>Ga0114998_10003797_pt1 | contig 11161 bp, 7 predicted proteins | sample ArcticOcean_MG_C_5_FD_87044 | JGI IMG/M metagenome (GOLD analysis project Ga0114998, IMG submission 87044) | Marine microbial communities from western Arctic Ocean - ArcticOcean_MG_CB4_138 | ecosystem: Environmental > Aquatic > Marine > Oceanic | place: Arctic Ocean: Canada Basin | collected...
CCACACAAAAAACGCACAAATAAATAGTTTGATCGTTGCACGTATCGCTCGCTAGTACGATTACTGATACTATTGATACTATTCACTGTAAGGAGAGAGAACAGAGAAGAGAGATCTCGTTAGTGATACATATATAACAGAGAGGAGAGAGGGGCAGGCTTTTATATACAACTGTACTAATAAGATTATTTCTGATTCATAACAGTGTGCGTGTGTGTGTGTGTGTGTTGAGAGTGCGCTCTCTGTAGTACGATTTGAAGCACAGAGGTGATATAGGAAAGAAACAGTAGTATCGTTTGGACGCAGTTGGCAGCGCCCTAGTGCGAGTATAGATAATAATGTCGTTCGGTGGAGGCTTCGGAGGGGGTGGACAAATACAAACAGGCGTAGGAGGAGGAGGAGGATTCGGGGCAGCGTCGGCTTTGAATAATCAACAACAGCAAGGACAACAAACACAAACACAATCGAATCCGAATAATGACTACTTAGTCCAATCATCACCTCAGGACGGCATAACGTCTTTGAAATGGTCACCGCAGGCGAATTTTTTAGTAGCCACTGGATGGGATAATAAAGTCCTATGTTACGACGTACAACCGAGTGGACAAGCACTACCGAAAGCAGCTATGGAAGCGCATGAAGCACCTGTGATGTGTTCCGTATGGTCGCCAGACGGATCGGCGGTGTTCAGCGGCGGGTGCGATAATCAAGCGAAAAAGTGGGATTTAGGATCGAATCAAACGACGCAAGTGGCGCAACATGATGCACCGATTAGGCACATGGCGTGGATACCGCAACATAATATTTTATGTACTGGGAGTTGGGATAAGACTTTGAAGTATTGGGATACGAGACAACCGAATCCGGTTTCAGTCGCGCAATTACCGGAACGATGTTACGCGTTGGACGTGTCCAATAATTTGTTAGTTTGTGGCACGGCGGAAAGGCATATCTTGGTATATAACATGCAAAATCCGACGCAACCATATAAGCAGTTATATTCTCCGCTGAAGTATCAAATTCGATGTTTAGCCGCGTTTCCAGATCAGTCCGGTTATTTGGTCGGATCGATCGAAGGCAGAGTTGCAGTGCAGCACGTGGAGGATAATATGAAAGCGGCGAATTTCACGTTCAAATGTCATCGAGAACAAAACGATATCTACGCCGTGAACGCTATAGCTTTCCATCCAACGTTTGGGACGTTCGTTACCGCGGGCGCCGACGGTAATTATAACTTTTGGGATAAAGACTCAAAGCAGAGATTAAAGGCAATGTCTAAAATAAGTTGTCCAATTTCGTGCGGCGAATTTAATCGAGACGGGACGATATACGCATACGCGGCGAGTTACGAGTGGAGCAAAGGTGGAGATAATCAAATGTCAAATCAGCCGAATAACATTTATTTGCATCCAGTGAACGAAACCGAGGTAAAGCCTAGACAAAAATCGCCTTCAGGATTATCGGGTAGACGTTAGAAAATTATTTTTTATGAGAAAAAATTGTTATTATTATATATTAAACACACATCACAAAGATACACACACACACACACACACACACACACACACACACATTACTACGTACACACTATTATTATTTTATCGATTTATATAACGCCATCGAATTTGTCCTCCGCACAACATAACTCTCCTCCAAAAGCGCACGCCTCGATGACCAAATGCTTTAAATTATCCAATGTCATCTCCATCGTTTCAATTTCGAAATAAGACGTCTGCAGTCTCAAATCTGTTTCATCATCGACGTCGACGTCTTCGTTATTGTCGTTTTGTCCATTTTGTCTCTTCGTGCTCGCTTTAGTAATCAAAAGTTCGAGTTCGCGCATGCGTTCGGTGAGCTCGTTTGAATTCGAAGCTTGTGGTCCAAACAACGCCTCCACGTGTCGCTCTAATGCACCTCTGGCCTCGGCAGATTGAATTCGTGCCGCTTGCGCGCGAACTTCTGGATCGAGCGATTCAATATACGCCTTAAATGAGTGCAGTTGCGGTTCAAGACATGTTCGAGTTCCAACCGTTTCATCGACGACACAAAATTCGTCGTTTTCAAAGTCATCAACCTTTCCGTGCGCGATGTCATTTTCGTGTTTACGTAAACGTGGCTTTGCGCGAAAATTGAGCGTTCTTTTCATGCCACTCGGAGCGAGTGATTCACTGGATAATTTTGTTTTTTTTTGTGATGGCATTCCTTGCATCGTCGTCGTCGTTGTCAAAATAGCGGTATTATTCGTCGTAGAGAATAATCGTTCGACGTTGTATCTCTTCTCCACGCGTCGTAAGAAGTAGCCATACGCGGCAGATCTTTGATATACGTGCGCCAAGACAACTTTTGGAATATATTTCTCAAAGTTTTCTGGATTCAACCCTCCATTTGTTGAGACATTGCTCAAAACACCTAAGAGATGTTTGTTCAGAATATCTTCCGAACCGGTAGGTAAGAATTGCGAAGATAATACTTGGCATCTCTTCACGAGACCTGATCTTCTTAATCGAACGTTTTCGAAATCATTTGTTAACTCAACACCTTTATTTGCATGTTTCATGGCTATGCATAAGTACAAAGCGTCTTCAACTTCGCGTTTTTTCATCAATTTTGCAAACGCTCGGTCAGAAAACAATTCGCGCGACGTCGTTGACGTTCGATCGATATCATCATCATCATCTATCTCCATCTTATCGTTCATCAAAGTATTAGTTTTTTTCGTTGTTGTCGTTTCTTCTTTTTGTTTTTCTTCTTCTTCAATTTGCCAAACTCTTACTTGTTCCTCCATGGCTTCCTCGAACGAGTTCGGGTCTGATTCGCAAATCGCCCTCAAACGAACGCCTACGGCCGACGAGGGTTCTAACGGCGATATCGAAAACACCTTTTTTGTACTCTCACCATCATCGCGTTCATGAAATTCATTTTCATTCGAGCGGGACATTCTTTCATCATAATTACTACTATTATTATTATTAGTATTATTATTAGTCTTCGCAGGTGATGACGACGACGACGACGACGAAGCGTAAACTTTCGAGGCCGAGACGAGGCTTCGTTTGCCTTTTTTGCCGCCTTTAATCCTCCTCGTCATCATTATCCCATCAATCTTCCTAATCATCTCAGAAGAAGAACAGATCGTCGATCGTGTTTGACGAACAACAACAGCGCATGTCGTCTTCATCGCAGTCACAGTCATGGTCATCTTTATTTCTAGTATATTATTTATTATTTAATCTCTCTTTTACTGTTTATTAAACCTCCTGCTCGAACGATTTAATTAATTCTTCCCCTACGGCCAAAATTGGGATCCCCCAAATTGTAGATCTTAAACTATACAAAGTTCGTTCGTGTGTGTCGTGAGAACGAGAGAAAATAGAAAGAAATTAACAATAAATGAGTGAGAGAGAGAGAGAGAGGTTGTTTCTGTTCGTTCGTTTTTATTTCCAATCGTACGGTTCCGAAGCGCGCGCGCTGCGTTGAATATAAAGACAGCCTGATTGATTGTGAAACTTATTTATATACCCCTTCTAATTTTTTGCGGGAAATCTGTATTTAGGGTTTCATAATAGATTTAGGGTTTCAAAATTTCCAAAATTGCTGTTCGAGTAGATTTTGATTGATTATACGCGAGAAATATACATTTTTAAGGTTCATCAGCGAAGTATTAATAAAAACGGTTACTCTTATTACCAACACGCACTCTGTTCTCTGTACTTCTCGACGCAGTCAGTCACCGTTGCCTCGGGTCTCGCCAACAGTAGCAGCAACGCAAGCAGTGAGTCTCCGTATACTTTTACTCACGCTCTCTCCAGCACAAAAATGAAAACGAGCGCAATTAGTGCCAACTATTCACGCTTCAAAACGAGCGATGGAACGAATAGAACTAGAACAAACACTGCCACTACTGCTACTACTGCTGCCGCTGCTACGACTGTTTCGATCAGTAAACGACGATTTCGATCCCGATTGTACTCGAATACTGCTACTACTGCCGATACCGAAAAAGAAGATGAGATCGTGATTATAAATAATGACTGTCACGAGAAGGATAGCTTAAACGATAGTACTACGAGAAGGAAGGCAATGATGAAGATCGCTTTGACGAGCGCGACGGCGCTAGCAACGACTGTAAATATCAATAGTAATAATGATGATGATAGTAATAATAACAACGAAGCTCATGCGTTTGATTTTTCTTTCGTACCAAAGACTGGAAGCACGAGAGCGAACAAATCTTTACAGAACGTCATCGAACTTACACCGGAAAATTTCAAAGACTATATCAATACGACGCAAACGACGACGACGAAAGATAATAGTAATAACGCAGTAGTAGCAGAGAACGTGTTCGTGGAATTTTATGCACCGTGGTGCCCGTTTTGCCAGAAATTAGAACCAATATGGAACGATTTACCGAGCGAATTGAGGAAGTATGGGAACGAAACGACGATTGCGAGGATGAACGTGGATAAGTATACAGAGTACGCTCGCGCTTACGGAGTGAGCGGATTCCCGACTTTAATGCTCTTTGAAAGTGGGAAACCGGTTGGGGCAAAGACTGGTTTGATTGATATGCAAACGGCGTTGAAGTACGCCGGTGTTTCGCAAACAAAATTAGGCCTTTTATCGTCCGTAGGACCAGAAAAAGCGCTCGATAAAGTTCTCTCTAAAGATGAAGTAGAAAACGCTCGCAAAGAATTAGGAATCGTTAGAAAAGAAATCTTCAACGGGATGTTAGAAGGAGATTCGAGAGAGAAAGCACTCTCTGCTTTGAATACTGTAGATCAAGTGTTTGTATCGCAGCTATAGATTGGTTTAATAAAGAAAACTACTGCTATTATTATTATTATTATTATTATTGGAGATCGTTGTATCTCATCGTTTTCCGATCGTCGTAACGTTCTTTCTTTTGGCAATATCGGAGTAAACTTAAAATTGCGCTTTGTGATACGCCTTGGATTCTCCCAGCGTGCGCGAGCGTCTCTGGTCGAACGATCGCAAGCTTTTCTTTATCTTCAGCCGATAATCCAAACACGTCTTCGTAATCTATGTTTTCCGGAATGATCAAGTTTTCATCCTTCTTCATATCCGAAACATCTTTCGATTGACGTTTGATATAATTTTCGTAATAAATTTCAGTCGAGGCGAGTTCCAAGGCGGAAGAAGATATTTCATAAAGCTCTCGCAAAGCTTCTTCTTCTTCACTTGAATCTACTTTATTATCATGATCATCATCATCGGAAACGAGCAACATTTTCGAGAGCGCATTTAAGATGTTTGAAATATCTTCGCCGCTTTGAATAATCTCAGCCGGGGAAAGCAAACGCCCATGTCGAGCGTCTGGACATTTTTCGCACCCGAATTTCCTCCATTGTTTTGCCTGACGAAGAAAACCTTTCGTTTCTTTCAATATCTTTATCGCTTTATTGCTCATCGTCTCTCTTTCCATGGCTAAGAGATAGCGTTCGTCCGAAACGAGACCACATTCGCGACCAATTTTTGTTAATCGAATATCCGCGTTGTCGCCTCTTATGGACAGTCTGTGTTCAACTCTGCTGGAAAACATTCTATACGGTTCCGTTGCACCTCTGTGCGTCAAATCGTCGGCTAAAACTCCGAGATAGCTAGAATCTCTCGATAATATGAGCGGGTTTTCGGGATTCCCTGCATTTGCTCCAGCCAATAAGCCTTGAGCGGCGGCTTCTTCGTAGCCAGTCGTACCATTAATTTGCCCAGCGAGATACAAGCCTTTAACCTTTTGAACTTCTAAAGTTCTTTTAAGTTCTCGTGGATCAACGTAATCGTATTCAACTGCGTAACCCGAACGAAGCATATCCACATTTTCTAAACCAGGTATTGACCTCAGCATTTCGAGTTGAGTTTTTTGAGGAAGCGAGTTTGAAATACCCGCTGGATAAATAATATCACTCAATAAGCCTTCTGGCTCGAGCCATACAACGTGATCTCGATTTGGAAATCGTCTCGCTTTAGATTCAATAGATGGGCAGTAGCGTGGTCCAGTTGCAAGATTATCCTGTGCGTAGTTTGGATGTGACAAAATCAACTTTTCCGTCGCCGCATTTGTGCTCGTGCTATGACACGAAACTTGCTTCTGAGGAGGTACCCAAGGAGTAGTAGTAGACGACGAAAGGTTATAGAACGAAAACGGTTCTGGAGTATCGTCTCCCTTTTGTTCTTCAGTTGAAGTAAAATCTATTGAGGACTTGCGCAGCCTTGGCGGCGTACCGGTTCTCAATCTTCCCATTCTCAAATTCAAACCATACAAGGCATCCGCTAACGAGGACGAAGCAGTAGACGCTAAATTATCCGCTCTTTCTGTGACATTATTCGATATTCGCCCAGCGTTGAACACTTTTTCACCTCCTCCTAAATGAAGCACGCCTCTAAGAAACGTCCCGGTTGTTATGACGACTGCTTTTGCAAAAATGGACTCTCCGTTTTCCAATTTCACGCCTTTACATACTTTCTTCCTACTTTTTTTCTTATCATCATCACTACTAGTACTATTACTATTCTTTTCTTCTTCTTCTTCTATGACTAAATCGCTCACGCACGCATCTACAACACTGACGTTCGGCAATTCTTCAACTAATTTCTGCACTTGCGCTTTATATATATCTCTATCCATTTGCGCTCGAACGCCTCTAACCGCTTTTCCTTTACTCGAGTTCAATACTCTAAACTGTATGCCGCTCTTATCTGCAGCGATACCCATTAATCCATCTAAAGCATCGATCTCGCGCACTAACTGTCCTTTCCCTAATCCTCCAATAGATGGGTTACAACTCATTTCCCCGATCGTTTTCAGAGGTTTCGGAGTTATCAAGGCAACTTTAGCCCCCCTTCTATTCGCTGCTGCCGCCGCTTCTGTGCCGGCGTGACCACCACCGACGACGATTACATCGAAATAATTCAGTGATTTCAACTCAGAGCTATTTTTATGATTACTATTTCGGTCATCTTTTGTGATTTCTCGAGCGTTATTATTATTATTATTATTACTGTTAATACTATCAATACTATTGTACAAACGATGGAAAGAAGCAGTAGAAGTACTGATGAGGAAGAAGTTTGTTAAACTACTTTTACTGACGACAGAGAATGAGGAGGAAGTAGAGGACGACGAACAGAGGGCCATATCGTAAATTCGAACACGATGACGATTGAACATCATCATCATCTCATTATTATTATTATTATTATCATTATTGTCGTCGTCGTATTTTTAACGTAAATGTGATGAATAGGTATGAGTGGCTTGTGGCATGTGGCATGTTCTTTCACTTTTTACAACGTGTTCTTTTTTACTAATACTCTCTCTCACACACACACACACACACACAATCACTATATAAATAAATATATATGTATGATGACGAACGCAATTTATAATTTATGGTCTCTTAGAATTCTTGATGCCTTGAATGGCGGCGGCGTAATCTTTACCTGGAGCGTTGAAGACGGCTGAACCGGCGACTAAAGCGTTCGCGCCGGCTTCGATGACTTTGTACGCGTTCGCTGGAGTAACACCACCATCGACTTCGATCCATGGGTTCACGCCGTGCTTGTCGCACATAGCCCTGATTTCTTTGATCTTTGTCACTTGCGACTCGATGAACGATTGACCGCCAAATCCAGGATTAACGGACATGACGAGGATCAAATCGACTATATCGATGATATAGTCGAGGCATGAAATTGGCGTTCCTGGGTTCAAAACGACACCGGCTTTGCACCCTAAATCCTTGATTTGGCCAATAGTTCTGTGCAAGTGTATCGTCGACGCGCCTTCCGCGTGAACGGAGATAATATCCGACCCCGCTTTCGCAAAATCGGCAACTCTCAACTCTGGTTCAACGATCATCAAATGTGTATCGAGAACTTTATCCGTCAAAGGTCTCAGAGCGGCGACGACTAATGGGCCAATAGTAATGTTCGGCACAAATCTACCATCCATGACATCGATGTGGATCCATTCCGCTCCTGCCTTATCAGCCGCTATGACGTCCGCCCCTAACGTCGCAAAGTTCGCTGACAAAATCGACGGTGAAACGATTATGGACTTTTTATCACATTTATCCACTCTAGCATTCGCTTGGACTTTCACTGAACAACGCTCGCTCTTCTTTACTCGTTTTTCTTGCTGTTTCGATGCGCGGAACAGAGAACGTGATTCAGTGTGTTGTAGTTGCCTGGAAACAGATGCCGATTGAGTGAACATTTTTATTAATATCTTTATTTATGATGATGTTATATAATAAATATATGTTATGATGTTCTTCTTATCTAAAACCGTAAAACGTGCTGTCAGCAAAAGAAAAAAATTGATGGAGGAAGCTTGAGAAATTTTGAGAGGAACCAAAAATAGGCGATATGCATAGGGCCTTTAGGGCGGGTCTTTTTTAATACGCAAACACACTCTCCATCACTGCTGCTTCATTCTTTACCTACACTTTAATACATATAATAATATAATAATCATGTTTAGTTTATCGTTATCATCTGTTTCCACATCGGTAAGTTCATCGCGAACGAATTGTTCTCGACCAATTAAACTTATCACGTTCGCGCGATGCTGTGGTACACATACGCGCGCGCGCCGAGCGCGTTCTACAATCTTAAATTTTCCCTCCTTTGCTCTGTTTGTTGTAAGGAGAGACGTGGTGAGGTTTTAAGAATTGAATCACGCGAGCGCGCGCGTGGTAGTGATGGGATATGCGAAGTGTTTTGAGGTCTAATGGCGAGATAAAGATATCATTGAGATAGTGTTTCGTTTATTTCTGGCGTTCTATGAACGATATATGTATATATATACATACGTGTATGCGTTCAATAAGCGGTTTTCGGATTCTCGTAAAGAGAGAGAGACGACGGCTATTTATCCTAAATTATATGACTTGCTAACATGACTACGTTTATTTCTGTCTACTCTAAACAGGCGCGATTAACGAATACCGTTCGACGTTCACAACCGACTCAACAACAAAGACGCGCTAGTTCCTCTTATTCCTTCACCGTTCGCGCAGCCGAGGGCGATGATAAGAAGAAAGATGAAGATGCCGCCGATGAATTCTCAAAGTTGAAGTATACGAAAGCGTCCGAGTTCATGAGCTTATCGAACGAACAAATCTTAAACGAAGTCTCAGAAGCGAAGAAGTTGTTATACAAGTTGAGAGTGAAGCAATCGACGAGAAAGGCATATAAAGGACATCACTTTGATATTTTGAGAAAGAAAGTTGCGCAGTTATACACTGTCAGACGCCAAAGAGAAGTCACAGAGGGTGTATCGAAGAGAGAAAGTAGAGAGTCGATGAAGCAAGAGAAAAAGACAAACTTGTATATTTAAATAAAACACACACCATATTTTTTAGCTAGCTCATACACATTATATATATATTGTAATCAATTAATTAATGTTATTTTAGAACGAAAGAACGATCGATCAGTAAAGTATGTAAATACTCGTACTAATTAAAAAACTTCAACGAACTCACAAGTCTAAACCAAACGCTTTCACTGCGAAATCGGCGATGTCGCGAGTGACGAGAACCCCTCCACTAATTAACAAAAAGAGAACGCCCGCTCCAGTGATGCTTTGCTCAGTCTCCTTTTGCATTTTCTTCCCTCTAATAGCTTCGATAACCAAGAGCAATAAAAACCCACCATCCAGCGCGGGTAACGGCAACAAGTTCACAATCGCCAAGTTAATATTAATCACGGCGCCGAATTGATAGAGGCCAGAAATATCTTTTCTCACGACCTCAGAGCCGACTGCTATGATTGCTAAAGGCCCAGAAACTTGGTCTTTAGATTGACTAAAATTCGTAACTAACCCAGTTAATGATTTCCCAACGAGCGAGAACAATCTCCCAAATTCTCTCGAAGCTAAAGCGATCGAATCTGAGGGATTTTTCGCCAACTTTTTGTAAAGCATAGAATTCGCCTCCAGTCTCGTTCCAACTCTTCCCTCTAAAGTCTTTGGCGTCTCATCTGGAATTAGGTTTAACTTTAAAATTTCACCATTTCGATCGACGACGACGTCTAACTTTTTGTTCGGCGACGCTTTGATCTTGTTCACAACTTGAGAAACAGTCTTAGCGTCTGCTTCTAATTCTTCGCCGTCGATTCTCAAGATTATATCGCCTCTTTTAAATCCAGCTTTTTCAGCCGCCGATGGCGATACGAATCCTTTTACGATGACCCCGGGCGCGTACTTCGCATAGGTCAACCCTATAGTATTCGCCTGTGCCAGTAAAATGGCGAAACCAAACAGACAATTGGCTATGATCCCAGCCGAAACGACAATCGCTCGGTCTCTCACTGGTCTATTTCTTAAAAGATCTGGATCGTCCGGTGGGTATGGACAATCCTCGTCGTCGTCTGGAAACGCAACAAAACCACCTAAAGGAATTGCTTTTAAAGCATATAAGACCTCTTTGCCTTGATAGGACCAAATATTAGGTCCAAACCCGACTGCAAATTTATTAACGTGTATTCCTTGCGTTCGAGCGGCTAAAAAATGCCCGCTCTCGTGAACGAATATAATCGTCGCTAAAACTGATATCGCCTGAATGACTGACTCTGGACCTTCGAGATCGAACCCAGATGTAGCAGCCGTTGTCATGGCCCCAGTGAAGAAAACAGTGGACATCATGCGCAGACTATTATTATTATTATTTTTCCCCTCCGCTACTGTTATTTCTACGTCACCAGCATTAAAATCAGATTTAGATTTAGATTTCTCCGTAGACGAAGAAGACGATGACGTCGTCGACGACGTCGTCGATGACGACAATAACGATGAATTCAAACGCTCCTCGTACTCATGATCACAATCCCTCTCGTTCTCGCACGAGAAACAGAACACTTTTCTCGCCCTCATCGAGACGACTTCATCAGTTCTCCAAGTAGTATTTTTATTATTATCCATGCGACCGTTTCTTCTCAGGACAGTGTTACACGAAGTTCTCCCATTCATCATCGTCATCGTCGTCATCGTTGTTCGTCTTCCCGTCGTCGTCGTCGTCGTCGTCGTCGTCGGTAGTGGTCGTTTCGGTAGAGTATCAGGGACGAGAAAATACCACGGAAAAGTTGAGGCCTATGCTTCCATAGCCTCTTCAATCTTCATTAGAACTCTTATTAG
>Ga0114998_10003798_pt1 | contig 11161 bp, 13 predicted proteins | sample ArcticOcean_MG_C_5_FD_87044 | JGI IMG/M metagenome (GOLD analysis project Ga0114998, IMG submission 87044) | Marine microbial communities from western Arctic Ocean - ArcticOcean_MG_CB4_138 | ecosystem: Environmental > Aquatic > Marine > Oceanic | place: Arctic Ocean: Canada Basin | collected...
ATGCGCCTCAACTGTCACATCACGCCCCGTAAGGCCGGTGCCACCCGTTGAGATCACCACATCAATAGCCTGGTCCTCAGACCAACGACGCAATTGGTCCGCAATGGCGTACCTTTCGTCGCATATGACGTCCCTATCTGCCAAAATATGCCCGGAGGCCTGCAATCGTGCGACCAGGATGTCACCTGATTTATCATCATTCAGAGTTCGGGTATCAGAAACCGTCAGTACGGCAATGCGAACGGGCACGAAATCACCTTTTGAGATAACATCCATTATTTAAGCTTTCTCTGTTTAATGCTTGCTCAGCCATAGTTTAAGCGCCAATAAATCCTGCCAAGCCTGTTTTTTTCCAGCTGATTGTCGCAGTAATACATTTGGATGCACCATTGGCAGAACCGGAAGACCAAGGCCCTCCTGCCATTGTCCACGCAGCTTGGCTACACCCCACTTTCCAACAACCGCAGAGCAGCTCGTATTACCCATACAAATCAAGACTTCCGGGGCCGCGAGGTCCACATGCCGACGAACAAACGGCATCATCATCGCAATTTCTTCAGGCTTTGGCTCCCTATTTTGAGGAGGGCGCCAAGGGATTACTGTCCCAATATACACATTTTCTGCGCGGTTGAGCCCAATAGCTGCCAACATTTTATCAAGTAACAGGCCAGCAGGGCCAACGAAGGGCACACCTTGTAAGTCTTCTTCACGTCCCGGGGCTTCGCCAAGAATCATAACCCTTGCACCCACTGTGCCATCACTGAACACCAAGTTACGCGCGCCACGTCGTAAATCACAATGCGGGAAGTCTTTAATGGCCTGTTTCAGCCCATCCAAATCTTGCGCTACTTCTGCAGATTTTTCAGCAATTACTATCGGATCAAGCGCTACAGGCGCCATGGTAGCAGGGGATGACACAACTGGTATCACTATAGGCTGTGGCTTTTCAGTCGGCATCCGGTAGCGGTCAATTGGCGTGTCGCCAATAGCGTCAGATACGCCCAGCTCAGCTTGCCATTCCAATGCGTCCCGCGCCATGTGCCAATCCGTGTATTCCATGTAACTAAACTAAGCCTATCGGTCGGGAAGGTAAATCACCCAATCTTTTGATTTGACCTGTGGAAATTTGCAGCGCTCACTCATCATTTTGCAATTCCTTAACTGCAGCCCTTGCCGTGTGCGTTTAGGCTTTCTATAAACCTCCAACCAGAGAGGTCGTCATGCAACTTCAGCATCTATTGGGGATACAACCCCTAAACCCCCAGCAAATTACGGAAATATTGAATTTGGCCGATCATTATGCCGACGGCAACAGGACATGTTCGCGAAACAGTAATGTGTTGGCAGGCTGCACCCAGATCAATATGTTTTTTGAAAACTCAACACGAACGCAGGCTAGTTTTGAGATTGCTGGCAAACGGCTAGGCGCTGATGTGATGAATATGGCCATGCAGGGCAGTTCTATCAAGAAGGGCGAAACACTTATTGATACGGCTTTGACCCTCAATGCCATGCACCCTGATTTGATTGTGGTTCGCCATCCCCATTCAGGAGCTGTCGATCTTTTGGCACAGAAGGTAAATTGCTCGGTGCTCAATGCAGGCGATGGCTGGCATGAGCACCCTACTCAAGCCCTATTGGATGCTCTGACCATCCGCCGCTCCAAAGGCAGATTACACCGCCTAAACATTGCGATTTGTGGGGATATTGCCCACAGTCGAGTGGCGCGATCTAACCTTATTTTGCTGGGGAAAATGGAAAATAGGGTCCGCCTTGTTGGACCTGCAACGTTGATGCCAGCTGGGATCACAGAGCTTGGAGTTGAGGTCTACCATGATATGGAAGAAGGCCTAAAAAATGTTGATGTGGTAATGATGCTCCGCCTACAACGTGAGCGTATGGATGGTGGGTTTATACCATCCGAGCGCGAATATTATCATCGGTATGGTTTAGATGCCGCCAAACTAAGTAAGGCAAAGCCTGATGCAATCGTTATGCACCCTGGACCGATGAACCGTGGCGTTGAAATTGATGGTGACATTGCTGATGATCTCAGCCGCAGTGTTATCCAAGAGCAGGTTGAGATGGGAGTTGCGGTACGCATGGCAGCCATGGATATTTTAGTACGCAACCGGCGGCAAGACCTCCGAGAAACAAAACATGAGCCCACTCTATGAAACTAGTTATTATCGGAGGTTTTTTTATCATGAACGAACCTAAAGATCCACGCATGTCAGGTAAAATCGCCATGTATGTGCTGATCTTCATAACAGCTCTCGTAAGCCTGATGATTTGGATAGCCGGATGAAATCTCTGCGCATCACCAATGTTCACATAATTGATCCTGAACGCCAAACTGTTGAGTTGGGCAGCCTTACCATTAAACATGGCCTAATCTCAGCCGAAGATACCACAGTTCTTACATACGACGGCCAAGGCAAGTATTTGGCACCAGGCATTGTAGATATTGGCACAAAAGTCTGTGAACCCGGTGAACGACATAAAGAAAGCTTCCGCTCTGCCGGCCTGGCTGCTGCGGCAGGCGGGGTTACGACATTGATCACCAGGCCTGACACAGATCCAGCTATCGACAGTCCAGAAACCCTAGAATTTGCTGGCCGCCGTGCGCAGGCGGCCTGTGCAGTACATACTTATCAAATGGCTGCTTTGACCAAGGGCCGCTTAGGCCGCGAGATGACTGAAATTGGATTTTTGCAAGATGCTGGCGCCATTGCCTTTACGGATTGTGACGCTGTTGTCACAGACACCAAAGTCCTTTCACGGGCCTTGACATATGCCCGGCAACTAGGCGCTTTGGTGATTGGCCACCCACAAGATCCAGGTCTATCAAAAGGTGCAGCCGCCACATCCGGAAAGTTTGCCTCTTTGCAGGCCATCCCAGCCGTATCGCCCATGGCAGAACGGCTAGGGCTGGAACGGGATTTGGCATTGGTTGAAATGACTGGTGCTAAATATCATGCTGATCAGATCTCTACAGCGCTTGCGCTTCCAGCATTGGAGCGCGCCAAGCAACAGGGATTAGATGTAACCGCAGGTGTGAGCATCCATCATTTGACGCTTAATGAATTTGACGTGGCCGACTACAGAAGCTTTTTCAAAGTCAAACCTCCACTGCGCGCCGAAGAAGATCGGCAGGCAGTGGTCTCAGCTTTAGCCTCTGGGCTGCTTGATATTATCAGCTCAATGCACACGCCGCAGAACGAAGAATCCAAACGCCTGCCTTATGAGCAGGCAGCATCTGGAGCAGTCGCTTTAGAAACCCTGTTGCCCGCTGCCCTGCGCCTGTATCACTCCGATCATCTAAGCCTACCACAGCTGTTCCGCGCGCTTTCTTTGAACCCAGCCAACCGCTTGGGCCTGCCCTGTGGCCGCTTATCGGAGGGGGCACCAGCTGATTTGATCCTATTTGATCCAAATTCACCCTTTCTGCTAGATCGTTTCCAGCTGAACTCTAAATCCAAAAATACTCCCTTTGACGGCCAGCGCATGCAAGGACGCGTTTTGGCGACCTTTGTGGACGGTCAAAAGGTGTACCAACGGTAATGCCTGATTTTGTGACACCAACAATGATATTAGCGGCATGGGCCTTGGCAGGTTATCTTCTGGGATCGATACCTTTCGGGATCGTTGTAGCCCGCCTTATGGGGCTTGGCGATTTACGCCAAATAGGCTCAGGCAATATTGGCGCCACCAATGTACTGCGAACCGGTTCTAAACCGGGGGCTGCACTGACCTTGATAGCCGATGCCGGAAAAGCAGGCGCAGCAGTTCTTTTAGCCCGCGCACTGGTCGCCGATGATGCTGCACAATTGGCGGGGCTTGCCGCTTTTTTTGGCCATTGTTATCCAATATGGTTAAAATTTCGCGGTGGGAAGGGAGTCTCAACCTTCTTTGGGTTACTTTTTGCCCTGGCGTGGCCCATCGGCTTAGCAGCCGGTGCCACTTGGTTGATTATCGCAGCTATTTTTCGTTATTCTAGCCTCGCAGCCCTCGTCACTGCTACCCTGACACCACTATTTATGATAATATTATCCCAATCCCAACTGCTGACCCTCAGCATTGCCCTAACTCTTTTAATTTCTTGGAGACACAAAGAGAATATTAGTCGTCTTGTGCGGTTTCAGGAAAGTAAAATTGGAGAAAATAATTTTAAAATTTAAATTAGTACTCCTATTCATAGACACAATCCAAACGGGTTTTCATAGTATTTCATCTTCAGAAAAATAACCGTCCGTGCACTATTTATGTTACTAAAAATTTAACCTGCATAACGGTTTAATAAGAGTATTCTTCATAAATTCGGTTTAAATCCCCATCCCAGTCGCCATTATAGCGTGCAAGAAGTTCATCTGCTGGAGTTTGACCGGTTTCTAAACTGTCTTGCAGTGCATTGAGGAAGTGCGTCTCATCAGGCACCATTCCACCGGCACCCGCCCGCGCGCGCGAAGTCAGACCCGCATTGGAAATTTCCACCGCTTGGCGTGCCAAATCCATCATCTTGATGTTGCCAACTTCGGCTTGCAATCCATCAACTGAGGCAGAAATTCGCAAATCTTCTCGAGTAGTAGCATCCATGCCTTTGACCAAATCCCAAGCCGCGTCTAAGGATGCTTGATCATACAGAAGTCCTACCCAAAAGGCTGGTAACGCACAAAGACGGCGCCAAGGGCCTCCGTCCGCGCCGCGCATTTCCATAAATTGCTTAATACGCGCCTCTGGGAAGATTGTTGTAAGATGATCAGCCCAATCACTCAGTGTGGGTATCTCTGCGGGAAGAGCTGGCAGTTTGCCTTTTAGAAAATCGCGGAACGACTGGCCCAGCGCGTCAATGTATTTTCCGTCGCGGTACACAAAATACATTGGCACATCCAACGCATAATCAACATAGCGTTGAAAGCCCATGCCATCCTCAAACACAAATGGCAGCATGCCTGTACGATCTGCATCCAAATCCCGCCACACCCGAGCTCTCCAAGATTTATGGCCATTCACCTGCCCCTCAAAAAATGGTGAATTGGCAAACAATGCGGTGGCAACGGGCTGCAAGCCCAAAGCCACACGGAACTTTTGCACCATATCTGCTTCGGAAGCAAAATCGAGGTTCACTTGCACAGTGCATGTCCGACGCATCATCGTGCGGCCCATAGTGCCCACTTTGTCCATATAGGCGTCCATCAGCTGGTAGCGGCCCTTGGGCATAAGCCCCACATCTTCATGTTTCCAAATAGGAGCGGCACCCAGCCCTATGAATCCTACACCGATTTTATCAGCAATATGCTTAACTTCGCTTAAGTGAATATTCACCTCATCACAGGTCTCGTGTATAGTCTCGAGTGCCCCTCCCGAGAGCTCTAAGGCGCCACCGGGCTCGAGGCTCACATTTGCGCCATTTTTGGTCAAGCCAATCAAGTGGCCACTCTCTTCTACAGGAGCCCAGTTAAACTGATCGCGCAGACCATGCAAAATAGATTTAATTGACCGCACACCCTCATAGGGCAGTGCGCCTAGGGTGTCTTTGCAATAGCCAAATTTTTCATGCTCAGTACCAATTCGCCAGTTATCCTTTGGCTTATTGCCCTCTTCCAGATAGCTTGCCAGCTGCTCAAAGCTCTCTATTGGACCACCGCCTGATTGTGGTATGGACATGTGGGACTCCAGTTATCCGTGTTGATATTAATAAACAGGTGGGCTCTTGATTCAACCAAGTCAAGGTCTCGTCAATGACGTTTAGTACGATTCCGCTGCCAAATCAAAAATAGATCTGGGCCCTTGCCCTGGGTTGCGGCCTGGGCCTGGGTATAATTCACACCAGGAAGAGCGACCAATGCGTCGAACAATTTATCAGTACCCTCAGCATCGCCCGGAACATAAAGTAAGCCTTCGGGACCATAAAACACCCAAGTGATCCGGCCCTTTGCATTCCGCTGCAACTCAATTCGTTCCAGCGTATCCATGGAGATCGACATACCACCTTCTGCCGAGAGGTAGCTCACGCGCCTCTCATCCACATCAACCACCCCAGCACCGCCCTCACCAGCAGGAAATTTAAACCGGCGGTAAGCATCGTGCCCAACTAACCCACCTACAACCAGAAAAATACAACCAGCGATGCGTGTCGTCCCATAACTAGTAAATACTATAAATAGCCCTGCTATCGCAATAAGGCCTGCAAGGATGAAGCCACGATATTTGCGCAGTGAGCTTATAGCTTCAGGTCTGATAAAACTCATCGCCAATCTCCCAAAGTTGTTTGCCAGAGTGCTAATGCAGCAACAACCGCGGTATCTGCTCTTAAAATTCGTGGCCCCAAAGAAACCACATGCGCCTGCGACATAGCATCAAGGCGAATGCGTTCTCGAGGGCTGAACCCCCCCTCTGGACCGATCAAGACCGCCCAAGGCCCCGGTTGTTGTGACAATGAAATAGCTTGTCCTATCCGCATTTCATCACAAAACATAATTTTGCGATCATCCCAGGCGTCCAAAAGTGTAGAAAGCTTTTGCAGCTCCATCACCGGCGGGACAAAGGTGCCTCCACACTGTTCAGCGGCCTCCACCGCGTGGCTTTGTAACCGATCTTGGCGAACGCGTTCAGAGTTGGTGAAATCTGTATAAACTGGCATAATTTTCCCAGCACCCATCTCAGTCGCTTTTTCGACGATAAAATCCGTGCGGGCTTTTTTAATTGGGGCAAACATCAGCCAAAGATCTGCTGGCAACATTATTGGCTTGGACTGGCTTTCACAGCGCAGAATACCGGTCTTTTTGCCTGCCTCAACCACCCGAGCCAACCATTCGCCATCACGGCCATTAAAAAGTTCCAGAACCTCGTCTACACCCTTTCGCATAACACTAAAAAGATAATGTGATTGGTCCCGGCTCAAAGGAACCGATTGCCCCACCCCTAGCGGGTGATCTACATATAAGCGAACAACTGAAGCCATGGAGCACAGGATATGACTCAATTAGGCAAATCACCAGAGGGTCAGGTCACCGATGCGGTAAAAGATAATTGGGTAGACCGCTTAGCCCCTGCCGCGAGCCGCCCATATTTACGCCTTTCCCGCGCAGACCGACCTATCGGAACTTGGCTTTTGTACATTCCTTGCATCTGGGGCGTCCTCTTGGCAGCCCTGCATGATGGAAATTTACAAATTTGGGATGCCTGGCTTATATTGGCTTCTGGCGCAGGCGCCTGGCTGATGCGTGGAGCAGGCTGCAGCTGGAATGACATAACAGATAGACATTTTGACGCCCAAGTCGCCCGCACCCGTTCACGACCCATCCCCTCAGGCCAAGTCACAGTGCGTAGCGCAGTCGTTTGGATGGCAGCGCAAGCCCTGACTGCCTTTTGCATATTGTTGACCTTCGGGCCCATGGCTATAGCGATCGGTATTGCCAGCCTTGGGTTTGTTGCAATTTATCCTTTTGCCAAAAGGTTTACTTGGTGGCCACAGGTTTTTCTGGGTCTGGCTTTCAACTGGGGCGCGTTGCTCGGTTGGGTCGCCCACACAGGTAAGCTCGAGTGGCCCGCATTAATACTTTACCTCAGCGGAATTTCTTGGACCCTATTTTACGACACCATCTATGCACATCAGGACACCGAAGATGACGCTTTGATTGGCGTGAAATCTACAGCGCGTCTGTTTGGTCAGAATAGTCCACGTTGGCTAAGCTTGTTTTTGGGGCTTGCTGTCAGCCTAATGGGCATCGCTATTTGGATAGCTAATCCAAGTAACGTATTAGGTCTGTGGGTGGCGCTGCTTGGACCCTTGAGCTTTGGCTTGCACATGGCCTGGCAACTCAGCAACCTAGACATCAACCACAGTGGTATTTTGCTTACATTATTTCGTACAAATCGCGAAACGGGCCTCTTACCCGTACTATTTTTCACCGTAGCGGTGATGCTATGATTGATCCCGCACCAGTCCCGCTTTAGAACAACCGGAAGACTTAAGGAAAATAAATGAAATTTATCTCGGTCATGCTGTCCGCAGCGGCTTTTGCAATTGCTGGTTTGGGAGCATATTTTACTGCTCGCATGACAGTCACTTGGATTGAGGATAGTTCTACCAGAGCTGTTGAAAAGCAACTTCGGATGGAAGGGCATTCTTGGGCAAAGGTTCAAACCTATGGTCTACAAGTCATTTTGGAGGGAGACGCACCATCTGAAGCAGACCGTTTCAAAGCGCTTGCGGCGGCTGGGATGACGGTAGAAGCTGCCCGCGTGATTGACAACTTTACAATCCAAGACAGAAGTCCCCCCGGTGCACCAAAATTCTCTGTTGAGATATTACGCAACGATACCAGCATTTCGCTGATCGGATTGATTCCTACGTCTGCTAACAATACTAATTTCCGTAATCGTATTTTGCGCATTGCAGATGACTTGCCTGTCGCAGATTTCATGGAAACTGCAGATTATCCTGAACCTGACACTTGGTCCTCTGCCATTTCTTATGCGCTTTTAGCCCTGGAACGCTTGGAGCGCTCAAAAATATCAGTTGGAGAAGATTTGGTGAAGATCGTAGCTATTGGAGATTCGCCCAAACAAAAGTCTAAGCTTTTTGAGGAACTGACCCGCCGCACACCAGAAGGTATAAAATCCAATATTTCAATCAGTGCTCCACGCCCAGTCATCACGCCATTTACGCTACGCTTTAGGATCACCCCTGATGGAGCGTGGTTTGACGCCTGCTCAGCAGATTCCTCAAAAGCAGCCAAACGTATATTGAACGCTGCAAAAGTGGCCGGTCTTCAAAAAAATACCACCTGCCGTCAGGGATTAGGCGTACCTTCACCAATGTGGGGGGAGGCAGCAGCACTCGCCATCACGGCCCTAACCAAGCTTGGCAATGGGTCAGTTACGCTAAGCGATGCGGACGTAACCCTAACCGCAACAGAAGGTACGGATCCTAAGCTTTTTGATAAGATTACCAGCCGTCTTGGCGCAGATTTGCCTGAGGTTTTTGCATTAAAAAAAGTACTCCTTGTTAAAATTGAGGAGGTCGATGGCCAAGAAACACCACCCGAAATGATTGCCACTTTATCGCCAGAAGGACAGGTGCAGATCCGTGGATATGTAAATGATGCTTGGGCCAAACGGACATTAGAAACATTTGCATACGCAATATTTGGGACAGAAGATGTGTTTTTATCTACCAAGCTGCGGGAAAATTTGCCTAATGGTTGGTTAGTGCGGATTATGGCCAGCTTAGCTGCACTTGGTAAACTAAACTCTGGCCTTGTGAACGTGACACCTTCGTCTATCTCTTTATCAGGTTTAACCGGAAACACAGCCGCCAAGACCCAAATTTCGCAAATTCTTTTGGATAAAATTGGTAACGCCGCTGAGTTTGAATTAGATGTCGCCTATCTTGAGCAACTGGACCCCTTGGCACAAATGCAATCGGGCCCAGAATGTGTGGATGAAATTAGCACTCTGATTGCAAATAATAAAATTACCTTTGAGCCAGGTTCAACCACTCTCGATAGCAACAACCAAAATATAATTGATGCTATAGCAGAGGTGTTCAGCCGCTGCCTTGAAGCACCAATTGAGATCGGGGGGCATACGGACAGCCAGGGCCGTGAAGAGATGAACTTAAATCTAAGCCAAAGCCGAGCTGATGCGGTTTTGAACGCACTACGCTCAGCCCGAGTGAAGCTAAAAACTTTGACTTCTGTGGGGTATGGTGAGGCCCAACCAATCGCAGACAACACAACAGAATCAGGCCGTGAAGCCAACCGCCGAATAACGTTCGGCCTCTTACTCCCTGACAAGACTGCCCCGCAAGACCTACCTGCCACAGCTGAGGAGACCAATAATGAACAGAACTGAGTTCATCTTAACCACCACAATCATTCTGTTTGTTGCTTTTTGTCTTGGCTGGTTCGCCAATTGGTTGTTCAATCGCTTTGTTCGCGTCAGCCATTCTGATGTGAGCGCTTTGGACAAAATGGCCCAATCTTTGTACGAAGCCGAAGAGATGCGGGATCAAGCCATCACCTATATTGAAAAACGCGAATCTGAGATGAGCAATCAACTATCACAAGCTGAAGCCGAACTGCGGGCCGCTATGGAAGGTTTACGGGTTGCTCGAACCGAGGCGGAAGAGCTTCGCACCTACATTGAGCAACAAAACTCTGGCGGTTAGTTTAAGCTTTAGGCACTCGGGACCATGCAGCCAAAGCGGCTTCATCTGTGGATTTTGCCTGCACCCATTCCGTGTGATCTTTGGATACTTCTTTTTTCCAAAATGGTGCGCGAGATTTCAAATAATCCATAAGATAATCCGCCCCAGCAAAGGCATCTTTTCGATGGCGTGCAGCTGTGGCCACCATCATGATGGTTTCACCCGGTGTCAGTATACCGTAGCGATGGATTACTAGTGCATCTTCTAGCCCAAATTTATTTATCGCTTGAGTTTCAATTTTCTGCAAGGCAGCTTCCGTCATCGCTGGGTAATGCTCAATATGCATATAATCTAGACCGCCGCTATCATCTCTTACAATGCCCGTAAAAGTTACCAAAGCGCCTGCACTTTTGACCTTTGCCTGAAAATTATTAACTTCCACCGAAAAATCAAATGCGGCCTCCTGAACCCGAGTCACCATTTCAGCCTCCTGTCATGGGCGGAAAGAACGCCACTTCACAGGAGTCTTTTAAATGCGTTGTCAGCTCACCGAGCTCCTGATCCACAGCCACACATATTGCCGACATATCCGCGAAAGCGGCAGCGCAGCCCTCATCACGCTGCAACAGTTCTACCACAAGATCTGCAACAGTCGCAGCATCTGTTTCAACAGTTTCTCGGCTGTGCCCCACCCGTTCGCGCACCCAAGCAAAATAAAGAATATTAAGTTTCATGGCTGTTAATCTCGCAAATGTGGCAGTGCTTTTCGAAAATAGTCTACGCCAGTGATCACAGTTAGAGTTGCTGCTGCCCATAACAATGTAATGCCACTGAACCAAGCGGTATACATCCCATTATGATAAAATAATAAATGATTGGGGTCTACCAAGGTTGACGATAAAATGTCATCTAAAATTTGGGGATCTATCCCGGAAGTTCTAATCAGAAAATAATGCTCAAAAATACCAACGGCAAATAGCAAGGCAATTGCAATCATTTGCACGG
>Ga0114998_10003800_pt1 | contig 11153 bp, 9 predicted proteins | sample ArcticOcean_MG_C_5_FD_87044 | JGI IMG/M metagenome (GOLD analysis project Ga0114998, IMG submission 87044) | Marine microbial communities from western Arctic Ocean - ArcticOcean_MG_CB4_138 | ecosystem: Environmental > Aquatic > Marine > Oceanic | place: Arctic Ocean: Canada Basin | collected...
ATAAACCATATAGCGGCTTTGATGATGTTAATTACACTATGACAAATCATGGAGAAAAAGGTAAGAGACCTTTTATTTCTATAGAAATTAGAAATGATATATTTGAAGAGAGGAATATAAAAAAATATGAAAAATTATTAAGAAATATTTCTGAAGCAATTTTTTATTCTCAATTAAAATTAGGAAAACCCTATAATACTTTTGCTAAAAATATTAACTTATTTTAATATGTAAAAAAAAAAAATGGAGACAGTAATAATGAATAACAATATTAAAGAGAAAATAGAAGCAGCAACATTTAGAAGGCTATTAAAACATTTTCAAGAAAACCCAAAAGTACAAAATATAGATTTAATGGAACTTGCTGGTTTTTGCAGAAATTGTATTTCGAAATGGTATTCTGAAGAGTCAAAAGAGAATAACTTAGAAGTAAATTATGATGAAGCAAAAGAGTTGGTGTATGGAATGCCTTATAAAGAATGGAAAGAAAAATTTCAAGAAGAGCAATCAGATGATAGAATAGATAAACTTAGTAGTAAATTTCACAATCACTAAATACTATATCTTATGGTAACTTTTATACCAATCTATAAACTTTGGAATACCTTCTATTATTTTTGTTTTAGGTATAAAATTGAAGTCTGATTTTATAGCACTAATGTCTGCATAAGTATTAGCAACATCTCCTTTTTGTAAAGGTTTCATTACTTTAATTGCTTTTATACCTAAATAATCTTCAATTATAGAAATAAAATCCAATAAGTTTTCAGGTTTATTATTACCTATATTATATACCTTAGAAAAACTTTGGTTTGTTTCTTCTTTGCATGAATCTAATATTGATATAGTTCCGCTTATAATGTCATCAATATAAGTAAAATCTCTTTCCATAATACCATTGTTATATACTTCTATGGGGTCCCCATTTATAATTTTTTTTGTAAAAATCCAGGTTGCCATATCAGGTCTGCCCCATGGCCCATAAACTGTAAAAAACCTTAACCCTATAGTATTAATTCCATATAAATGATTATAAGTATAAGACATTAATTCGTCTGACCTTTTAGTTGCTGCGTATAGTGAGACAGGGGTGTCAACTCTATCCTCTGTAGAAAAAGGTACTTTAGTATTGCCTCCATAAACAGATGAAGAAGAAGCATAGACTAGATTTTTTATATTTAAATTTCTACATATTTCTAATATATTCAAATGCCCTACTATATTGCTTTTTATATACTCCATTGGAGCTTCTAATGAGTACCTTACTCCAGCTTGTGCTGCTAAATGGCACACTTTAGAAATTTTATATTTTTTAATAACTTTTTCTAAGTCATCATAATTTGAGATATCAATATTCTCAAAAGTAAGGTTTTTATATGTTTTAAGGTTATTTAATCTGTTTTTTTTTAAATTTACGTCATAATAATCAGAAAGATTATCAATTCCTAAAATACTTTCTCCTCTTTTAAGGAGATTCTTGGCTAAATGAGAGCCGATAAAACCAGCAATTCCAGTAACTAATATAGTCATAACGAATTAATTTACCCCTTAATAATTTATAAAAGTTATATACTATAAATAGAAGTATTAAAATTAATGATTAAAAATTAATTTTAATACATTTTAAATGTAGTGTATAGTATGCTAGACTTTTTTATAAAAGTTAAACATTCAATACATCTATGCAAAAAAACATATTGTATTGAATTGAGGTATAGAATAAAATCTTTTAATTAATACATACATAAAGGCTATTTATGGAATTAAAACACAAAGTATCTTTGGATGATAAATATTCGTTAGATTCTGGTAGAGTTTATATTACAGGAACACAAGCTTTAGTTAAACTTCCTATAATCCAGAGGCAACGAGACAAAAATAATAATTTAAATACAGCTGCCTTTATATCAGGATATAGAGGTTCCCCTCTTGGAATGTATGATAAAGCGCTATGGGATGCTAAGAAATTTCTTAAGAATAACGATATAAATTTTGAATCAGGGTTAAATGAAGACCTTGCTGCTACAGCAGTATGGGGATCACAGCAAGCTGGTCTAATATCTAAGAGTACTAAGGATGGAATATTTGGAATATGGTATGGTAAAGGCCCAGGTGTAGATAGATCTGGTGATGCATTTAAACATGCAAACTCTTCAGGAACCTCTCCAAATGGTGGAGTTTTGGCACTTCTTGGAGATGATCATACTGCAAAATCTTCAACTTTAGCTCACCAAAGTGAATATGCAATGGTCGATGCGCAAATACCTGTATTAAACCCTTCAAATGTTCAAGAAATTTTAGATTATGGTTTAATTGGTATTGCCTTATCAAGATATGCTGGTGTTTGGACATCAATGAAATGTGTAACTGCTACAATGGACAGTTCTGCTTCTGTAAATGTTGATTTAGATCGTATAAAAATACATATTCCAGATTTTGAAATGCCTGCCGATGGTGTACATATTAGGTGGCCTGATGATGTTTTAACGCAAGAATCCAGACTATCTAATATCAAATTACCTGCTGTAAAAGCATTTGTTAAAGCTAATAATATTAATTATGGTGTTTGGTCTAAAGGAAATAAAAATATAGGAATAATATCTACAGGAAAAGCTTATGCTGAAGTAAGACAAGCTTTATCAGATTTAAATATTGATGAAACTTATGCAGAAAAATTAGGTTTACACTTATTTAAAGTAGGTATGCCTTGGCCTCTAGAAGAATCTAAAATAATTGAATTTTGTTCCAATATGGAAGAAATAATAGTTTTTGAAGAAAAAAGACCTTTAATAGAAGATCAAGTAAAAGAAATTATGTTTAATCAAGCTAATAGACCTCAAAGAATTGTTGGTAAACGTGATGAAGATAATAAAGACCTTATGGCTTCTACTGGAGAACTTACTCCAGATTTTGTTTCAGAAGTAATTGCTGAAAGAATTACAAAAACAAATAAAGATGAGCATATTTTAAATAAATTAAGAATTATAAAACAAAATGAACCAGATACAGCAGTCATTGAAGGTATAGCAAATAGAACTCCGTATTTCTGTTCAGGTTGTCCACATAATAGTTCTACAAAAGTACCAGAAGGTAGTAAAGCAATGGCTGGTATAGGTTGTCATTTCATGGCTGCATGGATGGATAGAGATACAGATCTTTTCACTCATATGGGAGCTGAAGGTGCAAATTGGATTGGGATGTCTCAATTTGTTGAAGATGATCATATATTTCAGAATATAGGTGATGGTACATATACACATTCTGGCATTCTTGCTATTAGAGCGGCGGTAGCTGCAAAAGTAAATATTACTTATAAAATATTGTTTAATGATGCTACAGCTATGACAGGAGGGCAACCAGCAGAGGGAGTTCCAACGCCAGCTAAGATATCTCATCAATTATTTGGAGAAGGTATTAAAAGAATAGCAGTTGTTAGTGATGAACCAGAAAAATATGGAATAAATACTAATTTCGCTGAAGGAACAACTATTAATCATAGAAGTGAAATAGATCAAGTTCAAAAAGACTTAAGGACTTGGCCTGGCGTAACTGTAATGATTTACGACCAAACATGCGCAACTGAAAAAAGAAGACGCCGTAAAAGAGGGTTAATGGAAGACCCTGATAAAAGAAGTTTTATTAATGACCTAGTATGTGAGGGCTGTGGAGATTGTTCTAAAACTTCAAATTGTGTTTCTATAGAACCTTTAGAGACTAAGTTAGGCAGAAAAAGAAAAGTAAATCAATCTACTTGTAATAAAGATTTTAGTTGTGTTGATGGTTTTTGTCCTTCTTTTGTTACAGTTCAAGGAGCTACAATAAAAAAAAGAAAAGTTACACCTGCATCCGACCTTCCAAAAAATATATTTGATACGTTACCAAAACCTAAAGAAATAAATTTAGAAAAACCATTTGATATAGTTGTTACGGGTATAGGAGGTACAGGAGTGGTTACTATTGGAGCTCTAATAGGAATGGCCTCTCACATAGAAAACAAAGGAGTTAGTGTTTTAGACCAAGTCGGTATAGCGCAAAAAGGGGGGGCTGTACTAAGTCATATAAGAGTAGCAGAATCTCCTAAAAGTATTCATTCTGTTAAAGTAGGAAAAACTAGTGCTGACTTAATTTTAGGCTGCGATATGGTAGTTGTTACATCTAGCCCCGTAAGAGAGCTAATGAATATAAATACTACTCAATCTATTATTAATGATCATGAAACACCAGTAGCAGGGTTTGTATTAGATCCAGATCATTCTTTTGGAGGCAAGAGAATTCGACAAATTATAGAAAAATCATCTAAGGAAACGAATTTTATTAATGCCATAAAAATTTCTACTGCAATGTTTGGAGATTCTATAGCCTCAAATATGTTTATTACAGGATATGCTCTGCAAAAAGGTTTTATTCCTGTAAAACCAGAAAGCATGGAAGAAGCTATAAAGCTTAATAATATGGCTGTAGATATGAATTTATCTGCATTTCGTTGGGGTAGAATGGCAGCATATGATCAAAAATATGTTGAAAAAGAAGCAGCGCCTTTCATGCCAAATACCGAAATCAATAATGATGAATACTTATTGGAAGATATAATTAAGGATAGAGTATTATTTTTAAGTAATTACCAAAATAAGAAATATGCTGATACCTATATAAATCTTGTAAATAAAACTATAGCAACTGAAAAAAAATTAAATAATAATAAATATGACTTAGCAAAAGCTGTTGCTAAATATTTATCAAAATTAATGGCCTATAAAGATGAATATGAAGTTGCTAGATTATATACTAATGGCGAGTTTAAAGAAAAATTAAACAATGCATTTGAAGGAAAATTAAAGCTTAAGTTTCATGTCGCTCCTCCTCTATTTGCACCCAAAGACCCAAATACTGGAAAACTTAAAAAAATTACAATAGGCTCTTGGATATTGCCTGTATTTAAAGTCCTTTCAAAATTAAAATTTTTAAGAGGTACTATCTTAGATCCTGTTGGCAAAACAAAAGAAAGAAAAATGGAAAGATTTTTAATATCTCAATATAAAGAAGATATTGATAAAATATTACAAGAAGTAAATTCTAAAAATATATCATTAGCTGTTCAAATAGCCTCTATTCCTGAAATGATTAGAGGTTATGGACACGTAAAAGAAGAGCATATGAAAAAAGCTTCAATAAAGAGAAGTCAACTTCTAGATTCATGGAACTCAAAAGATTACGAATCTATTACTTCTGTTGCTGCCGAATAGAAACTCCTTAATCTATTATAGGTTTGTACACGTAATATTAATGTATATAAATTACAGAAAATTTACACATGAAAGATAATAAAGCCACAATAACAGGCAAGGTTAAAAGGTATGCCAGTGTTAGTAGTAAGGTTACTGGTGTGGTTGCTCGTATGGCTGGAAATAAAATAATAGGCAACAATGATATTAATAAAAATGCAGATAATATAGTGAATGCTTTAGGAGGTTTGAAAGGCCCGCTTATGAAAGTAGCACAATTACTAGCTACTATTCCAGATGCACTTCCAAAAGAATATGCTGAAAAACTTCAAACTCTTCAATCAGAAGCTCCTTCAATGGGTTGGTTTTTTGTCAAAAGAAGAATGGCAGGAGAATTAGGTAATGAATGGCTAAATAAATTTGAAGCATTCGACAAAAAAGCAATAAAAGCAGCATCATTAGGACAAGTTCATAAAGCAAAGGCAAATGGTATAATTATTGCTTGTAAATTGCAGTACCCAGATATGATATCAATAGTAGATGCAGATCTAAAACAATTAAAGTTAATTTTCACTATATACGGAACATGGGATAAAACTATTAAGACAAAGGATATATATGAAGAGCTTACCAATAGATTAAAAGAAGAGCTAGACTATAATAAAGAACAAAAGAATATGCTTCTTTTTAATGAAATACTTAAAAATGAAAAATATATTAAAGTGCCTAAGCCTATTAAAAAGCTATCTACAGATAAACTTCTAACAATGACATGGCTAGAAGGCGATTCAATTATGAATTGGAAAAAAGCTAAATCAGAAATAAAAAACCACCTTGCCTTAACATTATTTAATGCATGGTATATTCCATTTTATAAATATGGTATTATTCATGGAGACCCTCACCCTGGGAACTATCAAATCAATAATAAGGACCCCAATAAACCTAGTATAAATCTGCTTGATTTTGGTTGCATAAGAGTATTTTCTCCAAAATTTGTTAAAGCCGTTATAGATTTATACATTGCGATGAGAGATGATAATCAAAAGCTAGCTATAAAAGCTTATGAAGCATGGGGTTTTGATAACCTAAATAAAGATTTGATTAAAGTATTAAATATATGGGCGGCTTATATTTATGGTCCTTTATTAGAAAATAAAAAAAGATATATACAAGATCCAAAAGCTTTAAGTAATGGTAAAGATATTGCTTCAAATGTTTACAAAGAATTGAAAAAGCTAGGTGGGGTAAGCCCACCAAAAGAATTTGTATTAATAGATAGAGCTGCAGTTGGACTTGGGTCTGTTTTTATGCACTTAAATGCACAGCTTAATTGGCACAAAATCGTAGAAGGTTTAATAGAAGGTTTTGACGAAAAAGAATTGTCGCGCAAACAAAAAGAAATCTTAAAAAAAACAGGTGTTACTTAATTAACCTTACTCTCAAGTATAAAACTTGATACTTTAAAATAAGCCTCTTTTATTGAATCTTCAGAATTATTTTTAGATTTTTTTAAAGTCTTAAACGAATGGTCCCCATCTTCTAGCCAAAAAATTGAATTTTTTTCATTTAAATTATACTTTTTAACTTCATTAATGCTTCCAAATTTATCTCTAGTTCCTTGAATTATTAATATAGACGGACCGTCGCTTTGCAAACAATCTAACCTCAATTTATCTTTATTATTTATTGGATGGAATGGGTAACCTAATACTATTACTCCTGACACATTTATTTCCTTACTAATAATTGCTGACACTCTTCCTCCCATTGATTTTCCACCTATCCAAATATCTTTTTTTGGAAATATTTTTTTAATTTTATGGTATATATCTTTATAAAACGTACATAGAAATGGCACCTTATCAGGAAAAGATGTTTTTCCTAATCTTCGTTTTGACATATATGGAAACTCAAACCTAATAACTAATATATCTCTTTCTATTATACCTTTTACGATAGTGTTCATGAAAACTGAATCCATAGGAGATCCTGCACCATGAGCCAAAATTAATAATTTTTTTGCTTCTTTATTACCATCTATAAGTATATTATCTAAAATCATACTAATTAAATTATTACTAATAACAGAAATATACAAATACTAATGATGGAAGAACTTACTAATTGGATATTTATTTTTGCTACAGGTTTAATTGCCTGGCATGGAATAACTTATAAAGATAAAGAAGGTGAAAAAGACTTTGTTCGTCTATTATTTGGTTGTATTTCATTAATATTTTTTCTAAGAGTATTGTTAGTAGATATTTTAAAAGTAATATAGTTATTTTTCAATATTCATTTGTTTTTGATCAATTTCTATAATTGATAATACTCTTTTATCTTCTGGTAAAGACATCTGTAATGTTAAATAGTCTAATCTATCTGCAATTGTAGAAGGTGTTTCTCGTACATCATATAACAACCTATCTATCCAATGCATTCCTATAGCTAACTCTTGATCAATAGAAAGAGCTGTTTGATAAGACTTTATAGCATTATCATAGTCTCCTAGCCTATCATACAAAACACCTAGATTTGCGTAAGTAGGAGCAAATTTAGGATCTAATTTAATTGCTAAATTATAATACATTATAGAATTATCATAGTTCTTTAACTGCATATAGGACCTAGCTATCCCTTCTATTATATATACATCTTGATCATTATATTCATATGCTTTTAAATACTTCTCCAAAGAGTCTTCATAATTATTATCTTTAAAAGCAGTATTAGCACTTAAATAATACCTTACTTCTAAAGGCCTATTTATAAAGTGGTCCCATATTAACCAACCGGTAAATAGAATAAACAATACAATACTTACTCTAACTAAAACTGTATATACGGGATCATGTGTTTTCATTTTACTTAATGACAAAATTTTTCCTAAGAAATATTTAAGTTAAAAAGAGATGAAAAAATAATAATTAAAATTATTGATATAAAGCGAGATCTTACAAGTTGTCCTCTTAATTCTTTTTGATTTAAGGAGTGACCTGTTTTTTTTTCATATCTTCTTACACTTAAAATATAAATTAATTTGTTTACAGGATAATATAATAAAATAACAAGTAAGATAACACTTAATAAATAAAACAGTTCACTTGGCATTTTATACCCTATATATTATAGGCCTTCTATATTAAGAAAGCCCATAACTTATTACTTAGTTAGTTTACTTATTTTTTCGCAACAGTTTTTTAGCCTCTGTCTTCTGCTACTGTATCACCAATATCATCCACTAAGGCATCAAATGCTTTTGGAGGTGTTGACATTTCCATTTTATAAGCAAGCATCCACATCATATAAACACCAATCAGCCAGAATAAAATTTGCCATGCCCAAATTGATGGAATACCAAATACCCATGTGTTTGGATCTAGTGGACTTCCAAATATCCAATTTCCTATCACTGCTCCAGGCCCTATGCCAAAAAAGAACCATAATAATGTTATTATAACTGCTGTTGGGATTAATCTTCTTTTTTCAACAGACAAAGACGCATGTTCACGTAAAAAAGAGTGAAACTTCATTTTATGATCCATGTCAGCTTTATTCTGTGTAAAGTAAGATATAATTATTGCTAACCCTAAATTAAAAATTATTCCCCAACCGGCTGAATGAATAGTTAATGGCCATCTACCCCAAGCTGTAATACCAAAAACATCTGCTCCTATATTCTCAGTAAGTGTAACTGCTATTAACCCCGCAATTAAACCATATGAAATTCCTGCTCTTGTAAGGAATGGCCACCAGCATATTGCTATTAAGGCAGGCCACATCTGAAAACCATATGCAACAGCTAAACCACCTAATAAAACTAACGCATCTTTAGAAACTGTAGCAACTAATAAAGCTGCTAAAACTATAACACCAACACCAGCTCTACCTAAAATCTTTTGAAGATTATGAGAAGCATTAGGCATTAAAAACCTTTTAAATAAATCACGTGTTAGCATTCCTCCAGCAGTAGACATATATGCTGCTCCAGTTGATTGCATGGCTGCTAGGGCACATACTGATAAAAGGCCTACTAACCAAGGAGCCTTGTCTGACATTAAATATATTAACTGAGGTACAAGGTTACCTTGTTTCCCCGGAGTTGCCATAATATCTTCTCCACCTAAACCTGCTCCCATTACATTATTTACTAATTCTGGATGCGCGGCTAACATAGCTGCATCGGCCCCTAAAAAGTGAGAACCAATACCTTGAATAGCTGTAAATGACATTAATATAAAACCAATTCCAAAAGCAGATGCCCAAACTTGTTGTGGAGCAAATGGAGTTACACTTTTATTAGAGAATGACCACATAGTAAATGCTGGTGCGGATTGTATGCCCATCAAAGCAAACATATAAGACAAAATCATTATTCCTGTCCATGCACCACCTACTGCCTGAGTACCACTTTTAACATACTGAATTACACCAGGTATAGCTATGTAATGACTATAACCATCAGGTGTAAGTTTTTCATCTATTTGTGATAATGCTGCTACACCATCAATTAAAGTTCCAAATCCACCAATATTTACTAAAGTAATTATTCCTATTACCATTATGCCGCCAGCTAAAAGGATACATTGCATTGTATCAACATAAGCAACAGCTTTGAGCCCTCCAGTAGCAACATATATAAACACTACAGCTGACAGTGCCCACATTCCTACATTTACACTAAACATTCCATCAGTGAGAACATTAAACAAAAAGCCTGAGGCTCTTAATTGTATTCCTAAGTAAGGAACAGAAAACACTAAAGCTACTAGTACTACTAAAATTCTTATAAAATCCGATTTAAAGTATGTTGAAAGCATTTCACCTGGAGTAACAAAACCAAACCGTTTTCCTAGCATCCACTGTCTTTTTAAAAACATTACGCCAGTAAAAGGAATAGTAATTGCATAAAATGATGCATATGCATATGGAAAACCATCTCTATATATTAGACCAGGATGTCCCATAAAAGTCCAACCAGAAAATGATGTGGCCGTAGCAGCTAAAATGAAAACCCATACAGATATACCTCTACCTGCTAAAAAATAATCACTTGCAGTTTTTGCTTGTAAATGACCTTTGACTCCCCAAAAAACGCAGTAAGACCAATATAAACCTACAAAAACAAGCAACCAGATAACTTTTGCATCCATAAAAAAACCCCCCATTATATACATATAATATTACTATATTAACTAACCCTAATTTTAACTAAATAGCAAATTATCAATAATTTTTATGGTGGGCCCGGTAGGACTCGAACCTACGGCCAAACCGTTATGAGCGGTTTGCTCTAACCAACTGAGCTACGGGCCCTAAATCAATTATTTTTCATCCAAAAAACTTCTTAAAGTTCTTGATCTAGATGGATGTTTAAGTTTACGTAAAGCTTTTGCTTCAATTTGTCTAATTCTTTCTCTTGTAACAGAGAATTGCTGCCCAACTTCTTCTAAAGTATGGTCAGTATTCATACCTATACCAAAACGCATCCTTAAAACTCGTTCTTCTCTTGGTGTTAAAGAAGCTAATATTTGTGTTGTTTGCTCTCTTAAATTTTCATGAATTGCGGCATCTAAGGGAATAATTGCATTTTGGTCATGAATAAAGTCACCTAAATGACTATCCTCTTCATCTCCAACTGGGGTCTCTAAACTTATTGGCTCTTTAGCTATCTTCATAACTTTTCTAACTTTATCAAGAGGCATAGCAAGCTTTTCAGCTAACTCTTCTGGGGTAGCTTCTCTTCCTATTTCATGAAGAATTTGCCTAGAAGTTCTAACCAATTTATTAATAGTTTCTATCATATGAACAGGAATTCTAATAGTTCTAGCTTGATCAGCTATTGATCTGGTAATCGCTTGCCTTATCCACCAAGTTGCATAAGTTGAAAATTTATACCCTCTTCTATATTCAAACTTATCAACAGCC
>Ga0114998_10003802_pt1 | contig 11150 bp, 8 predicted proteins | sample ArcticOcean_MG_C_5_FD_87044 | JGI IMG/M metagenome (GOLD analysis project Ga0114998, IMG submission 87044) | Marine microbial communities from western Arctic Ocean - ArcticOcean_MG_CB4_138 | ecosystem: Environmental > Aquatic > Marine > Oceanic | place: Arctic Ocean: Canada Basin | collected...
AGAAAAAAAGTTTTAAATAAGTTTTTTATATTTTTTGCAATACTACTCTCCTTATCTAAATATGCCCATGCAGAAGATAAAAAAATTAATGCAATATCTGATCAGTTACAAATTATTACTCAAGATTTAAAAACTTTAGAAAAAGCAGTTTATAAATCATCAGACATAACTTCTAAAACTTTACCTGTAAATGGATTGAATGAAGAAATTTTAACTAGACATTTGCTAAAACTGAATGAAATAGAGGATCAATTTCGTTTATTAACTAATCGTTTTGAAGAAGTTAATTTTAAATTAGATAAATTATCTAATCGTGTAACAAAAATTCAGTCTGATACACAACTTCGTTTTTCTGATTTAGAGATAGTAGATACATCAAACTCAGCAAAATCAAAGAAAAATAAAGAAAAAAATAAAAAACAAAATCAGCAAGTAAGTTTACCAGGCTCGGACAAACCACAGGATCTTGGTGCTGCGCCAGCTTATAATTTAGATCCGAAAGAAACCATTCAAGCTACTCAATCAGTAGAAGCTACAGCTTCTGTGATCACTGAAGAAAGAAAACCAGAAACTTCTTTATTACCAAACAAACCTACAAAAGAGCAATATGATTTTGCTTTAAGTTTTATGAAAGTTGGTGACTATGAAACCGCAGAACTCGCATTGAGAGAGTTCATAGATAAAAATAAAACTGACGAACTAGCAGGTAGCGCTCAATATTGGTACGGTGAAACATTTAGAATTAGACAGCTCTACTCAGATGCAGCAACTGCGTATTTAGATGGATATCAAAACTATCCAAAAAGTAAAAAAGCGCCAGAAAATCTTTTAAAACTTGGAACTACTATGGTTGAGCTAGGTGAAAAAGATCAGGGATGCAAAATGATTAAAGGACTAAAAAAACAATATCCTAAAGCGTCTCAGTCTGTGCTACAAAAAGCACAGTATGAACAAAAAAGATTCAAGTGTTCTAAGACTTAAAGAATTAGTTTCAAATAAAAAAACTTCACTTATTTATTCTAATTTTAGTTCTCAACTAAATACCTTAATAAAAAAAAATAATTTTATCGTTGCGGTTTCAGGCGGTCCAGATAGCTTATCTCTAAGTGCACTTAGCAAAGCTTATAGTGAAGAAAAAAAAAACAAAGTTTATTATGTTTTAATAGACCACAATATTAGAGCAAACTCATCAAGTGAAGCACTATTAGTTAAAAATCTTTTAAAAAAAAGAGGGATAGCTTTAACTATTTTAAAAAATAAAAAAAAAATAAATAAAAACATACAAAGCCATGCTCGAATAATTCGATACCAGTTACTATTAAACTATTGCAGTAAAAAAAAAATTAAATTTATTATGACTGGTCATCATAGAGATGATCAAATTGAAACTTTTTTAATAAGACTGTCTAGAGGTAGTGGTATCCAAGGTCTTTCTTCTATGAATAGGATAACTAAATTAAACAATAAGATAAAGCTTTTTAGACCTTTATTAAATACAAATAAAAAAGATCTAGTTTTTTTAGCAAAAAAATATTTTGGTAAAATTTTTAGAGATCCAAGTAACACTAACCAGAAATACCTAAGGACAAATGTTAGAAATTTAATAAAGCAATTTGAAAAAAGTGGCATTAAACGAGACCAAATTATTAATTCAATTAATAATCTTGCAGCGTCAAGAGATACCTTGAACTCTTATATCCAAGTTATTGAAAAAAAATGTTTAACTAAAAAAAAAAATACAATCTATATAGATTTAAAAAGCTTTTTACTTGAAAACAATGATATTCAATTGAAAATTTTGAGTAACAGTCTTAAATATGTTTCAAAAAGTTACTATCCTCCACGAGCTAAAAAGATTTTAAGTTTGATTAGTAGAATCAAATTAAAAAAAGAAATGAAAGCTACACTTGGAGGCTGTATAGTCGTTAAGCGACAATTCAACCTAATAATCTCGAAGGAAAAATTAAAAAAAGAGCCTAAAACTTTAAATTTTTCATAAAATTAATATATTTGCCACATTTACAAGTTAGATATAATTTAGTTATACTTGTTTAATATTTAAAAATACCTATTTATATATAATATGAATTTAAAAAACTTAGCCATGTGGGGAATCATAGTTCTACTTTCAGTTGGACTATTCAATATGTTTCAAAACCCAAACAAAGTGAGCACGGCTCAAGCTAAAGTAGCCTTTTCAGAATTTTTATCTGAAGTTGAATTGGGCAATGTTATAAAAGTTGAAATTCAAGGGAACAATATTACTGGCGTTTTAAGTAATGGTTCAACTTTCTCAACTTATTCTCCGAATTATCCAAACTTAGTAGAAAAGCTATCAGAAAGAGGAGTTAATATAGTAGCCTCTCCTTTAGAAGATAAAATGCCATCTCTTCTTGGCATACTGCTGTCTTGGTTTCCAATGTTACTTCTTATTGGTGTATGGGTTTTCTTTATGCGTCAAATGCAAGGGGGAAAAGGTGGTGCCATGGGATTTGGTAAGTCTAAAGCTAAACTTTTAACAGAAGCTCAAGGCAAAGTTACATTCAATGATGTGGCCGGCGTCGAAGAAGCCAAAGAAGAAGTCGAGGAAATAGTTGAATTTTTAAAAGATCCCAAAAAATTTAGTAGGCTTGGTGGAAAAATTCCAAAAGGTGCATTGCTAATCGGACCTCCCGGTACAGGTAAAACATTATTAGCTAAAGCTATTGCAGGAGAGGCTAACGTACCATTTTTTTCTATATCTGGATCAGACTTTGTAGAGATGTTTGTGGGTGTAGGAGCTTCAAGAGTAAGAGATATGTTTGAACAAGGAAAAAAACATTCTCCTTGTATTATATTTATTGACGAGATTGATGCTGTTGGTAGAAGCAGAGGCGCAGGACTTGGCGGTGGTAATGACGAGAGAGAACAGACGCTTAACCAACTTCTTGTTGAGATGGATGGCTTTGACACTAACGAAGGTATTATATTAATAGCGGCAACAAACAGACCAGACGTACTAGATCCAGCTTTGTTAAGACCGGGCAGATTTGACAGACAAGTAGTTGTTGGAAATCCAGACATACTTGGAAGAGAAGCAATTTTAAAAGTGCATGTTAAAAAAATTAATGCAGGTCCCGATGTTAAATTAAGAACTATAGCTAGAGGTACGCCAGGTTTCTCAGGAGCCGATTTAGCGAATTTAGTAAATGAATCAGCTTTGTTAGCAGCTCGTAAAAACAAAAGAGTAGTGACAATGGTAGATATTGAAGAGGCAAAAGATAAAGTTATGATGGGAGCAGAGAGAAGATCAATGGTAATGACAGAAGATGAGAAGAAATTAACTGCTTACCACGAAGGTGGGCATGCTATCGTAGCATTAAACGAAAAAGCTTCTGACCCAATACATAAAGCAACTATTATACCAAGAGGCAGAGCATTAGGTATGGTTATGAGACTTCCAGAAAGAGACCAACTTTCCGTGACTAGAGAAAAATTGTACTCAGATATTGCAGTAGCTATGGGGGGAAGAATTGCAGAAGAATTAATTTTTGGCCATGACAAAGTAACTTCAGGAGCTTCGTCTGATATCGATATGGTAACTAAAATGGCAAAAAATATGGTTACACGTTACGGCATGAGCAAAGAACTTGGCCCTATAGCTTATGGAGAAAACGAAGAAGAAGTATTTCTAGGCAGATCTGTAACAAGAACACAGAATATGTCAGAAGAAACTTCAAAAAAAGTAGATGCGGAAGTCAAAAAGATTGTTGAAGTCGGCTATGAAAGAGCCAAGACAGTTTTAACTGAAAAAATAGACGATCTCCACAAGTTAGCAAAAGCTCTGTTAGTTTACGAAACTCTAACTGGCGATGAAATAAGAGATTTAATGTTTAAAAATATTACTCCTAAAAAACTAGTTGATACAGATTTAGGTAACAGCAAAGAGTCATCAGCCTTAGGTTCTTTAGGTCTTAAACCAAAGCCAGCACTTTAATTAAAAATTCATGCGAAATTATTACACACGCGCGTGTAATTTCTATCATGGAGAAGTAGCTCAAGATTTAATAAAAAAAAAATTAGCACTACCTCTTTGTGGCAATAGAAACTTAGCCTTTGATCATATTGAAATTTTATCAAGGAAAAAAAAAAATAAGCTAATTCATATTAAAAAAATTAACCTTCTAAATAAAAATTTAAAAAAAATTATTAAAAGAGACATTAAAAAAATTGTAGATAAACGATCAGAATTAAATAAATACCTAAAATTTTCTGAGACATTAATTATGGGTATATTAAATTTAACCCCTGATAGTTTTTCTGATGGGGGTTTATACAATCAAAGTAAAAAAGCCTTTTTGCACATTCAAAATATGATCAATAAGGGAGCAAATATTATTGATGTTGGAGGTGAGTCCACTAGACCTGGTTCAAAAAATATTCCTTCTAATATCGAATGGAGAAGAATAAAAAAAGTTATTACTAAATTTAAAAAAAAATACCCTAAAATATTTTTATCTATTGACACACGTAAATCTGAAATAATGATGAAAGCTATTAAGAATAAATCAGATTTAATTAATGATGTCTCTGGTTTTGATTATGATGTCAATGCAATTGATAAAATAAAAAACAATAATGTTTGGAAAGTATTACACCACATGCAGGGAACACCGAACACCATGCAAATAAAACCAAAATATAAAAATGTTTTATTAGATCTTTATGATTTTTTTGAAAAAAAACTAAATACAGATTTTAAAAAGTTTAAATATAAAAAATTTATTATTGATCCTGGAATAGGCTTCGGAAAAACTTTGAAACATAATTTGATATTAATGAACAAAATTTCGTTGTTCCATACGCTTGGATTTCCATTGCTAATAGGTACTTCTAGAAAGAGATTTATCAATCAAATTTCCGGATCATTTGATAGCAAAGAAAGAATTGGCGGAACTTTAGCTTCTGTTTTATACAGCTTATCACAAGGAGTACAAATTTTAAGAGTACACAATGTTCATGAAGTTAAACAAGCCATATTAGTTTTTAAAAAAATAATTTCTACTTAATGACAAAAAAATATTTTGGTACGGATGGAATAAGAGGCACAGTTAATAAAGGACACATTAATGGCGAAAGGTTTTTTAAATTTGGCTTAGCTGCAGGTACTTATTTTATAAATCAAAAAAAAAGTAAACAAACTGCAATTATTGCAAAAGACACAAGATTATCTGGCTATACATTAGAACCAGCTTTAGTTTCAGGATTAGCTTCAGCGGGTATGCATGTTTTTACCTTGGGGCCTTTACCTACCAATGGTTTAGCAATGCTGACAAAAAAAATGAAAGCAAATGTGGGTATTATGATTACAGCTTCACACAATCCTTATTATGACAATGGACTAAAATTATTCGGACCAGATGGTTTAAAATTATCAGATAAAATTGAAAAAAAAATTGAACGAATAATTGACTCTCAAACTTCAACTTACCTTTCAAAGCCAAGTTCACTAGGTAGAGTGAAGAGATTAGAAGATGCAAATGAAAATTATATTAAAATTTTAAAAAGTAATTTTAGAAAAAATTTTAGTCTTAAAGGAATGAAAATTGTTTTAGATTGTGCAAACGGTGCTGGATACAAAGCTGGACCAAAGCTTCTTTCTTCTCTTGGAGCAAAAATAATTTCAATTGGCGTAAACCCAAATGGACTTAACATAAATGAAAAATGTGGGTCAACTTACCCAAATAATATTAGTAAAGCAGTAAAAAAATATAAAGCAAATATTGGCATTGCACTCGACGGTGATGCTGATCGAATTATTCTATGTGATGAAAAAGGAAAAATTATTGATGGAGATCAAATTATTGCCATGTTGGCAAAAAGATGGAAAGTAAAGAAACTATTAAAAGGTGGGGTAGTTGGAACACTAATGTCTAATTATGGATTAGAAAGTTTTTTTAAATCTGAAAATATTAAATTTATAAGAGCTAAAGTTGGCGATCGATATGTTAAAGAAAAAATGAAAACTTATAAGTATAATTTAGGTGGCGAGCAATCTGGTCACATAATTTTAGGAAAATTTGCAACAACAGGAGATGGTTTGTTGGTTGCTTTAGAAATTTTATATTCACTTAGGAGAAATATAAAAGCGAGTGACTTGTTCAATGTTTTTGAGTCTATCCCACAAATATTGGAAAATATTCTGGTAAAAGATAAAAAAATAATTTCATACCCAAAAACAAAAAAAGCTATCAAAAAAGCAGAAAGATTAATAAAGAATCAAGGAAGATTATTAGTGAGAAAATCAGGAACAGAACCAAAAATTAGAATTATGGGTGAGACAAAAAACAAACAACTTTTACAAAAGTGTATTCAAATCATAAAAAAATCTTTGAAATAATTTGAAACCTAAATCTAAAATATTAATTATAGCTGGTTCAGATTCATCTGGAGGAGCGGGCATACAAGCTGATATTAAAACAGTTACATCACTCGGTTCATATGCCATGACAGCTATTACTGCTGTTACAGCTCAAAATACAACAGGTGTAAATTCAATTGTGAGCATAAACCCAAAAGAAATCTACAAACAAATAGTTTTTACCTGCAAAGACATCAAACCTGATGCTATCAAAATTGGCATGCTTCATTCTCCGGGTGTAATCAAGGCAGTTATTTTAGCTCTTAAAAAAATAAAAGTTTCTAAGATAGTCTTGGATCCCGTCATGGTTGCAAAAAGTGGTACTAAATTAATTAATGATAATGCTATTTATATTCTTAAAACTCAATTAGTAAAAAAAACACTTTTAATTACTCCCAATATCCCTGAGGCAGAAGTTTTAGCTAAAATAAAAATAAAAAATTCTAAAGATATGATTAAAGCAGCTAATATTATATTAAAATTAGGTGCTAAAAATGTTTTAATTAAGGGCGGACATCTTAAATCTAAATTTATGCAAGATATTTTAGTAAATAAAAAAACAATTAAAATTTTTAAAAATAAAAAATTTTTAACTAGGAATACTCACGGTACAGGTTGCACTTTATCAAGTGCTATAGCCACCTTTTTATCATGTGGAAAACTTTTAAATAAATCCTGTGAGCTTGGAATTAAATATGTTAACGAAGCTATAGGATCTAACCTTAATTTTGGCAAAGGCCATGGTCCAATAAATCATTTAAATTCATTAACTATTAAAAAAAGATATAAATAATGAGAAATGTAGTAGTAGTAGGGTCTCAATGGGGAGACGAAGGTAAGGGTAAAATTGTCGATTGGTTATCAGACCAAGCCGATGTTGTTATTCGATTTCAGGGCGGGCATAACGCAGGACACACTCTAGTTATTGATAAAAAAGTTTATAAATTAAGATTACTTCCTTCTGGAATTGTACGAAAAGATAAAATTTCTATCTTAGGTAATGGTGTAGTTATTGATCCCTGGGCTTTGCTTGAAGAAATAAAAGAAATTAAAAAACAAGGTATTGATGTTACTCCCGAAAATTTTATGATTTCAGAGACAGCTTCCTTAATTCTTCCATTTCACAGAGAGATGGACGAAATAAGAGAAGATGCAGCTGGCAAAGGTAAAATAGGAACTACTAGAAGAGGTATAGGGCCTTGCTATGAAGACAAAGTGGGAAGGCGCTCTATACGCGTGATGGACCTTAGATCTGAAAGTAATTTAGACGCTAGATTAAAAAATGTTTTATTACATCACAATGCAATTCGTAAAGGATTAAAAAAGAAAGTTTATAAAAAAGATGATCTTAAGAAAGACTTATTAAAGATTGCACCTGCAATCCTAAAATTTGCTCAACCAGTTTGGCTAAGAATAGATGAATTTAGAAAAAAAAGAAAAAAAATATTATTTGAGGGTGCGCAAGGCATTCTTCTAGACGTTGATCATGGTACCTACCCATTTGTGACTTCTTCCAACACAGTTCCAGCTATGGCTGCTACAGGAACAGGATGTGGTCCAGCTACTATTGGCTATGTTCTAGGCATTACCAAAGCTTACACAACAAGAGTAGGCAGCGGCCCCTTTCCAACAGAACTAACAGACAATATTGGAGAAAGTTTAGGTAAACGAGGAAAAGAATTTGGAACAGTGACTGCAAGAAAAAGAAGATGTGGTTGGTTTGATGGAGTTTTAGTTCGTCAAACAATAAAACTATCAGGTATTACTGGAATTGCTTTAACCAAACTTGATGTATTAGATGAATTAGATGAAATAAAAGTATGTGTTGAGTATGAATTAAATGGTAAAAAAATAGATTATTTACCAGCAGCTTCGGAGGATCAGTTTAATATAAAGCCTATTTATAAAACTTATCCTGGGTGGAAAACCTCAACTCAAGGAGTTAGAAATATAGAAGAACTACCTGAAAAAGCAAAAAATTATATTCATGCTTTAGAAGATTTTATAGACTGTAAAGTTTCAAGTATTTCCACAAGTCCGGAACGGGAAGATACAATATTAATTGAAGATCCGTTTAAAATTTAATTTACAGGTAGTAAATTTTTAGACTGACTAGAATTTATCATTGACTTCTGAAGTTTTTCAAAAGCTTTAGTTTCAATTTGTCTTATTCTTTCTCTACTAATCTTATATTTTTGACTTAGCTCTTCTAAAGTTTTAGGGTTATCCGTAAGTCTTCGAGCTTTTAAAATTTCTTTTTCTCTATCATTTAAAATTCTCATAGCTTCATAAAGTAATTCTTTTTTATCATCAAATTCTTGTTTTTGAGACATGATTAATTCTTGATCTAAGTGATCATCAACTAACCAATCTTGCCATTCATCTGTTTCTCCAGCCTTAATGGGATCATTTAAAGATTTTTCATGCCCCATAAGTCTTCGGTTCATATTTATTACTTCATGTGAATTAACATCCAACCTTTTTGATATTTCTTCAACATGTTCATCTCTTAGATCACCTTCTTGATTAGGCGCAATTTGATTTTTTAGTTTTTTTAAATTAAAGAAAAGTTTTTTTTGCGCTGAAGTTGTTCCCATTTTAACTAAACTCCAGGATTTTAATACGTACTCTTGAATAGCTGCTTTAATCCACCACATTGCGTAAGTAGCTAATCTAAAACCTCTGTCAGGATCAAATTTTTTAACAGCCTGCATTAAACCGATATTTCCTTCAGATATTAATTCATTGACAGGCAAGCCATAGCCTCTATAGCCCATGGCTATTTTTGCGACTAATCTTAAATGACTTGTAACTAATTTATGTGCAGCTTTTAAATTTCCTCTATCTTTCCAACTTTTTGCTAGCATGTGTTCTTCCTCAGCATCCAGCATTGGAAATTTTTTAATTTGAGTTAAATATAAAGATAGGCCTCCAACGGAGGGTGAAGGTAAATTAGTTATTTTTGTTTTATTAGACATTTTATCTTATTTATAAACTACAATTCATTTTTTCAATGACTTAATTTGTTTAATAAATCCAGGATTTTTTTGAAATCTTGAGGCAACTTAGAGTTAAAGTTCATAAATTCTTTGGTTACAGGGTGAATAAAGCCTAAGCTTTTAGCATGAAGCGCTTGTCTGTTTAAAACTTTAAGTTTATTTTCAAAATTTTCATTAATTTTTTTAAACTTTAATTTTTTTTTCCCATATTGCTGATCTCCAAGTAAAGAACATCCTTTATAGGCCATATGAACTCTTATTTGATGAGTTCTACCAGTCTCAAGTCTGCATTCTATAAAGCTAATTTTTGGAATATCTTTAATTTCAAAGACCTTTAGGGTGGTATAATTTGTTATTGCTTTCTTTCCAGATATTTCTGTAACAGACATTAGTTGTCGATTTTTTCTACTTCTACCTATTAAAGTTTCAACTTTTCCACTCAGTGGCCTTAAAACCCCCCAACATAGTGCATGATATGTTCGTTCAATTGTATGTTCACTGAACTGTCGTCCCAAACTTGAATGACTATTGTTATTTTTTGCAACCACAAGCAGTCCACTAGTCTCTTTATCTATTCTATGTACTATACCTGGTCTTGTACTGCCATTAATATTAGAAAGTTTTTTTTTATATTTATAAACTAAAGCATTAACTAAAGTGTTATGATGATTACCTGCACCCGGGTGAACAACCATCCCAGCCGGTTTATTTACAACTAATACATCTTTATCTTCATGAATTATATTTAATTTAATATTAGAAGGTAAAATCTTAAATTCTTCTTTAGGCATTAAATTTATTTCTACACGATCGTTTTCTTTTAATTTCTTTGATGGAGACTCAACAACGGAGTCGTTGATCTTAACTTGTTTTAGTCCTATAATTTTTTTTAAGTTTGATCTTGATAATTCAGGCAATAATTTTACCAGGACTATATCTAAACGGTTGCCCGCATCTTGATCTGTAATTAAGAAATTAGTTGAGTTATTAGACATTTAAATTTAGATTACCACTATATGCGTTCGTAGCTCAATTGGATAGAGCGCCTGACTTCGGATCAGGAGGTTGAGGGTTCAACTCCTTCCGGACGCACCAAAAGTCTTATAAAATCCATTCTTTGAATTTAGATTTATTTTTTAAAATATATTCAGGAAACTGTTTATTTAAGTCAATTTTTTTATATTTATATGGCCTATCAAATATGTCAATACCAGAGTTTATTCTTTTTTCAATATTTTCTAAATTAGTTAAATTACTTTGGTTGAATTCGCCATGGGCAAAAGCTTTAATTTTTTTCTGTATTAATTCATTTTTTTTGAGAAAGCTAAAATGCCAACCTCCATTTAGTATAATTTGTGGTTCTTTATCCTTATAGAAAGCCCATATTTTTTTTTTCTTAGTTTTAATATTTCTTAACCACTGAGGAGACTTAAGAAATTTTTTTTGACAAATCTTAGTTCCAGCCCAATTTTCTTCGGTGATATTTAAATTATTTATTTTAGCTTGAAAATTTTTTTGGATAAAACAAGCATATTTATTTTTGACGTCAAATTCTGATATTTTTTCTGGATTTGGTATCTCATCTATATCTGAAATCATAATTAAATCTTCATCATGAAAATTTTTATAGCCTCTTTCTAGAGCATTTCTCTGAAACTGATCTCTAGCGTGATTAATGTGCCAATTTTTTTTAAATGAAAAAATTTTTTTAGGTAAATCTTTAATTACCAGATAGTTTATTTTATCTTTAA
>Ga0114998_10003811_pt1 | contig 11138 bp, 14 predicted proteins | sample ArcticOcean_MG_C_5_FD_87044 | JGI IMG/M metagenome (GOLD analysis project Ga0114998, IMG submission 87044) | Marine microbial communities from western Arctic Ocean - ArcticOcean_MG_CB4_138 | ecosystem: Environmental > Aquatic > Marine > Oceanic | place: Arctic Ocean: Canada Basin | collected...
ACATTCGGGTGGGGAGTTAGCAGGGTCTCTTACAGTACCATTTACGAAATTACAACACGTCCCTTGAAATTCTAAAGCACCCTGGGATGTAGTAACATCAAATCCTTCCATTCTTAAATCCATAAACGAACAGAGCGCCATACCCACAGCCACACCTAATAACATTTCTTTGTTAGAAGACAAAACCTTAGGACAGTAATTACCACCACAATAACATAGTGCGACTAAAGCAACAACAACAAGCATTAATTGATTCATTTTTATAGTATGAATAAATAAAAAAAAAAGAAATAGATTAAATATATATTATTTACATCCAGCACATATTTTACAATAATATTTATTGAAACCTAATAAATCATAAATTAAATGAATACAAAATCCTGTTACAAATAAGAGAATTAAGGGATCTTTAATCTGACAAAACTTCCTGATAACAAAACCTAAGGCGACAATTGATAGAGCGACAATCGCGGCTTCTAGAATAATACGACACCAATAATCCATATATATAAATATATATATATATAAATGATTGAGAATTTAACTTTTTTACATTTCTTGACTGCATCTTTAGTTGTAGAGATTTTAGTGTTGCTTTATTTTAGATTTACAGGAAAACCTTATAGTAGTATTTCTATTAATAGATGGTATGATAATTTAGGATGGTCAGCGGTAATACTAGATATTTTATCATTTTTAGGTGGATTTTATATAGCGAAGTTTATCTATGAATATTTAGTAACAAATAAATATTTAGATACAAAAAATGAATTTATGAAATATTTAGGATTAGTTCTCTTAGTTCAAATCACTCATGATTCCTTATTTTATTTCTTAGTCATCAAACCCTATCCTAAAAATTCCAATAAAGTAATGGACGAATTTAAATATTATGCTGAGAAGGCGAAAACAAATGCTATCATGGGAGATTCTATTATGTATTTGATAGGAACACCTCTGCTCTATTTTTATCTTAAAAAAAATAATGAAGATACCAATACATTTATCTCAATACTCTGTTTTTATCTAATTGGATATTTAATCTATCAGAAACCTAAGATAAGTATGAAATAATATGAACATTTCCTAACATCATCCGCCTACAGCAATACTTATGTAAATTTAATTCATCCAGAATTTTTCCTTCAATACTTTTTTCGGGATTTTTATTCTTTACATCAATAAATTTTAGTTCCAATAATTCATTATCAGAGTTTATGTTTTCTTTGGATTTATTTTTATCATTTTGAACAGCTGTAATGTAAGGAATCCATTTATCCGCGAGAACTTCTCCACAAGTATAACAACGAGGCGGAATTAACATTCTATATATTTACTTTGAATATAATATTTTTAAATCAAATTTTATAAAAAAAATTAATGAATGCTAATGATAATAATTAATGATAATTTAATGATAATTTAATGACCTGCGGAAAATGATAGGCAGTGTGGATTTCCTTCCGTAAAACACATTAGACGACTACACCCTCTTAGAACTCCCTCTCGGACAAGACATGTATTACATCCATCGAACCACGATAAACAGTTATTCGGAATTACATTTGGATTTACTATTTGAGGTTTCTCAAGATGAAATGTAATTTGGGTTTCTTGCCACGTTTTGACGTGTGTATCCATACAACTACCGTGGACCATCTTATCACAGTGTAACTTTCCCTGAACATTAATGATAACGTCTTCAACTTGATTATCAGGAATAGTTAGTTGAGCGATACTAATCTCTTGATCAATGATATCTACATCCGAATTCATAAGGAATACAGCAGCATTCGTTGTATAAATCCCATTGGTCTCTGTCCACGAATTAAAATCAATACCGACAGAAGATAATTTATTATCTCTATCACCCTCGGTTAAACCAATCGTCAACCACGAATCATATGCGGCATCACGATTGAGAGAGATGATTTCAGGGAGAACACCTCCTAAATTAGAACCATAGATACTTGTACCCTGATGTGCTGGTGGAATACTTAACGGATGTTCACCAAACTGAGTATCACCATAGATAGCATAAATATTACGGATCTCGGGATCCTGAATAACCAATGATAGTTGATAAGTCGTGTATCCCGAAATACCATCTTGAGAACAATGTGTTACCTCAGTTACCTTAGGACACACGTATAAATTGTCACAATAGGTGATAGGGATGGGACACTCACCTGGAACCGGAACTGGAACCGGAACTGGAACTGGAACTGGAACCGGGTTTAAGAGACCATTTATTTCTGGAGGTGTCATCGGAATTGGACTTAGACAGGAACACATATTACAACCGTTTTGATCCTGCTGGAAACCGTTCTCACAATACATCATACACATCACATCAGGACACGGTCTAATAGGTGGTGTCTCGGCGACCGGCACAGGAGGAAGCGGGTCTACCTGATGAGGTGGAAGAGGTTCCGGGGCGATTGGCCGACGCCACTGATCAACTACAACATTACATTCTACGGGACAAGCGATATTCATACCCTTACGCTGCTTAGAGAGACAATCAGTACATCCATTATAATTATCTGAACAAGGTGTTAGCCATTGCCGGATACACGATTTATCGGATTCACACCAAGAGTATCCCGCGCCAATCAAACATCCATTCGCATCATTGTCGCCTCCGATAGGATGGTCATATACAGGCATGATATCACCTTTCACCGGCTGAGAAAGAGTTTGAGCTGAGAGAGAAATTAAACTGAGAATCTTAAACATCTTATATATATTGTAATTAGATAATTTAATTTTAAATCAAATTTTAAAGATAAATAATAATAATATAAATAATGTTCAAAATTTTATCATCGTATCAAATGTATAAATATATAGAAGATTCATTTTCCGATAATTCTCAAAAGACACTTATACTGGAACCCTTGTGTGTTATCTTCAGGTTATCGCTGTTACAATACAAAGATAAAGGAACTAAATTATCTATTCAGAATAGTTCTATATCATATCAGGCCCCTTCATATGATCAGGGTCTAGTAAGAATGTTAGAAGGAGATTCACGTGAAGATTTACATAATTTATATCATCCCATTTTAAAGGCAATTGATTGGTATCCCTTTCAAGAGTATAGAGAATTATATGAAGCATGTATTCTCGGTCTGGATATTCTGAATAATGTTTATGATCCTAATTCTACAATTAGGCATACGATATCTCATTATATATCGGTTATTCAGATGGAAGATAATGAAAATTATCGTAAAGATACGAAATTTAATCCGATAATAGATACATTAAAAGATATATGGTCTCCCGCCGAAATTAAATCAACTGTAACATTATTAGATCTCATTAAAAATAATCGGAACCCCGATATTTATTTGGAATCGCTTGAGATGATTTTATCATCCAAAGAACAAAAAGTTGACGAATATCTTAAAAAAATATCAAGTGAATACTAAATTTGATTTGATTACTTTCTCTTTTTTTTAGAATCAATCCCATCAATCCCATCAATCCCATCAATCCCATCAAATAAGATGCCTCTGACAGAAGAAGAAGAAGTAGAATTGAGTCCATGTCTCTGTCTTATCTATATCTTATCTGTATTAATAATGTACCCTTACCTTTCGGAACTTCAAGAGAATAATCCAGATTTCTTTACAATTGTAGTGCTCCTTTCATAAGTTTAAAGATTTAATCCTAAATATTAGTATGAATGGGTATCCCCGTCTATTTTAAAACCCTCGTATCCGATTATAGTGATACGATTCTTCATAAAGATAAATACAATGATATAAATTCTCTTTTTTTTGATCTCAATTGTTTAATTCATCCCTCGGTGAGAGGACTAACTGATGAAGATGAAATGATTGCAAAGATATTATCCGATATTACAAAGTTAATAGAATATACGGGTGTAAAAGAATTAATTTATATCGCGATTGATGGGATAGCACCCGCTTCAAAAATGAAACAGCAGAGGCAGAGAAGATTTAAATCTGCTCTAGAAAGAAAATACAATGATAATAATTCTTGGAATACTAATGCGATTTCACCAGGAACATATTTTATGAAGAAGTTAAATATTTCTCTAAAGGCATTCATCAAAACTTTGAAAATAAAAACAATCTTATCTGATTCGGATGAAAGAGGTGAAGGAGATCATAAGATTTTACATTATATCAAAGAAAATAATCTTACAAGTAAAATATGCATCTATGGCTTAGATGCCGATCTCATTATGTTATCTTTGGTTTCCAGGAAAGATAAGATAGTTCTCTTGAGGGAAAGAACAGAATATAATATTGAGAATACTGATAATGACTATATTTATCTCAAGATTGATCCTTTGAAAGATCATATTATTCAGTCATTAACTCTGAATAGGATCATAGATGTAGATCAGATCATTGATGATTATATATTCATTTGTTTCTTATTAGGGAATGATTTTATGAATCATATCCCTTCCTTGAATTTACGATATGGAGGCCATGAGTTATTATTACAAGTTTATTCTGATTTACAGAACCGATATCAAGGATATTTTCAATTGATAGATCATGATAAGCCTGATTTATTACATATGACATTTTTTAAAGAATTGATTCAAGAAATATCATCAAAGGAAAAAGAAACGATGAGAAAGATATTCTCTATTAGAGAAAGACAAAAAAAAAAAATCCATAACCAATATCACAATGAGTTTCAGAGATTCAGAAAACAAGTCAATAAAGACAATCTATCATTAGACGATATTTATAAATTTCAGTATGAAGATCATAATGACGATGGGTCTACGAAGATGATAGAAAATTTACCACTCTTATATTCTTCTCAAGAAAGGAAAGAATATAATGAAATGAAATACAATGATAAATTATGTGAAGATTATATGAAATCATTATTATGGACAACTCATTATTACTTTGATAAATGTATAGATTGGCGATTTTCTACGAAATATAATGAAGCACCTCTCGTAGAACATCTATTTAGATATATAACAAATCATAAGATTGAATTAGAACCAAATGATAAAGAATTTAGTAATTTAGATCAGTTATCATATATTTTCCCCAACGATTCACATCATTTACACGAGCATAATATAGTCTCAAAAGATTATCAGATGATAGTTCATTTATCATTTCATCGGTATTTATGGGAATGTGAAATAGATTTCATTTAATCTATGTATATATATAAATGACTTCATTTGATCTAAGTAAATACAAAAATATCTTTGGCTATCCAGGTAAAGGTGTTCATCAGTATAAATTCAGAGGTACATCCTTGGTAGATTATTTTATGACGATTGCTGGGGCGTTCTTAATAACTTATTTTACAGATATACCTCTGGTTATTACCACGATATGTCTATTTCTGATGGGTATAGTATTACATTGGTTATTCGGACTAAATACAGAGGTATTAAAATTTATTTCTTAGAGAAATAATTGATATTCTTCTTCTAGTAATTCATTATAACAAGTTAAAGTCAATGAATTATTATCACATTTCATATGACAGATACCTAAATTAGGTGAGAAATATTCCAGAATAGAATTATCTTGATCTGTTTTTTCTAAAAAGACTAAACTGTCGTCATATGATTTACCACCAGTCCCGATGACTAATGTGGGTATATCGTGTTTGCCTACTTTGATCAAGCTTTTACAATGATCATGTCCACAGATATAAATATCTATTTGAACTTGTTTAAGTAGGTCATCCATAAATTTTTCATGTCTTTCTTCTGCGTTTCCGTGTCCTCCAACCGATCTCCAGGTATGATGACCACATAGTATTTTCCATCTTTTTTTAGAATTTTTAATTGATAAGATAGTATCATTTAATTGTTTTTGGATGATATCTTCAGACAAGTGTTTGAAATTAGTATCAATGAAAAACACATCACAGAAAGGAAAGCTTTGTAAATACCATTTGCTTGGCATGTTCCATTTTTTATCAAGATTATATTTACTGAATGTATAATCTATTTGCACTTGGGGATTTAAATGATAATCATGATTACCCAAGCATAAGTAAAAGGGTAGATTTATCTTTTGATACGGATCTCTAAATTTAGTATTAAATTGTTCGTCATCTATAGTCTGACAACCATCAGGATAAATATTATCACCAACAATAATTACAGATTTGATAGGTCTATCCTTTATTATTTGGGTCATAGAATGAGCTACTTTATATTGATCATCTGTTCCCGAACCAGTATCCCCAATAAATATACATTCAAACATAAACTATAATCAATAAGTTAAAAGAAAAATATTATATTCAATTATAAATATAATGTACTACGAATTACCCAGATTTGCCGAATTAGTCTCAAATGGCGACATAAATTTAAGCAGTAGCATCCCCCTGAAGAGTATGGATCATAATATGATTCATAATATATCTTTTTTAGATCACTGTAATCATTTATGTAAAAAAAATAAAACTAATCTTCTAAGATTATTAAGTGTACTTTTGCAAAAGTTAAATGGGGATATGATTATGAGAGTTAATAAATATCCCCAACTAAATAGTAATATCCAATCTGCGATTGGGGAATGGTCGGAAGATATAGTTCCAATGGATTTATTTAGATGTCCCGATAGTTGTTATGACAGTGAAAATGTAGTTAGATTACATAGTGATGTTCAGGGTTACGATAGTGAATTTTCCAGATTAAATGAAAATACAAAAGATGATAGCAACTTATATGAATCATTGGATTCTCTGAAAAATAATTATCACGAATGCGACGAAGATCTAAGAAATAATTTAATTCAACTTGACGAAAGAACAAATGAATATGATCCACCCTATCGGAAGATTTTAGATGACTTAAGTACTCGTCCTAAATCCTTTTATATGTCTGATCTATTAAACGGTGATAGTAATATTAATAATAATGTAAACATGAGACTCTCAAAAGGAATACCCGAAAATATCCACGTTATCTTCTTGAATAGTGTCTTATTGTCTACCCTGATATCTAAATGTATGGAAGGACATAAGAGTGAATGTATGAAATTAAAAGAAATCTTATCTAAGAAGAATAATGAAATAGAAGATATAATGGGAAGAATTGGACCTGGTGTCCCATTATCCGATAGTATTATGAATTTCATAAGTGGTGTCAAAGATTTCTTTGATGAAAATGATACTAGTTTACCAAGCGATGACGAAGAAGAAGTTGATGAAACCACAATCGCCAATGTATTAGATAAAATCGTCAATAAAAAAGAAGCCGTAAATGAGGATCCAAATCCTAAAATAGAGGACGGCGATATGTATCATTTAAAAATCGTAAATAGCGATGATGAAGAAGATAATAATAATGAAGATTCTAATGATAATGAAGAAGATAATAATAATGAAGATTCTAATGATAATGAAGAAGATAATAATAATGAAGATTCAGATCAAATATCTTTTTACGATTAAAGACCATATAAATGTGTATGTTTATCGTTTTGATTGGTATTTCCTTCTATTTCTGAGACGTGTTTCCCTTGAACAAATATTGGAGGATAATAATAATATTTGAAATATTGTAATTCTTTAAGATGGATATCATAATTTTTTATCTTATCTGTGATGGTAGTTTGAAATAATTCAATCGCTTCCTCAAATGTTTTTAAGAATAAAGCATGAGTCATTATAACGGCAAATTTATCGTAATCAATAGTGTTCAATCCTTTCTTGGGCTCAAGTCCAACTTTTTCACCTGCTTTAGATATTTGGGGAGGTATAATCCACCCTCCCATATAACATGATTTATCAGGAGGATTACCTAGTTTAGATGAAAATTCAGCATCGGATTCTAAAATAATATTATTATCGGTTTTATTCATGTAGATGGCCAATAATGCCTTACGATGGGCCGCGATATTACCTAATTTAGCTAATGTTTTTTTTGCACCAGTATTCCATCTGGTATTAAGATCTTTTAGAAGCTTCTTATTACATTGTGTTAATTTAAGATATTCAGCCGGTATCCATTGAATATGACAAATTTTATTTTTATATTTATCATTGATATCATTACTTTTCTTTAAAAACTCCTCTTCTGTTTTACAGATGATATAAATATTATATTTAGACATTCTTAATTTAAGTAATATTTTTATTCAGATGATTACTTTAAAAACATTTTTATATTAGAAAGAGTTCTTTCACCTTCAAAAATCTTCATTCGCCTATTCTTATCATATTTAACCAATGAAGGATACGTTTTTATATAATTCGGAATTAATTCTGGATTCATTTCCCTAACGACCTTATGATATTTAATTTTATTTTTTTTACAGTGATTTATTATGTCATTTAATAGTTCTTCCTCAAATATTTTACAATAACCACACTTACTCATTTTATAATAAATGAAACCAGTCACAGTAGATCTCTTCTTTGATCTCTTCTTAAATCTCTTCTTAAATCTCATCTTAGATCTATTCTTAGATTTCTTTCTCTTTTTAAGAGAAGTCATTAATAATACTTAAATATATATTAGTTTAAAGAGATTTTAAGTATATTTAATAAATGGACGATCTACTAAACAAATTAGAGTCTGAGAAGAATGATCGGTTTAAAAAAACATGGTCAAAATTAGAAAAAGGTAATAAATTAAATCGTTTAAATCTTTTTATAGTTTCAGAAACCATAGATAAAGAATTAAATGAAGACCAAGTAAAAATCTTAAAAAAATTAGTAACTACTCTATTTGAGAAGGGTATCTTTAATAAGAGCAGTGAAATTGATTATTGTGCTGAAAATGCTGCAATAATAAATATAAAAAATTTAAAATACGATAGTGATACAAATGAATATTCATTTACCTTACCAAAGAAAACTATTAAACCAGTGACAAAATCAAAATCAAAAGTAGATAGACATTTCTCTCGTTCAAAGGAGAATAAATAAATTTAAAAATCATCGTCATCATCAAAGGAGATATTATTTTTATCTGAATCAATATTCGGATTTGCTTTGTTAGAATATTCACCGACTCGCTTCTCAAAGAAGTTAGTTTTACCCTGAACTGATATCATTTCCATCCAATCAAATGGATTTTCCGAATGATATATCTTTTCTAAGCCAAACATAAGGAGTAATCTATCGGCAACATAATTAATATACTGTGACATTAATTCTTTATTCATTCCAATCAGTTCACACGAAAGTGATTCTGTAATAAATTCTTTCTCAATTGCTACAGCATTCAGAATAATCTCTTTAATTACATCTGGGTCGGGTTTATTCTTTAGATTTTTATACATTAGTACAGCAAATTCTGTATGTAATCCTTCATCTCGCGAGATCAGTTCATTGCTATGACATAATCCAGGCATAAGACCTCTCTTTTTTAACCAGAATACACTACAGAAAGCACCAGAAAAGAAGATACCCTCTACCGCCGCGAATCCGATAACCCTATGCGAGAAAGGACTCTTATCATCGCTAATCCATTTCAAGGCCCAATCGGCTTTCTTCTTAATGGAAGGTACATGATCTATAGCATTTAGAAGTCGTGTTTTTTCTTCAACATCCTTAATATATGTATCAATGAGTAGAGAATAAGTTTCTGAATGAATATTTTCCATCGCAATCTGGAATCCATAGAAGAATTTCGCCTCCAGAATTTTAACTTCCTGACAAAATCGCTCAACCAGATTTTCATTCACAATACCATCTGAAGCAGCAAAGAAGGCCAAAATATTTTTAATAAAATACTGTTCATTATCATTTAGTTTTACCCAATCATCAAGATCTTTAGTTAAATCCAATTCTTCGGCCGTCCAGAAATTTGCTTCGGCTCGCTTATACATTTTCCAAAAGGGTTCATGCTGAATAGGGAATATAACATACCGATTTTTCTCTTCGCTAAGTAGAGGTTCATTGACCGCTTGACTCATTTTAGTATCGCTCATTTATAATTATTCTAATATTTAATTATTTAAGTGGATTTAAAAAATCAAATTTTAAATAACCAAAGATAATCAAAGAAGAAAAATATACCAAAAGAAGAAGATAAATTATAATTTAATTTCTTCTTGGTTTCTTTTTAGTCTTTTTCTTTTTAGTATGATTCTTTTTCTTTTTAGTATGTTTCTTTTTCTTTTTAGTCTGTTTCTTTTTCTTTTTAGTATGATTCTTTTTCTTTTTTGCCCTCGGTGCGCAGGTCCTATCTAAGCATTTTAATACACGCTCGCCGAAACCGGGAGTCGGTGGTCGTCCTCGGCTCTCATCCATCGCCTGAGAACGTCTCCTCGGTGAGAGCGTAGATCGTGTGGGGAGAGGAAACGTTCGTGCAGGTTCTTCATCTGACCCTGACCCTTCATCTGACCCCGAACGTGACCCTGACTCTGACCCTGACTCTGACCCTTGTTCAGATCTCGTGGACAAGCGCAAAGACTCATTTAAGTGTTCAGGTTCAGGTTCAGGTTCTGGTTCTTCTCTTTCTCCTTTCGCATCTGCGAATAGATCACCATCTGAATCGACGGATACTACGTCATCTGAATATTCTATTTGGTCATTTAACTTTCCTATTAATAATTTGTAACTCTCTCGCTCCTTTAATTCAGATCTATTTATCGCGGCGACATCTCTGGCAACTTTCATTTCTTCTAAATTCCCTTTTTCTAACGCTTTTTTACAGTTATCATAATCTTCTAAATATTGAGTGGAGGTGGGAACATCCTTAGTCAACTCCTCTCTCATATGGACAATTAAATCATTTATATGTTGGTCAACGTCACCGTCTATCTCTTCTCTCCCCAGATCACTTAAAACAGAACGAACTACATCTTCATTTTCAATGAGTTCTATAAATAAGGACCATTTTGTCCCCCGTTTTTGGGGTTTAAACTCTTCTGGGGTAAACCCGCCGTAATAATCTATATGATCAAAAAAGTACTCCGCTAATCTCCTGTAGCGTTCCTCTGGCGAAATATTTGCCCTTGGCATTATATATAAAATATATAAAATATATAAAATATATAAAATGATACATTGATTATTCATCAATGGTTCAGATAATTTTTAAATAACATTTATTTTAATTTAATTTCATCTACGTCTCGTTCTTCTAGGTTTCTTTTTAGTCTGTTTCTTTTTAGTCTGTTTCTTTTTCTTTTTAGTAT
>Ga0114998_10003816_pt1 | contig 11135 bp, 10 predicted proteins | sample ArcticOcean_MG_C_5_FD_87044 | JGI IMG/M metagenome (GOLD analysis project Ga0114998, IMG submission 87044) | Marine microbial communities from western Arctic Ocean - ArcticOcean_MG_CB4_138 | ecosystem: Environmental > Aquatic > Marine > Oceanic | place: Arctic Ocean: Canada Basin | collected...
ACCGGGGCCAGGCAGTTGGTGGTGCAGCTGGCGTTGGAGATGATGGCCTGGCCGGCGTAGGTTTTGTCGTTCACACCAAAAACGAACATCGGGGTGTCGTCTTTGGACGGGGCTGAGAAAATCACCTTTTTGGCTCCAGCAGCCAGGTGTTTTTCGCCAGAGGCCTTGTCTAGGAACAGGCCCGTGGCCTCCAGCACGATGTCGGCGCCGATGTCGTTCCACCTCAGTTCGGCCGGGTCGCGCTCTTGCGTCAGGCGGATTTTTTTGCCGTTGACGATCAGGGTGTTCCCTTCGACTGTCACGTCGCCCTTGAAGCGGCCGTGAACAGAGTCGTATTGCAGCATGTAGGCTAGGTACTCGGGTTCGAGTAAGTCGTTGATGCCGACGATCTCGATGTCGGAAAAGCTCTGCACCGCTGAGCGGAAGACGTTGCGGCCGATGCGGCCGAAACCGTTGATGCCTAATTTAATGGTCATGGATGAATTTCTTAAGTAAAAAAGCCATTGGCTCAGGTATTAGGTGTGTAAGCAGCTGTTGATCAGTAGCACCGAGCAGTCCGCAATGATGCGATCTGGCGAACATTTTTCTATCGGCTGACCCATGTTGTAGCCATAGGGCAACATCCAGACGGCGACTCCAGCATTGCGCGCCGTGGCCACGTCGATACTGGAGTCACCAACAAACAGCGCGCGGTCCACCGGGACTGCAAATTGGTCCAGGCAGCTTTGAATGCCTGCCGGGTCGGGTTTTTTTCGCGGCAGCGTGTCGCCGCTGACCACGCGGTCAAACAAGGGTGCCAGCTGGTGGGCATTCAGCACGGTGGTGGTGTACCGCCCTTCCTTGTTGGTGACCACGGCCAGTTTGACGCCGCGCGCACGCAAGGCCGTCAGCGTTTCGCGCACCTGCGGGTAAAGGTAGCTGCGGGTACCGCAGCGCAGCTGGTAGTTTTTGTCGAACTCGGCAGCGATCAGCGGCAGGGTGTCACTGGCGCGCACCACCGAAGCATCGGTCTTGCCGGTCGTGGCCAGCGCCTGAATCAACAGCTCCATCGTCCCGTAGCCGATCCAGTCATTGACCTGCTGCTGCGTCACTTCGGGCAAGTCGAAGCGGCGCAGCGTGTCGTTCACCGCGTCACAAATTTCTGGCGCCGTTTCAATCAAGGTGCCATCAAGATCAAACATGATCAGGTCATAGGGGTTATACATATCGGCAGGCTCCAGTTGGCAGACGAGACAATTTGTTTGGAAAGAAGGCGTTGGTCCGATTCGTCACCCCCCACCCAGGTTTCTGGGCAGTGAGTCACGCGTTGCACCAGCGTACGCACGGCTTCGACGACGCGCTGTGCAGTGATGCCAAAGTGGCTGTACAGGTCGGGAGCCGGTGCAGACTCGCCAAAACTCGCTATACCCACCACCGCGCCCGTACGACCAACATACTTGCGCCAGAAGTCCGGGTGCGCGGCTTCAATTGCCACGGTAGGCAAGGCCAGCGGCAGCACCAGTTCCTGATAGGCCGCGGTCTGGCGGTCGAAAATATTGGTGCAGGGCATCGACACCACGCGGGTCGCAATGCCCTCGCTGGCCAGCGTTGCCTGCGCCTGCATGGCCAGATGGGTCTCGGAACCCGTCGCCACGATGATGGCCTGAATGTCATCCGTGTCGGACAACACATAGCCGCCACGGCGAATACTGTCAGCCATATCCACATCGGTCTGGCGTGGCAGGTTTTGACGCGACAGGCACAGTGCGCTGGGGCCATCCCTGCGCTCGATGGCACAGGCCCACGCGACCGCCGTTTCCAGTCCATCAGCTGGCCGCCACACATCAAGGCCCGGAATAATGCGCAGGCTCGGAATGTGCTCGACGCTTTGATGCGTCGGGCCGTCTTCACCCAGGCCAATGCTGTCATGCGTGAAGACGTGGATGACACGCAACTTCATCAATGCCGCCATGCGGATGGCATTGCGGCTGTAGTCACTAAATGTGAGGAAGGTGCCTGCGTAGGGAATGTAGCCGCCGTGCAGGGAGATACCGTTCATGATGGCGGCCATGCCAAACTCGCGCACGCCATAGCTCATGTGGTTGCCCCACTGATCCCGCCCTGCCTTGATGCAGCCTTTGAAGTTGGTGAGGTTGGAGCCCGTCAGGTCGGCGCTGCCCCCAAAAAATTCGGGCACCTGTGCATTGAACGCGTCGAGTGCGTTCTGGCTGGCCTTGCGGGTGGCAACCGCTTCCGGTTTGGCGGCAAGCGCGGCCAGCAACTCGGGCAGGTTGCTACCAAAGTCTGGCAGCAGGTCACCCGTCATGCGGCGTTCGAACTCGGTGGCGGCGTCTGGGTAAAGCGTCCGGTAGGCCTCAAAACGGGTACGCCAGTCGCGCTGTAGCTCAATACCCCGAGCCTTTGCACTCCAACCTGCGGCCACCTCGGCAGGCACCTCGAACGGCGCCGCAGTCCAGCCCAGTGATTCTCGCGTGGCGGCCACTTCGGCCGCGCCGAGCGCAGCGCCGTGCACGTCGTGCGTACCGGCTTTGTTGGGCGAGCCCTGACCAATCACGGTTTTGCAGCAGATCAACGTCGGCTTGCCGTCAGTCAAAACCGCTTGAGCCTTTGCTGCGCGAATGGCTGTGTCCACGGCTGCGCTGTCGTGCCCATCCACATCGGCAATCACGTGCCAGCCATAGGCCTCAAACCGCCTGGGCGTGTCATCGGTGAACCAGCCTTCGACATGGCCATCGATCGAAATCCCGTTGTCATCGTAAAAGGCCACCAGTTTGGACAGGCGCAGTGTGCCGGCAAGCGAGCAGACTTCGTGGCTGATGCCCTCCATCAGGCAGCCGTCACCCATAAAAACGTAGGTGAAGTGGTCAACGATGCTGTGTTGCACACCAGCTTCTTCGCGGTTGAACTCGGCTGCCAGCAACTTCTCGGTCAGCGCCATGCCCACCGCATTGGCCAGGCCCTGGCCCAGTGGGCCGGTGGTGGTTTCTACGCCAGGCGTCACGCCGACTTCGGGATGGCCTGCCGTTTTGCTGTGCAGTTGACGAAACTTTTTCAACTCCGACATGGGCAGGTCGTAACCGGTCAGATGCAGCAAGGCATACAACAGCATAGAACCGTGGCCGTTGCTCAAGACAAAGCGGTCGCGATCGGGCCAAAGTGGATTTGCAGGGTTGTGCTTGAGATGGCGATTCCACAGCACCTCGGCAATATCGGCCATGCCCATAGGGGCACCGGGGTGGCCTGATTTGGCTTTTTCAACAGCATCGACAGCGAGCATGCGGATGGCATTTGCCATCTGTCGCGCCAGGTCTGGCGTGGGTGCATTCGCCATCTGCGTGGTGATGGTGTTGGTCATCTCATTTACCTCCTAGAGCCCGCTTGCGGCGCTCCATCATTCGCCAGACAAACGGCGTAAAAATAAGCTGCATGGCGAGTTCCATCTTGCCGCCCGGCACCACGATGGTGTTGGCGCGGCTCATGAAACTGGCGTCGATCATGTTGAGTAAATACTGAAAATCAATGCCATTGGGTTTGGCAAAGCGAATCACCACCATGCTCTCGTCAGGCGAGGGAATATCACGCGCGATGAACGGGTTGGAGGTGTCCACCATCGGCACGCGCTGGAAGTTGACATGGGTGTGCATGAACTGCGGGCAGATGTAGTTCACGTAGTCGGGCATGCGGCGCAGAATGGTGTCGGTCACCGCTTCGGTGCTGTAGCCGCGCTTGGACTTGTCGCGCCAGAGCTTCTGGATCCACTCCAGATTGATGACGGGCACCACGCCCACCAGCAGGTCAGGGTGCTGGGCAATATTGACTTCCGGCGTCACGACCGCACCGTGAAGGCCTTCGTAAAACAGCAGGTCGGTGTTGGCGGGCACGTCTTCCCAGGGCGTGAAAGTGCCGGGTTCCTGTTGGTAGGGTGCCGCTTCTTCGGTGTCGTGCAGGTACTTGCGACGCTTGCCGGTGCCGGTTTCGGCATAGGAGCGAAACAGCTCGGCCAGCTCCGGAAAGAGGTTGTTCGACGGGCCAAAGTGGCTGAAGTTGTTGTCGCCGGCCTTTTCCGCTTCGGCGGCCTTGAGCTTCATTTCCTTGCGGTCGTGGCGATGAAAACTGTCGCCTTCAATGACCGCGGCGTCGACACCCTCACGCCGGAAAATATTTTCAAACGTTCGTGTGACCGAGGTCGTGCCGGCGCCGGACGAACCCGTGATGGCGATGATGGGGTGGCGTTCAGTCAAGGTGATGTCTCCGTCAGTTAAAAATATGCTTCAAATCGGTCTCTAGCCCACGAGATTCAAACGTAATCAGCTACCAACTTAATGGCAATCAGGTGCCGCATGCCAGGCACGCCGCAGTCGATCAGACGCGGAACAGGCTGCGCTCGGCAAACAGCGGGTTGTCCAGCGCTACCGTGGCGGGCTCGGCGTGGTAACGCTCAATGCGCTCGACTTCGCATTGGGAGCCGAACACCAGACCAATGCGCTGATGCAGCGACGTTGGCTGGACCGCCAGCATGGGCTCGCGGCCGGTAGAGGCGCGGCCACCCGCCTGCTCCATGATCAGGCCAATCGGGTTGGCTTCATACAGCAGGCGCAACCGACCCGGTTTGGACAGGTCTTTTGTGTCACGCGGATACAAGAAAACACCGCCTCGCATCAGGATGCGGTGCGCCTCGGCCACCATGCTGGCAATCCATCGCATGTTGAAGTCTTTCTCGCGCGGCCCAGTTTTGCCAGCCAGGCATTCATCGACATAGCGCTTGACCGGCTCTTCCCAGAAGCGGCTGTTGGACGCGTTGATGGCGAACTCCTGCGTCTCCTTGGGAACCTGCATCTTCGGGTGCGTGAGCATGAACTCGGCCAGGTTGGGGTCGAGTGTGAAGCCGTTGACGCCGTCGCCCACGGTCAGTACCAGCATGGTCGTGGGGCCGTACAGCGCATAACCCGCAGCGACCTGCCGTGTACCGGGCTGCAAAAAATCAGCCTCCACCAGATCGCGTCCACTCTCCACCACGTCCTCGCCGACGCGCAGAATCGAGAAGATGCTACCGACCGACACATTGACATCGATGTTGCTAGAGCCGTCGAGCGGGTCGAACACCAGCATGTACTTGCCGCGTGGATGCTGCGCTGGTATCTGATAGGGCAAGCTCATTTCTTCCGAAGCCATGCCCGCCAGATTGCCGGCCCACTCGGTTCGCCGGATGAACACGTCGTTGCTCAGCACATCGAGCTTTTTTTGCGTCTCCCCCTGCACGTTGACTGAGCCGCCCGCCTCGGCCTCATGGTTGCCCATGACGCCGCCCAGTTCGCCAAAAGCGACAGCGCGCGAGATCGCCTTGCAGGCCAGCGCCACATCGAGAATCAGGGCGTTGAAATCGCCACGGGCATCGGGGAATCGGCGACGTTCCTCGATCAGAAATTGCGTCAGGGTCGAGCGGTTGGTTAAAGGCATGGTGTGTCTCGTCGTTTTTTAAAATTTTGTTTCAGTGCACTGCAGCCTGGCGGCGCAGTTCGCGCATGATGCCGTGGTAGCTACCATCGGCATCGGGCGCGCCAAACACGGCACTGCCCGCCACGCAAGTGTCGGCACCGGCCCGTACGATTTCAGCGATGTTGTCAGTCTTAACGCCACCGTCAACTTCCAGCCAGATCGACTGGCCACCAACCGTCTGGTGCGCCTCGATACGCTGGCGCACCAGACGCAGCTTGCCCAGTGTGGACGGCATGAATTTCTGTCCACCAAAGCCGGGGTTGACGCTCATTAACAAGACTATGTCAATCTTGTCCATCACATGATCGAGCCATTCAAGCGGTGTGGCTGGGTTGAATACCAAACCGGCCTTGCAGCCGTGCTCCTTAATCAGCGACAGCGTGCGGTCCACATGGCGCGAGGCCTCGGGGTGGAAGGTGATGATGTTGGCCCCTGCCTTGGCAAACAGCGGAATCAGCGCATCCACCGGCTCCACCATCAGGTGCACATCAATCGGAATCTTCACATGCGGGCGAATGGCTTCGCACACCAGCGGTCCGATAGTGAGGTTAGGCACGTAGTGGTTGTCCATCACATCAAAATGCACCAGATCGGCGCCAGCGGCTTCGATGGCGTGCACTTCTTCGCCAAGGCGGGCAAAATCGGCAGAAAGGATGGACGGTGCAATGCGAAGCGTTGAAGTCATGAAGGGCGTCTTTGAAATTCGTTTGAAGAACCGCTGTTGCCAGTAGAAAGACTCGCTGTCTGTCGCCACGTCCGAAGCTGCTCCAGCGTGACATTGGCCAGCGAAGTGCGAACGCTCAGTGCGCCGTTGAAATCGTGGTGCAACGTGAATGTATTGGGCGTAACCACAGTAGCTAGCCCCGCTGCCAATGCCGCTGTCAGGCCATTGGCAGAATCCTCGAAGGCGAGGCAGGCCTGTGGACTGAGACCGAGGCGTTTCAGGGTCTGCAGGTAGACCTGCGGATGGGGCTTTTTCAGGGGCGCAGTTGAAGCATCTTCTATCACCATGAAATAGTGCGCCCAGTCTGGTCCGATGGCCGCGCGTAGCAAGACAATAATATTGACCGGTGATGTGGTCGTGGCAATCGCTAGCCGTATCCGCTGGCTGTAGGCATCTTCTACCAGGCGCAGCACGCCTGGCCGCAGTTGCACTACCCCGCTCTGCACCGCTTCTTCATAAGCTGCGGTCTTCAGGGCATGCAGGCGCTCCACCGTATCGCGCACACCCGAGCCACCAATGTCTTTGAGGTCTGGCTGAACCTCCCGCCAGTAGTGCAAAATGCGCTCCTTGCCGCCGGAGACCTCCAGTAGCCGGGTATACAGCGCCTCGTCCCACCGCCATTGCAGGCCCTCTATGGCGAAAGCCGCATTGAAGGCAGCCAGGTGCGCATGCTCGGTGTCGGCCAGCGTGCCGTCCACGTCAAAAATAAGGGCTTGCAGTTCGGTGTTTGACATGGTGTGGTCTCAGGTAGTCTGGAACACGCGGCTTGCGAGGATGTCCTGCGCCTCCAGCGTCGTCAGGTCTTCGGCGGTCAGTTCGCGCTCACGATCAGCAAACAGACGACTGGCCTGACGCAGGCGGGCGCGGTCCAATGCGTTGCGCACGCTGCGGGCATTCGCAAAATGTGGCTGTGTGATGCGCAATTGCAGGTAACGCTCAAAGGCCTGCGCAGCTTCGTCGCTGAAACGGTAGTTCTGTTCTGTCAGCATCATTTGTGAAATCTGCATCAGTTCATCGGCTGCATAGTCGGGGAAGTCAAGATGGTGTGCAATGCGCGAACTCATGCCTGGGTTGCTCTGAAAGAACGTGTCCATGCGGTCCTTGTAGCCGGCCAGGATGACCACCAGGTCGTCGCGCTGGTTCTCCATCACCTGCAACAAAATTTCGATCGATTCTTGCCCGTAGTCGCGCTCGTTTTCGGGGCGGTAAAGGTAATACGCCTCGTCGATAAACAGCACGCCGCCCATGGCCTTCTTGAGCACGTCGCGGGTCTTGGGCGCGGTGTGGCCGATGTACTGGCCGACCAGGTCATCGCGGGTGACGGCCACCAGATGGCCTTTGCGGACATACCCTAGCCGGTGCAAAATGGTGGCCATACGCAAGGCTACCGTGGTCTTGCCGGTGCCGGGATTGCCACTAAAACACATGTGCAGGCTGGGCGCCTGCGCCGTCAAACCAAGGTTGATGCGCAACTTGTCAATCACCAACAATGCCGCAATATCGCGGATGCGAGCTTTCACGGGCGCCAAACCGACCAGCTCATCGTCCAGCTCGCGCAGCACTGCCTCAACCTGCGAGTCGGCCAGCACTTTGGCCACCGTTCGGGCTGCGGCCAGTTCGCTGGGTTGCATGTCGGGCTCGGCAGCGGCTACTGCTGCCGCCGAGCCAGGAAGGGTGTGTGACGGTGCATTCATAGTGAAATATGCTTGTAGTCCAATAAAATATTTCGCAAATAGCTATTTATTTAATAGCGCTCACCTTCTGGCTTGTCGGTCGCGTACGAATGGATCGTGTACCGCATGGTGCGGCCGTCGATCTCGTGGCGCTCCAGGCGAAAGCCCGGCTCGTTCTTCGGCCGGTTGACGATGTAAGACATCGTCACGCTTTCCACCCCACGCACTGCGCTGAAGGCCGTGACGCGGATGTAGTGGTTGGGGTAGGTCTTGCGGCAGTTGTTGATCTCCATCAAAATCCCGGCAGGATCTTTCAGGTCGAACATCGGGTTGCCGAACATTTCCCAATAGGTGTTGCGGGGGTGGGGGTCGTCGGTGTATTCAACACCCAAGGCCCAGTCCTTGCTCAGTGCGTAATTGATTTGTGCGGTGATTTGCACATCGGTTAAGTCGGGCAAAAATGAAAACTGGCCTTGCGTGACGCGGCCGCCGAGATTGGTCATCATGGTTTTTTTTCCTGTATGGTTTAGGCGCTTGCCGTTGGGGTTGCTACAAAATCGGGGCTGTCGGTGGATGCGTAGTTGAAGGACACATCTTTCCAGGTCGCAAGACCGGCTTTGAGCGGGCCGCACCATTTGGCTGCGTCTTGCAAGATCTGCGGGCCTTCGTTCCAGATATCGCGGCCTTCGTTTCGCGCCATGACCATGACTTCGAGTGCGGTACGGTTGGCAATTGCACCGGCCTGGATGCCGTCCGGATGACCGATGGTGCCGCCGCCGAATTGCAACACCACGTCGTCGCCCAGGTAATGCAGCAACTGGTGCATCTGACCGGCATGAATACCACCGGAAGCCACCGGCATCACCTTGTTCAGCGAAGCCCAGTCTTGTTCAAAGAACAGGCCTTTTTCGAGCTGTACCGGAGTGTGCGTGTCGAGCAGGGTGTCGTAGTAACCGCGAATCATCATCGGGTCGCCCTCCAGCTTGCCGACCACTGTGCCCGCGTGGATGTGGTCCACACCGGCCATGCGCATCCACTTGCAGATCACGCGGAAGCTCATGCCGTGGTTTTTCTGGCGAGAATACGTTGAATTGCCAGCACGGTGCAGGTGCAAAATCATGTCGTTCTTGCGCGCCCAGGTAGCCATCGACTGGATCGCGGTATAACCAATCACCAGGTCGATCATGATGATGATTGAGCCGAGCGATTTGGCAAATTCAGCGCGGGCGTACATCTCTTCCATGGTACCGGCTGTCACGTTCAGGTAGTGGCCCTTGACTTCGCCAGTTGCAGCCGATGCCTTGTTGACAGCGTCCATGCAGTAAAGAAAACGGTCACGCCAATGCATGAAAGGCTGCGAGTTGATGTTCTCGTCGTCTTTCATGAAATCCAGGCCGCCCTTGAGCGCTTCGTAGACGACACGGCCATAGTTGCGGCCAGACAGACCCAATTTCGGCTTGGTGGTTGCACCCAGCAGCGGGCGGCCAAACTTGTCCATGCGCTCGCGCTCAACGACCACACCAGTGGCGGGACCCTGAAAGGTCTTGAGGTAAGCCACCGGGATGCGCATGTCTTCCAGGCGCAAGGCTTTAACAGCCTTCATGCCAAACACGTTACCGATGATCGACGCCGTCAGGTTGGCGATAGAGCCACCTTCAAACAGGTCGATGTCGTAGGCGATATAGGCAAAATACTGGGCTTCGGTGCTGGTGCCTGGCCCGGTGTTGGGCACCAGGTCCACACGGTAGGCTTTGGCGCGGTACATCTCGCAGGCGGTCAGACGGTCAGTCCATACCACCGTCCAGGTGGCAGTCGACGATTCGCCGGCGACTGCGGCCGCACATTCGTCTGCCTCAACGCCGTCTTGGGGTGTCATGCGAAACATGGCCAGCACGTCGGTTTCCTTGATATCGTAATCAGGTTCCCAGTAGCCCATTTGTTTGTAGGGAATGACGCCGGCCGAATACCGCGTCTTGGCATCTAAAGTGATGTCGGCTTTCACAGATTTTTTCATGAAGGTTCCTTGCTTGGGTTAGGTCTTAATTGACGACTCGGTACAAGCAATGTATGTTGACTAACCATTAAAGAAAAGTCAGACTTTCTTTCGTAAGAGATAAGCTAGAGTTGAACAATGAACATTACTTTCCGACAGCTTCGGGTTTTTGTAGAGGTTGCCCAGCACGGCAGCATGATTCGCGCAGCCACCCATCTGCACCTCACGCCGCCGGCCATTTCGATGCAAATCAAGGAAATCGAAAAGCAAGTTGGATTGCCCTTGTTTGATCGCCAGGGTCGACAGGTTTCCTTGTCGACCGCCGGCGAGTATTTCTTGCTGCATGCCAAGCGCCTGCTGGCGAACCTCAAGGATGCCGACGACGCAATGGCTCGCTTCACGCGGCTTGAGCATGGACTGCTAACCATCGGCATCGTGAGCACGGCAAAGTACTTTGTTCCCCATCTTCTGGCTCGCTTCCACAAGGAGCACCCCGGCGTGGATGTGCGACTGCGCGTCACCGGAAACCGGGAGCAATTGCTGGCGTTGATGGTGGCCGGCGAGGTCGACCTCTCGGTGATGGGCCGTCCGCCGAAAGAGATCGCCACGCGCGCCGAATCGTTCGCGGCCCATCCGATGGTGTTCGTCTGTCCGCCGCAGCACCCGCTGCTTAACGTCGCGCAGCCACCCGCCAGCGCACTGGAAGGTTGCGCCTTCATCGTGCGTGAACAGGGGTCTGGCACGCGCGCGGCAATGGAAGCGTTCTTCTCCAAACATCGCTTGGAGCCGCGCATCACGATGGAGATGTCCAGCAACGAGACCATCAAGCAAGCCGTGATGGCCGGCATGGGCCTGAGTTTCCTGTCGCTGCACACCATCGGTCTTGAGGTCAGAAGTGGTCTGCTGCGCGTGCTGGATGTCGCCGACTCGCCGGTCATGCATATGTGGAACATCGTGCGTCTGCAATCGAAGGTACTCTCCCCCGCCGCCGAGGCCTTCCGCTACTTCATCATCGAGCATGGCGAGGCGCACCTGCTGGCACATGACGCACCCTTGCTCAGCCATATCCAGCAACCTGCGGGCGACGCCAACACAGCATGACGCGGTCGTGTCCATTTCAAGTGACGTTTATTGCTAATGACCCTCAACTATTTCCGTACAAAAAACAGTTTTTCAGTGGCGTTGTCGAGGGTGTGATCAACAAGGTCAATGTGGCGATGAGAAAATCCCATGGGTTTCAAACTTTCAG
>Ga0114998_10003822_pt1 | contig 11131 bp, 8 predicted proteins | sample ArcticOcean_MG_C_5_FD_87044 | JGI IMG/M metagenome (GOLD analysis project Ga0114998, IMG submission 87044) | Marine microbial communities from western Arctic Ocean - ArcticOcean_MG_CB4_138 | ecosystem: Environmental > Aquatic > Marine > Oceanic | place: Arctic Ocean: Canada Basin | collected...
GTATTACATTTTACAAATGGTAAATCTGTATTTTTCAGCGTTAAATCAATTACTTTCTCTGCCATTTTTCTATATGTTGTCCATTTACCTCCAATAACACTTACCAAACCTGAGTCGCTTACTAATATTTTATGTTTTCGCGATAAATCTTTTGATTTTGAGTTAGAATTACTAGCTACTAATGGTCTAAGACCAACAAATACACTTTTAATGTCATTTTTATTCGGATAAACTTCTAAATAATTTTTAATATTTTCTAAAATAAAATTAATTTCATTTTGAGTTGCTAGTGGATTAAATGAAGGTTTATCAACAATAGAATCTGTAGTTCCTATAATTACATGGTCCAACCATGGGATAGCAAATAATACTCTTCCGTCTGAGGTTTTTGGAACTAATATTCCAAAACTACCTTTTAAAAAGCTTTTGTCAATTACCAAGTGAACCCCTTGACTAGGTCTTATAACAGATTCTAATTTAATAGAATCCATATTCATTATTGATTTAGAAAAAACTCCAGTTGCATTAATAACATTCTCACCTAAAACAGAAAATGTATTATTATTAACAGAGTCATTTGCAACTACTCCTTTAATTTTTCCGTTTTTTTTGATTAATGACTCAACTGACATGTAGTTAAGAAGAATAGCATTATGTGACTCACAGGTTAGAGCTATATCAATTCCTAATCTTGAATCATCAAATTGACCATCAAAATAAACAACTCCTCCTTTTAATTTTTCCTTAGCTACATTAGGCACTAATTCAATTGCACTATTTCTATTAACTATTTTTGATTTTTTAAAACTTAAATTTCCAGAAATAAAATCATATACTTTTAATCCCAAATAATAATAAAATTTAATAAAATAATTATAAACAGGAATTAAAAAACCAATTTGTTTAACTAGATGAGAAGCGTTTTTTTTCAAGATATCTCTTTCTTTTAAAGCTTCATATACTAATCCAATTTGCCCCTTCTCTAAATACCTAACTCCTCCGTGAATAAGTTTAGTACTTCTTGAGGATGTACCTTTACAAAAATCAAATTTTTCTAGTAAAACGACAGAATACCCTCTTGATGAGGCATCTAAAGCACAGCCCAGTCCAGAAGCACCACCACCAATTATAATAAAATCATATTTTTTATTATAATTTAATAGTTTAATGTTCGAGGATCTATTCAATTCTAAAGAACTTTTTTAATTCTACTTTCCCAATTTGAAACAACTTTTTTATCATATTCTAGCAATTGAGGATCAAATTTCTTTTCTACCTCCCAAATATTTTTTATCTCATCAATCGAACTCCAAAATCCTGTTGCTAATCCTGAAAAGAAAGCGACTCCTAAAGCAGTGGTCTCAGTTATTTTAGGTCTAATTACTTGAGCTTGTAACAAGTTAGATTGGATTTGCATTAAAAGATTATTATTACTTGCTCCTCCGTCAACTTTTAATTTATCAAAAGTAGTTCCTGAATCTTTTTGCATTTCAATTATTATTTCCCTAGATCTCAAAGCAATTGCCTCCAAAGCTGCTCTTGCTATATGTCCTTTTTTTGTTCCTCTGGTTATTCCCATAATCGCACCTGTGGCATTAGGATTCCAATACGGAGCACCAAGTCCAGACAAAGCAGAGATAAAAGTAACGCCTCCATTATTATCTACTGTCTTTGCTAAATCTTCAATTTCAGAAGCATCATCAATAATATTTAATTGATCTCTTAACCATTGAACTATTGCTCCGGCAATAAACACACTGCCTTCTAAGGCATAAACCGTGTTATTACCAATTTTCCAACCAATAGTGGTTAACATTCTATTATTAGATTTAACTGGTTTATTTCCAGTATTCATCATACAAAAACAGCCTGTTCCATATGTATTTTTTACATCTCCTGGTTCAATACACATTTGACCAAATAATGCAGCTTGTTGATCACCTGCAATTCCACAAATGGGAATTTCAAAACCTAAAACATCTAAATCAGTAGTTCCAATTTTTTCTGAACTATCAAATACTTTAGCAAGCATTTTTTTTGGAACATTTAAAAGTGATAACAACTCATTATCCCAACTTAAAGTATGAATATTAAAAAGCAATGTCCTACTAGCATTTGTACAGTCCGTGGCATGTATTTTTTTGTTAGTTAAGTTCCAAATAAGCCATGTGTCAATTGTACCAAATAAAAGGTCCCCATTATCAGCAGCTTGTCTTATAGATAAATCTGAATCTAAAATCCATTTAATTTTTGTTCCAGAAAAATAAGCATCCAATAGTAATCCTGTTTTGTTATAAAAAGTATTCGCTTTTCCTAAACCCTCTAATTCATCACAAAAAGGAGCAGTTCTTCTATCTTGCCAAACTATAGCATTATATACAGGTTTTCCAGTATGTTTATTCCATACAACTGTTGTTTCTCTTTGGTTTGTAATACCAATTGAATCAATTTCATCAATGCTGATCTTAGATTTATTAATCACATCATGGATTGCTTTCAATTGAGTATTCCATATTTCAATTGGATCGTGCTCAACCCAAGATTCTTTGGGGAAAATCTGAGTAAATTCAAACTGTGATATTGAAATTTGTTTTCCATTTTTATCAAATAAAATAGCTCTTGAACTAGTTGTACCAGCATCAATGGATAATATATATTTTTTCATAGTATTTTAATTATTCGATTATTAATTCATCTGCAAATATCCAAGAAGGCAAATCAGCGCCATGGTGCCATATAGGTGCTTTACTCATGTTGTCTGCAATTACTTTTATATACCTGGCTTTTAATTCCCCTGCATTAATCGAAAATGTTTGGATATCATTTACTTTACTTTTTGGAGACAGATCAGATTTGTTAGAAACTTTTCCTAAACTTTTCCATTTTAAATTGTCATCAGAATAAAAGAATTCTACCTGTACTGGAAAAAAGACAATATGATTAGTCACCTGAAGAAAATTCATGCTTAGTGATTTTATTTCTTTTAACTCACCCAAATCTACTACAGCATTTAAATTGTTTCCCTCAAAACCTAACCAATTAGAATAAAAACTATTTCCGCCCAAAGCACCATCAGTTAATACCTTAGGATCTTCATTTGCATATTTTTTAGGAACTGTAAGTAATGTAACATCCTTAAAACTTGCCAGATTTTCTTTAATTGCAGTTTTTAAGGCCTTTCTATAGTTAACGATATAATCAGAAACAGTGAAACCCATTTCATTCATTAAAGTTATATCATTATCGTTGCAAGTCTTACTGAAAGCATTAAGTCTCCTTATCAATTTAGGATTTATACTTTTTATGTCATTTTCTGTTTTGGTTAATTGATATAAATCAGAAAAATTTTTTCTGTAAGATTCTAAAACTGCATAATCAATAGAAATTTTTGATCTCAGAATTCTTTTGTAATATTCTGAATCTAACTCAACACTGCTTAGAGCTTTGTTAAACAATATGTCATAGTTTAAAAGATTTTCAGGACTTAAAAAAGAATCAAACCCTTGAGAAGGATCTCCATATAAAAAAAGAAAAAAAGAAGTATTATCAATTTGATTTTGTATGCTATTTACGTATTCAGAAATATACTTACCACCATTACCATAATATTTATTATTGAATTCATTTAACAACGTCTGGAAATCTAAATTTGGATTCCAAAGTAGCTTTGCCATAATATAACTTCTAAGTTCAAATAGCTCACTATCATTATTTGAATGTTGTTCAAAAATCCATTTAGCATTATTATCAACAAACAAATTTATATTTGGTTTTATAGTTCCCCAATTAGGAAAAGGTGCCAAAAAATTTGTAAACTGAGTTGTATAATCCCAAATTCTAATATTATCCGTTAATTGTGACCAACCTTTCAAATCAGAACTAAAATCTTTACAGCCTAATTCTATTGGAACACTTCTATTACATTCAATAGAGCATAATGTTATTAAAACATTTTCAATAGGCTTAACTTTAGGGGGTTTCCTAGTGTATTGATAAGCTAGTGTAGATATTGTTTTATTGGGAAATGATTCAGCTACAGCATTAACAAAGTGTATCATAGTTCCAGCGGGACTTCCTTCCTGATTATCAATTTTTGAACACTTATCGCATTGACAATATTGTGTGTTATCATCTTGACTTACAGAAATTACATCTGAATTTGGGAATTTATTAAAAAAAGAGTTTACACTGTCCTTAACAATTTTTAAAACGTCAGTATTTGTCAAACATAGTTGAGTTGGTAATCTTTTGCCATTTCTTAAAGCATAGTATTCCGGATTTTTATCGTAAAAAACTTCGTAGGGAAGAAAACGATGAAAAGTATGAACTCTAGCAGATGGTACATATCTTGGAAAAGCTTCATTAGTAACTTTTAATTTATCTGCAAAAACCGAATCTTTATAAAATAGTTTTGAATGAACTGTTCTTGTCAAAACAGGAGGCTCAAAATAATATGAATAGTTTTTTGGGAAATTTATTGATTTTAAATCTTCATAGTAGGTGAAATCATTAGATAACCAATTTACATTCAAAAATTTCTCAATAAAATCATATGTAGCATAATATAAATTTCTCTTATTATTAGCCGAAATTGTAATTAAAGAATCTTTATAATCAATAGAAATAAAATCTTTATTTAAATCAGTTTTTTCAACTAAATTTATTGATCTTTTTTTCTGCTTATCCGATATCTCTAAACTTATCCCTACAGCTTTGTTTAAATAAACATTTAATGTGTCTGCAACATCAAAATAATCTGAAATGATATTATACTTGGAGAGAGTTGGAATATCAATTGACACTTTATTTTCGGAACACGAAAAAATAAGGAATGAAATTATAAAAAATAGTTTTTTCATATCAAAACTATAAGTTAAGAAAACTATTTAAATATTAAATCTAGATTATACTAGAAAGTAACATTTTTTGAAGATATGGTATTATCCCTTTTATATTCAACTTTTACTAAATCACCACTTTTCAATTTAGATAGAGCTTTCATATAAGACATCATATCTTCTATTTTAGATTCTCCTAATTTAGTAATAATATCACCTTTTATAAATCCTGCTTTTTCTGCAGGTCTTCCAGATGAAACTCCATCAATTCTCATTCCTTTGCCATCATACAAATAATCTGGAATAACACCCAACGACACTTTAAATCTTGGTGATTCTTGACTTTCATTTTTAGTTTTTCTAAATGGCAACTTTCCATTATCATCAAGATCTGAAATTATAGAAAATATATAGTTTGAAATCAAATCTAAACCTTCATAATTAATCAAATCACTGTCATCACTAGGCTTATGATAATTCTCATGCTGTCCAGTGAAAAAATGTAAAACAGGAATATCTTGTAAATAAAATGATGTGTGATCAGATGGTCCAACTCCAGACTCATTTTCAATTATTTTAAAAACTTCATTATTAGATTTAATAGTTTGTTTGAATATAGGAGACGTTCCAAGCCCGTAAACTGCAAGAGATTTTTCTTCATTTAATCTTCCCACCATATCCATATTTATCATGTAGTTAATAGATGAAATATCGATCGTTGGATTTTTTACAAAGAAATTCGATCCTAAAAGACCCATTTCTTCTCCTGAAAAAGCAATAAATAAATAATTATTATTCTTATTAATATCAACTAGTTTACCGGCCAAATCCAGCATTAGTGAAACGCCACTTGCATTATCATCAGCACCATTATGAATTTTAGTTTCACTTCCTCTATACAAAGATCCTTCATCTCCCAAACCTAAATGATCATAATGTGCACCAATAACAATTGTATTTAATGAATTATTATCCAAAAAACCTATTACGTTATTTCCTGTAATACCATTATTTTTCAAAGAATCATTAAATTTTATTTCTTCATGTGGATGAGGTTTTGGTTTAAATGAAAAAGGATGTAAATAACTATCTATTCCTTTAGCTTCAATATTTAAATCCTTAAATCTCTCAGAAATATATTTTGCAGCGATTCTCTCTCCTTCACTTCCAGTGGCTCTTCCTTCTAAATCATCAGACGATAAAAAAGTTAAATCTGATATAATTTGATTAGAATATTTAGAAGTTGATGTACAGGAAATTGAAAAAATTAATAAGAAAATGATAGAAGTCAACTGGTTTCTCATAATTTGTATATTTTTGCGCAAATTACAACTTTAAAACATGAAACAATTATCTCTAATTATAATTTTATTTGGACTGTTTTCTTGTCAAACAAAAAAAGAAAATTCAAACCCTTTAATTTTTGAAGATGAAGTGAATTTCAAAACTTTAAGACAAGTTACTTTCGGAGGCGATAATGCAGAAGCTTATTGGAGTTTTGATGATAAACAATTAATTTTCCAGTCTAACAATAAGAATTGGAACGTTGAGTGTGATCAAATGTTTTTAATGAATGCTGATCAAACATTTAAAAACAATGATCCTAAGATGGTAAGTACTGGACTTGGAAGAACTACATGTTCTTATTTTCTTCCTGACAATGAACATATCCTTTATGCCTCTACTCACGAAGACAATGAAAAGTGTCCAGAGGTTCCTTTAAGAAAAGAAGGTAAATATGTTTGGCCTATATATGACTCATTTGATATTTATGTTTCTGATTTAAATGGAGAAATCAAAAACAAACTAACTGATCAAGTTGGATATGATGCAGAAGCAACTGTTTCTCCAATGGGCGATAAAATAGTTTTTACATCTACTAGAAATGGGGATTTAGATTTATACACAATGAACATTGATGGAACAGACGTCAAACAAATAACATTTGATTTAGGTTATGATGGTGGAGCATTCTTCTCACCTGATGGTTCAAAATTAATTTTCAGATCCTCAAGACCAAAAACTGAAAAAGAAATTGAAGAATATAAAGGTTTACTTAAACAAGGCTTAGTACAACCTACTAATATGGAACTATACATATGTAATTCTGATGGAAGTGAACTTCGGCAATTAACAGACCTTGGTAATGCAAATTGGAGTCCTGTATTTCATCCTTCTGGTGAAAAAATTCTATTTTCATCAAATTTTGAAGCAGAAAGAGGATTTCCTTTTAATCTTTATATGATTGACATTGATGGTAAAAACTTAAAAAGAATTACACATAGTGAAACATTTGATGCATTTCCTGTTTTTTCTAGAGACGGAAAGAAATTAGCTTTTTCATCAAATAGAAATAATAACGGTACTAGAGACACAAATCTTTTTATAGCTGAGTGGCAAGATTAAATTAATTACTATTTTTGAAAATTAGTTTAAAATTAATTTTTGCTAAGTCATCCATTTTCACAAGCATTAATGATGGTAATTTGATCTCAAAATCTGTCAAAACAATCGAAAAATCACCTTCAATTGTTAAATTATCAATTCCTTTAATATAAGATGCGTTAACGATCTTATTAATTTTTTTACCATGAAAATCTAACTCACCTTTTAATTCAATTATATCTGAAGAAATCAAAATTTCATTTGAAAAAAACTTTACACTAGGAAAATTCAATGCATTCAAAACTCTAATCGCATTAGAATCTCTATTACTAATTCCACTGTCAAAATCAGCTATATTAGCTGATACAGCAATTTTGCTTTTAAATTCTTCTAAAAAAACTCCTTTTACATCATTATTGATTCCTGACCATGCATGAAGAAGATGCTTAGCGTTATACTCAATAACAGACTCTTTACTATCTAACATCCATTTATTTTCATTTTGAGCAGATAAATTAGAAATGGAAATAAATATTAAAAAGAATATAGATTTGTACATAATTAAAATTTAATAACTAAAACAGCGGTTGCATAGCTTGCGAATGCGGTGTAAGCTGCAGCTTTGTGATTACTTTTATTTTTATCTTTATAATAATTTGTAGCTACCATTGCTGAAAAATGAAGCGTGGCTAGCAACTTATGGGCTTTGATTGAATTCAGACCCTTGACCTTTTTATTTATTAAAGGAGGAGGTGAGAACAATGATAATCCTGCTCCAGTAAAATATCCAATATTCACGATTTTACCCATTGTTTTATGAGTATTATAAAGATCATCTTGACCATTGTATAGCTTTCCACCTATAATTCCTTGTGCAACCATTGAAGCTAATGTAAGGTATCCTATAGCTTGATGAGCGGTCAGCATTGTTTTTCTAATTTTAAGCTCTTTTTCTCTATTTTCAATATTTAGTGGAGAAATTCCTGTTTTCCTAAGTAGCCCATTTTTACCCCAAAGTAGACTTTGAGTAAAAATAATTCTTTCAGGAAGTAGTTCAATTTGCTCCTTCTCCTGTTCAATCATATTAAATAAATCCTCTTTTTCTTGAGAGAATGAAAAAGAACAAAAAATAAAAAAAAATAAAAACAAATAATTATTTATCATATTACAATATTATATAGTCCAAGCTCTGCCATTAGTGACTTCTTTTAAATCAACACAGCCATTTTGTTCTCCAGGAATTGGACTAAACGCTAATACATTTTCTCCAATATATTGATTTGTTTTAAATGCAGTTATAACAAGTTTTCTAAATGAGTTTAAAAATAAATAACATAAGGAATTATTAGATGTCATAGAATTATTAGTCCAAATACCATGCTTGGATTTGTTTTCTACTAAATAATAATCTAATAACTTAGTTATTGAGTTTAAATCAATTCTATTTAAATTTGATTTTTCCGAATCATTTAAGTATTCTGATTTAAAGGTATTAAATGAATCTCTGACTACTTTTTGCTCTTGATAGCTTAAAACTTTACTAATATAAATATCTGTAAATTTAATTAACTCTAGCTCCTTAGCTCCAGGAATTTCCTGAGAACTTGGAATTATTAAATCTGATAATTCAATTAAGAAATTAATTTCATTTTCCTTGAAAAATATTGGATTCCAATCTAAATCACTTTGGCATGATTGAAATAAACTAACAGTCACTGGAGTTACTGCCAATGTACCTATTCCTAAACTAACTTTTTTTAATAAATCTCTTCTATTCATTTTATAGTTTGTTGTTTTTAAGTTCCTTAACAGCGTAATCAACAGCTCTAGCAGTTAATGCCATATAAGTTAGTGAAGGATTAACATTGCCAGATGAAGCCATAGAGGAACCATCTGTGATAAATACATTTTTAACTGAATGAATTTGATTAAAACCATTTAAAACTGATGATTTAGGATCTCTTCCCATTCTAGCTGTACCCATTTCATGAATACCTAATCCTAAAGCATAAGAACTTTCATACGGTTTTACATTTTTAAAGCCAGCATTATCCAACATTTCCATAGCTTTTAATTGCATGTCTTTTCTCATGTTTAATTCATTCTCTCTGAGCTTTGCATCAAAAGTGACTGTAGGAAGTCCCCATTTATCTGTATTCTCATAATTTAAATACATTTTATTTTCATGGTATGGCAAAACTTCCCCAAAACCATTTAATCCCATTTTCCATTTTCCTGGTTGTATGATAGCTTGTTTTAGTTTTTCACCATAGGATGCCTCTTTAACAAGTTTAGTCCAATTTGTTCTACTAGCACCTCCTTGATAGCCGTAGCCTCTCAAAAAATCTTTACTATTAGTTTTTCCACCAATATTTTGAAATCTTGGAATATAAATACCATTTGGTCTTCTTCCTGTGTAATATTTATCCTCAAAACCTTCATAGTTAGCATCTGCTCCAATTTGAAAATGATGATCCATAATATTATGTCCAAGCTCACCTGAATCATTCCCAAGTCCGTTTGGAAATCTATTAGATTTAGATTGCATCAAAATAGAAGTAGTAGGAACGGTTGATGCGCACATAAAAATAATTTTAGACTTAAACTCATAAGTTAACTTAGTCTCTGAATCAATAATTTTTACGCCAGTTGCTTTTTTCTTATGTTCATCATAAATTATTTCATAGACTACTGAATTTGGTCTTAATGTCATATTACCAGTATCAGCTGCTGCAGGTAATGTTGATGAGTTACTACTAAAATAAGCTCCATATGGGCATCCTCTTCTACATCTGTTTCTGAATTGACAACTTGATCTTCCAAGTCCAGGTTTAGAACCTTCTGTTATGTGTGCAACTCTTCCAATAGTCATATGTCTATTGGAATATCTTTTTGAAATTGACTTTTGCAAAACTTTTTCAACACAATTTAGTTCCATTGGTTTGAGAAGCTTTTGATCTGGAAACTGATTTAAGTTTAAGTTTTCGCCACTAACTCCAATATAATTTTCTACATAGTCATACCATGGTGCTAAATCATTATAACGGATTGGCCAATCAACTCCATATCCATCATTTTTATTAGCTACAAAATCATATGGAGTTAACCTGTAACTTTGTCTTGCCCAAAGCAATGATCTTCCTCCAACGTGATATCCGCGAATCCAGTCAAATCTTTTTTTCTCATTATAAGGATGTTCAATATCATCAACAAAAAAATCCTTTGTTGATTCTGAGTTTACATATCCTGTTCTACTTTGTTTTGGTTGTCTTTTTTTAATTTCTTGAGTAATAACATCTCCAACTGGAAATTCCCAATCTTCATTGTTTGCTGTTTTATAATCTTCAACATGCTTAATCATTCTTCCTCTTTCCAAAACAAGAGTTTTTAATCCTTTTTCGCAAAGTTCCTTAGCAGCCCATCCTCCACTTATTCCAGTACCAATAACAATTGCATCATAATTACTTTCCATAAAATATTTATTATTATTTAACAATTGGCAATGTTATACTTGAGGGATATTTCTTTGAATGATGAATAGTGTTTCTAGCAATTAATCCTTTAGATTCATTAAAGTTATCTCCACCAGTGTTTAGATTTCTAGCAAATCTAGGGAAATTACTGCTAGATATTTCTATTCTAATTCTATGATTTTTCTTAAAATAATTACTAGTTGACATTTGAGATAGATCAACTTTATATACTTTACCTGATTCCATAAACACTTCTTTTTCATAACCTTCTCTATACCTAACTCTTTGAATAGTTTCATCTATGTTATAAGCTGTTCCGTCTGGATACACGTCTATAAGCTTAATTGTAATATCAGTATCTTTTACATCCGAAGAAAGATATATTGTAGAATTTATAAATCCTGTTACCTCAAAACCATTGTTTAATGGTTCAGA
>Ga0114998_10003828_pt1 | contig 11126 bp, 7 predicted proteins | sample ArcticOcean_MG_C_5_FD_87044 | JGI IMG/M metagenome (GOLD analysis project Ga0114998, IMG submission 87044) | Marine microbial communities from western Arctic Ocean - ArcticOcean_MG_CB4_138 | ecosystem: Environmental > Aquatic > Marine > Oceanic | place: Arctic Ocean: Canada Basin | collected...
AGACGAAGCTGCTGAGGAAACAACATGGTGTAACATCTGATCACGGGTCGTCCAAGACTCGCTGGAGCGTCCTCCCTTCCGTGGCTACGGTCGTGGCTACGGTAGCTACGGTCGCGGCGGTCACGCACGGCGCACGGCAGATGTGGATCGCTGGTTCGCATACAGGCGCGGTACCGACGTCTCAACTAGCCGCCACACTGACCGCCAACCCGTACCAACCCCTCATGCGAGTTCGCATGTGGGGGGACACGAACGCGGCGAATCAGGAGTTTTGTGTCGTGAGCGCGTTGAGCGACCGTTGTGACGTGATACCGTCGCAAGAGGAGTTCTGCGTGTACGTAAACACGAACGATTTTTACTACCGGATGAGCGACATGATGGGCGCGAGCCGAGATTCGTTTCCCATGACGCGAGTCATGAGTGACCCGCGGTACGACGGGTCGCTTTTGAGAACCTTGTTTAGCGACGATGCGTTCGAACACTCCGACCCGCCAACGCGCACGGACATGCTCGCGACCGCTGTGGACGCGAAGCAGTGCGAGGTGTACGGCGATGACACTCTTTTGTTGCACATCCGGTCAGGTGACTCCGGGTGGATCGACAGAGCCGCGGCGAGAGGCGAGGCGGACGCGGAGGCGGACATGGGCGAGGGCGATGATGAGAAGCGTTTCAACAAAAGCAAACACGACAACGTGCAACGCCTCGGCCTGATCGACGCTAACGCCATCGCGGGCGTCATGAACTACCTGGATTCCACCCCCCAAATCAACAGGGTTATCATGAGGACCACACTGCACTTCGGTGTCCCGGAACCTGGGGATGAGGGCAACGACCCGGACTTCGCCTCCGATTCCGAGCACTACGGCATCTCCGGCGCCTCGTTGTGGGGGTCAAACAGCATGCTGCGCGATATTTACAACCAAATCCAAGCCAGGGGAAAGGAAACGTGGGTCACGTCAAACGCGGACGCGGACCAAGACGCGTGCGAGTACGCGAAAGCGTGTCACTTCATCTCGCCCGATGGACGGGGGTTCTCGCAGCTCATGACCACGCTGAACCAGATGCTGCACAGGTGCTGAGCGGAGTAAAAGGGAGACTGGTTGACGAGAAACTGGACGACGAATGACGTTTTATTTTTTAAATAACCTTCCTCCAATGTTGTTCATCACACGACGTTTCTTGAATTTCCTCTTACTCTGCCGGGATCAGCGCACTGGATGCACCTCACCGCTCCTTTGATCCTGGTCGCTTGGATCGCCGCCGTCATGCGCCTCCTCTCTTTCGCTTGAAGCCGTTTATGTACAATCTTCGCCTTTTTTTAACTTTTTTCGTTGTTTTGTTTTTTCACTTAGACTACGAATAGACTACCTCCGGACTTTGCGGGCGCCCTTGGGACGATTGCTATGGACGTCGCGTCCAATGTGTTAAGTGTAGAGGACATCGATGCGCACCGTTTCAATGAAAGAAAATATACATTTGCATGTGTATACAATCGTGCTGTTCGTGTTGCTCGTGGGCGTGCGCGTATGGGAGAAACGCAGCAAAACAGTCTCAAAACGCCCTCTTCCCCGGCTTCTTGGATCCGTGCTTCTTTTTTTTTCCTGTTTGATTGGTGTTTCAGAATTTGAACCTTACACGCGCTTTCACATTTTCACCAAAAATCCCGCGTCAAATCGGGCATTACCTATGAAAGCCACCTTTCAAAACGGGCAATCCCTGTCCCCATCCCTCCCTGTGGTGAGCGGATACCGATTTTTGCCAACTCGTCCTCTGCTCCTCTCGCCGCCACGACGTGCGGTCAGTTCGCGCGTCGCACGATCGAAAGTCACGCGTGAGTCATTCATGGCTCCGCACTACGGTACCGCCCATGTGGATGAGGTGCGTATCTCTCTTGCGTTATTAGACCGGCTCCCACGCACCTCTCGACGGATTCATCTTAAGGGTGGTTACGTCGAGTTTTCGGCCGAAGATCCACCCCCCGATGCGCGACTTGCGCGGCCGCCCTATCCCCTTATCGCGTGTACGCGCTCCCTTCACGTTCCCTCTACAGTGCTCATGTCGACATCAGTTGATTGACCGTTCTCCCTCGATGTCCGTTATCTCTCCACCTTTCTTTTCTCGTCGCATTCACAGACCACGGTGGTCCAAGTTCCCGGCGATGAGAAAGCATCGCCGGATCGTTCCTGCCGGTCCTTCACCAGCACGCACGTGCGTCCGTTAATTTTAACCGCCCTGGCGGTGTTGGCCATGTTGGGCGTGATGTCCACGTCGGTGACGCAATCTACTCACAAAACACAATCGGTGTTGAGAGCGGAGGACGTGCGTTCCAACGACCGTTGTATCGTGTACACGTACTTTGAAGACCAAGGCATGGGCGCCGGGCCGGCGGTTGAGACCTGGAAACAAATCTGGCAAAGCGCGGGGTGGAAACCCGTGGTGCTTTCGGAAAAACACGCGGCGCTACACCCTGATTATCAAGAAATGAAGGACAAGTTCATGACCTACCCTCTGGGTACGAACAGTGGGTACGAACTGGCGTGTTATCTGCGGTACCTGGCGTTGGCATCCGTGGGCGGCGGATACATGACCGATTACGACACCCTGAACGTAAACGTCCCGCCGTCTCCTCAGTGCGATTACCTCCCGAACGACGGCAAACTCACCACGCACGATGATTACGTCCCAGCCATGGTCAGTGGCACGGAGGAGGAGTTTAACAGGGTGGCCACCATGATGTTCGACGCTGATGTGAACGACGTCATGTCCTCCGTCGGCAAAACCATGGTGAGCGACATGTATTTGCTGCAGTATTTTCGCGATCGGGAAATGATCGACACGGCGCACTCGTTCTACACCTCGCCCAACTGGATCAGCGACCCGCCGTGCGACGCGAATGGCGATGAGCTGCCTATGATGTTCCATCTGTCCTCGTCATTAATTGATCAGACGTTTGGGAAACAACAGTCAGACAAGCCGGAGGTGATGCGCGAGTGGTTCGATAAGTTGAGACAAACAAAAGAAGGATGCAACAAAGTCGTCGCGAACAACCAAAAGGAGTACTCAGAGCGGTTCTTGACGATGCCCGGGGTGAACAAGTTCACGGACGCGCTGAAAATGCACTGGGAGTGCGGGCACAAAAAGTGCGAGCAGAACAAGGAGAATGAGGAAATGGAGGCGCTCGTCGTGTCGGCGAAGGATAAAAACGGCAAAGCCATCTTCGAATAAGTAACTCATCTGGAGGTAGAACGAGCGTCTGTGTATGTATTATAATCCACTGCGACATATCACTAAAATACCCTCTGGTCACCCTGTAACGACGCTTGTCGAGCGAGAAGCCATTTTTTCCATCGGGTGCGTGCTTGAGGTGCAGGCACACCTGGTCTCAATGAAGCAAAGAAACCGATTAATCGCCCTGACCACGTGGCGGTGGCGGCCACGCACGTTGACCGAGTGCTCAGAATTTCTCCGATCAAGCGTTTCGGTGGTTTTCGAGGTTGATACCTGTTTCTCGTGATGTCACGCACGATTTTCTTGTCCTCTTTGGCTCCTCCTCCTCCTCTTCTTCTTCTTTCTCTTCCCCCTCCTCCTCCACCACCTCCTCTTCCTCGTGCCCCTCCTCCTCTTCTTCCTCTTCGTCCTGTCTTCCTCCTCGTCCAAAAGTTCCCGACTTGTCCCGAACCAGGCGACCGCAAAGAGCCCCACACCGGATAGCTTGTATTCGGGACTTCGCTTCGGGGATTTCGGGGGCCAAAAATAAATAAACGAACACCCTCCTTGAGTGCCACTGTCCTTTCGGGATCGTTAGGACCGCGGGTAACTTCTCCGAGCGCGCAGGCAGGGCGGCCGCTTGAGGAGGAGCCGTATTCGCCAGTTTCCGGACTCGGATACGGCACACGCGTCTCGATGGCATCAGGGCATCAGGGCAAACCGCTTAAAATTAAAAGTTCTACCGAGCGACGGTACTTCAAAGAGACGTGCATAGCAGTTCGTGTCGTGTCGAGTGGTTGCGTCGCCCCGGCTCATTTGGCCTTGCGCTTCTTAGGCGTCTTGTTGTCTTATATTTGATGCATCGCGCGTTGATCCATTCCAAATCCTCTTCGAACCTCGGGTGCGTCTTACCCTCCCGTACACGCGCCGCGTGCCAGTGCCCCGGGAAGGCGTCCGCGTGCTCGTAAATCATCATGTTCAGCTTGTGCTGCACGTCGATCGGGTCCCACTTGATGCCGTTCTCGATGGCGTACCGCACGACGTGCACGTGCGCAATCCGGAGCGCCTCGGAGAACGCGATCGGCGTGATTTTGCATTTGTGCTCGCGCAGGATCACGACCGTGTCCAACCAGCCGCGACCGCGGCTTGCGTCACGCAGCCGCCGTCCACCCTGCACCCGCGCGCGATGAGCCAGCGCAGCATCGCATCCCTGCCGTAGTGCGCGGCGACACTGGCCAGGGTTTAGGGTTTAGGATATTTACGTACTCGCGGGTTTGTCGCGTGGTTTGTGCGCAGAGTCGAGCGCTACAGAGGTTTCCGCGAGTTTCCGACCGCGGTGCCGGTGCGCTCGTTCCTTACCCGTTCACGTAACTCGTTTGGTACCGACGCGACGCCCGCACACTGAAACTTCGTGTCACGCGTAGCTATACTTCTTGTCTTTCCCGCAAGTTTTTCTCCCGCGTGACTCGCATCTCCGCCTCGGTCCGTTTCATCATCGCGGCGTACAGAGCTTCTTTCTTTTTCTGCGTGTCGCACTTTTTACACTTGCGCGTCAAGTCCGTAAAGTCAATAGGCGTCCCGACCGTGACGTGCACCCTGTTGAACGGCCAAAACCCCCACCGCCCGTACTTCTTCACTGAATCCATGCCGCTGTGCCAGAACGGTATCACCACCGGCGCGAGCCCGCCCACTTCGTCCACGTCGCACAGCAACTTCCCGAGTCCCCATTTCAACCGCCCTAACTCGTTTGCGTTTTTGCTAACCTTGCCTTCGGGGAACACGTGCACCCAGTCCCCTTTTGCTATTCTGTCCGCCATCGCCGTCAGCGTGGCTTGGTGTAAACCCCCCCCGCGGTTAATAGGAACCGTCTTGCCCGCGGTGAAAAACGCGTGCACCGCGGGGGACGCCGCGCAAATCTCCGCGGTACATATGGTCCACCGCACGCCCTCGTGTTTCGGCTCGGTCGCGAAATACCACCACGGGATGAGAAAACTCAACACGCCTGGGTCGTCGAACGTGGAGCTGTGATTGCTCACCGTGATCATCCCCTGTGGCCGCTTTCGCTCGGTCATGTGGTGAAGAAGGGTTTCGTAGTTAGACGTCGTCGCCTTGTTCAGCACGGACACAATGAACTTGCTGAAACCAGCGACGACGCCGAGCGTGGCCATTCGTGAAAACACACCCAGGGGCGGCACCAACGGCGGGGGCACATCAGGCAGGCACTCGCCGAACGGGGACGGGCCCGCCAGCGCAGCGGACGCGGAAGACGTGTCGCCGCGCGACACATCCGTCATGATGTGTCGCGTGTGCGAAGCGCAATGACATGCCCGTTCGGTGAATCGTCAGATTCATTTTGCCGCCAACAAAGAAGTGGCGAGTGGCGATAACGATCTTTTCGGGAGTGTTCTGTGACGTCACTCCTCCTTCGCGCGCCGTGTCCGCTGACCGAACGCACCAACACGGAAGTCATGCGTGCTGCGTCGGTGGCCGCACGCGTGCCTTTAGCGGCACCTCGCGCGACCCGATGGACGCGCGCGTCCCCGACGAGGACGCACACGACATCACGCTCCGTGTCGGAAGGAATGGAACCTGCGTTGTTTGTGGGCGCGGACCGGGCGGCTAAGTACGGCGGGAACCACGCACAGTACCTGCTTGATTTGGACGCGAACACGGCAACGACGTTCAACTTCTGCGGCGGGATGATGTTCGGTGTTTCGCTGAGCCCGCGCTTGAAGGAACACCTCGCGGCGGTCGCGGCGGGGGGCGATGAGGATCTCCGACAGCCCGTGGTTTACGACAAGAACGTGCGACGCATGAGCCAGCGACCCGAAGGCCACGACCTGAACGCGTTCGCGGATAACGCAGTTTTGTTCCACGGAAGGGAGGTCCGGAGCGCGCGTGACGCCGCGGGGGGGGGGGGATGCTGATTCACCTTAGTTTCGCGGGTGGTGAGAAAGGGGAAGATGTGGAAGGGTGGACTCGCGAGGAAACCGACGAGTACGCGGGATGGCTCTCGGACCGCCAACGACGGTGGCGCCAAGGCGCCATACTGAAAAGCGAAGGGTTTTCGACGTTTGCCGACCGATTCGGACAAGACGCGTTCTGCCTGCACCACAGGTTCTACCTGCACGTAGACGCGAAGGAAAACCTCTGGATCGCAGCAGAAGACGGGTGCGAGGGCGTGGCGACGCCGCCGAAACCGAAACCGCCGGCGAAAGATTTCGGCGAAGGCGCTTTCGTTTTTCAACAAGTGCATCGGGTAAAGAGACCTAGCTAGGTACCAGTGCATACACGCTAATACAAGAGTACAATCAAAGAATACGTCTATCAACTATTAATGAGCATTACCAGTCTATCAGGTGTCTCGTGCTTAAATCGTTCACCCTGGCTGAAATCCAGAGCACAGATGTGGTCTACCTCGCGTTTCGTCCACCTCCTACCCTCGCGCTCATCGAATCCGCGTCCGGCCTTGGCCCCACGACGCGTTTTCGTCCAGCTTCGGGTTTGTTTTCGACCCCGGGAACACGTTCCAGAACCGCAAGGTTTCGTCCCCCGCCCCCGTCACCACGGTCTGCCCATCGGGCGATATCGCCAAGTAAAGCACCCGCAGCGTGTGCCCGGTGAGCGTCGCCAGTTTGCTCATAGTAGGGTACCGCCACACCACGATTTGGTTCTGCGAGTACCCGTGCGTGCTTACGATTTCGTTTACGTTTTTCGACCACACCAGGTTACACACCTGACTCCCGGTATCAACGCACGAAAGCGCGGTGTCCGTGGTGGTGTTCCAGAACCGGATACACCGGTCCGCCGTTCCGCCACCCGAACACAACAAACCGTGCTGGTGCGGCGACCACGCGATCGCCTTCACCGCGGCGGTGTGGTCCGTATAACGCAACACCGGGTGCGTGGAGTTGGCGCTCCAAATCATGAGCTGGTTATCGTTCCCGCCGGACGCGAGTTCGCGGTCGTCGTACGACCACTTCAACCCGCACACTTCGCTTTTGTGGCCTAGCAGCTTTGACGTGAACTGCTCAGGCGCGCGCACGTCTCTTTGCAGGATGTTCCGGTCCCTTGACCCGGACGATAGCGTCGAGGAACTCCACGCCAACGTCCCCACCCGCGTCCGGTGGCCGGCCATCGTTCGCACGCGCTTGCACTTGTTGGCGTCCCAAATCTGAACCTCGCCTTGGTTCGTGCCGACGGCGAGGTATGTCCCGCGTTGCGTCCACGCCACCGAGCACACGGAATCCCCAGGTCCTAAGTCACAAAGCTTCGTGACACGTGACGTGCACGCGCTCCACAGGTACACGCAGGTTCCAAGCCCAACCGCTAAGACGTTGTGCGAGGACCAGTCCACTAAATTCAGGTAGAAATCATCCTGAAGCGCGGGGGCGTCCAGGACTTTGAACGGCGATCGCGCTACTTTTCGCGGCGCTCGGCGAGCGGCGTTAGTGTTGTTGCCATCGTTGCCGACATCACCCCCAACCGGTGATAAACATTAAGGCGACTCGGGTGCGACACCGAAGTTTGCGTGGTGGTCTGACGCGTCGCTTTTGAACCGGAACAAGTTCCTCCCGGGCGAAGCGTGGCTGTAGCGATTTGCGTTTTCACCCGCGAAGCGCCCGGCGTCGCCCCCTGGCGCTTTGTCCGGACTCAAGCCCGTCGCCGCGCTTCGCGTTTCACCGAGAAGCTCGGCGCGAAGCAACGAGGAGTACGCCGCGGACGTGTCCTGGTGGCACGGTAACGGGAAAGGGGAGGGAAACGGATGGGTCTTGGTCAGCCTCCTGAGGGAAGAATTGAAATTCGCACGTTCACACCAGGTTTCACTCGTCCGGGAAACTCGCCAGGTCGAGATCCGGGGCGGTTGACGCGACGGGGACACCGGGTGCGTCGCTTTGCCGTCGGTTTGGGTTGTGAGGGGACGCGGCGACATGTCGTGTGATTGGCGATACGCGGGACAGACGCGCGCATGGGGTTTCCACGGTGTTCCGTACCTCTCGCTCCGACGACGGGTGCGCGGCGCTCACGGGCGGCACCGCGGCGTCCAGGAGGCTGAATTCTCGCAGGCCCGCGGACGCGGTCCGTGACGGGACGAAGCGGTCCGAGTACACTGTTTCTTTCTTCCCACTGGAACCCGGTGTTTTTCCCGGAGGCGATAGCATCGCGCGCGTTGAACGCGTTCACTCGCCAAGAGTGGGGAGACGCGGGACGTGGGGACGCCGCGTTTCACGGGACGGGACGATTCCGTGACCACCGAGACACACAACCCTTCGTAGATTCGTCCAATCCCCACGTGCGTCTCGACACGACACGCACTCACCCACGGTTGCCAACCCCGCCGGAAACACAAACGTCCCGACTCGAGATAATCGATGCGACCGCCGCTGCCGACGACGCGCGTCGCGTGGTGTGCCCACCCGCCGTCGGCCCGCCCTTTCTTTCTAACATCCCGTTGTGATAATTGTCAATGTTTGCGCCGTCGGGTGGGCATTTTCACACACTGGGAAACGTGTTTCGTGTTTCGTGTTTACATTTTGACATCGCGCTCAACAGGCGAGTCAACGCTCGATGCGCCGTGAGTAATAACTTGCATGTTTTATTACCGCTCTCGGTGATAGCGGTGCGCTACCATTCACATCTCGCTCGCATTACGCCACACCAACCTTTACCACAGCTTGTGCAGATCCTCCTCGCGCACGCGTCGTTCCCGGCGCCCGAGCGTGCCCTCGAATTCAAATTGACGCCCGAGCCTGACCAAGGTCACTGGGTTGCCATCCTTGTCCACGGCGCTCTTGATGAGCTCTTCCTGCGCCTGTTGCTTCTCCGTCGGCGTGCACCCGCTGTGCACGCAGTCCCAGTGCATCCATAACGACTCGATGAACTTGTTCGTGCCGAGAGGCACGAGGAACTTCTGGGCGTACTCCTCGGGGGTCGCGGCGGTGACCGGGTTACACCGATTGCGCCGGTCGTTCAACGCGGCAAACCACTCGTTCATAACGGCCGGCTTATCCGCGCCTCCAAACTCATTCCTGACCTTGTCCGTGTTCAAGTGGAACATCAGGGGTAACTCGTCACCGTTGTCGTCGCACGGCGGGTCCGCCATCCAGTTCGGCGAGCTGTAGAAGTTGTGCGCCAGCGCGATGGTTCCTTTGATCGCAAAGTACTGCAGGAAGTACATGTCGCTCACCATCTGCTGGCCAACCGTGGTCATGGTTTCATCTAAGTTTGCGTTGAACATGTCGTGTATAACGCGGTCGAACTCTTGCTCGGTACCGGACACCATGGCCGGCACAAAATCGTCGTGCGTGGTGAGTTTGCCGTCGTTGGGGAGGAACTCGCACCCGGGGGGCGGGGGGACGTTGATGTTGATCGTGTCGTAATCAGTCATGTACCCGCCACCCACGACGGCGACGGCGAGGTACCGCAGGTAGCACGCGGTTTCGTACCCGAGGGGGTTCGTCGTGGGGTACGTCGAGAACCGGTCCTTCATGTCTTGATAATCCGAGTGTAACGCCGCGTGCTGTTCCGAAAGCACCACGGGCTTCCACCCCGCGGCGGACCAAATGCTCTTCCACACATCAACCGTCCCGCCGTGGCCCATGCCTTGGTCTTCGAAGTACGTGTACACGACGCACCGGTCGTTGGTGTGCACGTCCTCCAGCCGTAACTGCGACACAGAGCCCCTCAACACCCCGGTGGACACGACGCTTACCATCACAAGCAACGCGAGGCAGGCGAGCATCAACGCGCGGAAGTGGTCGGACACGAACGAGCGCGATGTTTTCGCGGGTGGCTTTACATGCGTCACATCGACCGCGACCTGTGGCGTAGTGGGTGGAGTTTGAGGGGTGGGTGGGTGAGTTTGGTGGGGAACGGGGACGTTGTAACCACCATCTGGAGATCCCCAGACGAACTCGACGACTCGTCGCACGGAAGGGAAGGTCCACGGGAGATGCGTTGGGAAGCGCGCGTACCTGATCCGTGGGGACGGCACCGTATTTCGAAGCCATGATTGTGTGACTTCTGAGCGTGCGACGCAACAGACTGCGGCATGAAGGGCGTCGAGAAGGGCTTTGGCAAATCGTGTATTCCCGTAAGGAAAGTGCTCTCGACCAATCACAACACGAATAAAGTTGTGCTCATTTTGAGGGTGAGATATCTCCCCAGTCGTCCGCCGCTCCGGAGCGCACAAGTATCTGTTTGCGCCCCGTAGCCCATGAGTGTAGCGTCCATGTCTGCGTTTTTGGGCGCCGCTGGTCATGCAGAAGACCTCATGCATGTCGTCACGCGGCACCCCCCTCGAAAACTGAGCGTTTTCGGTGGTTTTCGGTGGGCACAGCAAAATGAGCACAACAGCGACCTTTGTCCTGCGCGGGATGTTGGCTAGTACGTGACTTCGTCAAAGGCGGAAGAAAATAAGAAGAAAAGAAACAAAGAGTGACCCCGAAGACTCCGCCTTCGAGACTCTCTCAGACACCAGCTGTACCAAATGTACTGCTGACAAAACAAGGACGAGGTGATCTTAATTTGCGCACTGGACAAGTCATATTCAAAAAGTACGCTAAAACTCACAACCTCTCAACAAACGCGCGTCTTCGTTAAGACCGCGCGTCGGTGTGTTTGTACAACAGCAACAGCAACAACGACCGAAAATTATAAAAGATACCCTCAACAAGCAAATCGAACAATTCGTGTTCACAATTCGAACTTTGCTTTTCAACGCGACGGTCGGTCAATCAACACCGCGGCTTATCAAAAGATACGCCTGCGCGACCAAAACGAAAAGTACGTCGCGCCCGCGACACTTCCGCCAGTACATTTACTCTTCCTTGGTTTTCCCCGTGACCGCGGAGACGGCCTCCGCGTCGCCCCACTTGGGCTCGCACGCCACCTCGTCGCAGTCGTTCTCCGCTTTGAAC
>Ga0114998_10003841_pt1 | contig 11095 bp, 8 predicted proteins | sample ArcticOcean_MG_C_5_FD_87044 | JGI IMG/M metagenome (GOLD analysis project Ga0114998, IMG submission 87044) | Marine microbial communities from western Arctic Ocean - ArcticOcean_MG_CB4_138 | ecosystem: Environmental > Aquatic > Marine > Oceanic | place: Arctic Ocean: Canada Basin | collected...
CAAAGACGGTTGAGGTTATTCAATTATTTTACTAATTGCGGTGTGCAGAACTTGCTACTCGTTCGCCATGAAATGCTTCGCGAAAAAGCTCGGCGCGACGATTATTTTTGTCCCGCACATATAACGTCGTCGGTGCGATTCACCTGCTGAATTACTATACTATACTATACGATGCGATACGATACGATAAGATACGATATAAAATACGAGTTTGAAGTTACTTACTGTTATTACTTTACCCCTCCTGATGTGCGGAACTCGTTTTCTTTCTCTTTGATTGCCGCCACTCTTCTCTTGAAATCGACGACTACAACAAGAGACGACGAGAAAGACTCTCTCTTTGGAATGATCTAAACCAGAATCGTGCGCGTTCAACGTCCGAATCGCAAACGACATGTTATTTTCCACCAACATTATGAACAACGCAAGTTTTCACAAAGCGAGTACCCCTCTCTCTGTTGTCATAGTCAGAGCACGACGCACAACGCACGCAGCGACAAAAGGAAAAAATAATAAAGGGTACTAAAGTGCACTATTATTAATACGTAATGAAGAAGTTTCTATTGTTTATGACTAGTGTTTTCATTCATTTATTCTCGTGGTTCATTTCTGGACACGCACGAGGAACGCTAGAGCTAAATTATTTAATTTAACGAGAGCTCGTAACCTTGAGGAACGAGCGCGGCTGCTTCGGCTTTTAAGGAGTCCGTGAGATACAAAACGGCCGGGCCTTGACGAATAAAACCGAGATCTTCTGCGGCTTCTAACTCACCAGGTTTAAGTATAGGACCAGTCGCTTCGCCACGGATTTGCGCTTTCCAGAGCGTTCCTAAAGACTCGAGTTCGTCTCTGCGAATCTTCTCGCGCTTGTTCACGCGTTCGCATAACAGACGTAAAGTCTCCAATCCTACTCTCGCGCGTTTCAAGAGAGTAATCTCTTCCGCAGTCGGTGGACGACGTTTCACGCCAGCTTTATTTGCAATTGCAGTTGTTCCTTTAAACTTAACTGGCTTAATGTTTCGGCCCGCATCGCGTTTGGCTTGCGTAGAGTGATTCCTGCAATAATGCGCAACCGGAGTGCCTTCATTTTGTGGTCCATATTCGATAAAGTAGTTTCCGCGTCTCGCACAGAGTGGATGGAAGAACATTCGGCAATTTTCTTTCGAACATTGAACTTTCGCACCATCTTTACTGTTACAAACTGCGCACGTTGCTTGAAACAATCGCGAAGGAATAGAATCTTCTCCGCGAACGGCTTCGGGCTCGTTGGAAAATAAGTCGCACGAGATGCCCGGCATCCACTTTGCGCAAACGACGTGAGCCCATTTCAGTTTATGTGGACGCAAATTTGCTGGTGTATCTCCAAATGCGCTCGAAGGTAACGTAGGCACTGATGTTGCTATTGCTGCCTTAGAACCTTCTTCAGCCTCTTTCGACTCTGGAAGCGAAGGCGTACCCATTTCTTTTTTAATGGTTACGTTCGGAGTCTCTTGCTTTTCAGTCTCGGGTTCAATATCTGTCATATTAGTGTCTTCCTTCAAAGCAATTATTTCGTCATCATCAACGTGTTCCATTTTAATATCGACATTTCCAGCAGACAACGACGAAAGTGCTTTTGGCGTCGCCCTTTGTGAACCCGGTATGGATGCGCACACTTTCATTTCTGAAAGTGGACTCGCAAATTTTGCGGGCACAATTGCGCGCATGGCTCCGCGCATAATTGGACATAATTCGCATTTTACTCTTGGATCGTACAACAAACCATCGCCAGCTTCTCGCATATATCTTGGAGGTCTCGTCCTTGGTGCGTTTGTTTCTCTTTCTCGATCTTCGACGATTTGACACGGCCAGCATAACCAATCGCCGTCTGGAATCTCACCAACTCCGTAGCAGTCTTGATGTACGGCAACTTCACAACGCTCGCAAAACATAATCTCATTTGGTGGTTCCGATTCACCGCCAGTGCAGACACAACAAAGTGCATCTTCCATTGCCACTATTGTACACAAAGGATCGACAAGCATCCCATGTTCATTGAGACTTTCAAGAGTGCCATCTCCACCGTCGGCCAACGCGGGAAGTTGTCCGCCAGAACGAAGCTTTTCGATGCGCCAACGACCTCCTCGGTATCGATTTTCATATGACTCGACGTCTTTGACAGTTCGTTCCATCTTTTCTAACCGCGCTTGAACGTTTGGTTTGTCGTCCTCAATGCGCTGCAAGAGTTTGTTCGCCATAGTTCGAGTGATATTGACAAGTCTTGCCAAAGCCGCTTGGGAGCGAAGAAGTTCGGCAGTAACTTCGTCGTCCGGAATGATCTTCTCAAAAAGATGCTTATTATTGTTCAACCTCTCAAGTTCTTCCTTGGGACTCCGAATAATATCTGGATCATACGCAGGATCGGACTTCTTTGAGGTGGTGTCGTTGTCGTTTTCCATTTCCTTCCTAAGCGTTTCCAAGTTTCCTTTTCGCCGCAAACATTTGAGTGGAGCAGTTGCCGTACCGCATACAGTCCCTTTCTTTTGCTTTAAGCATATCGCACACTTTTCACCAACATCATCTCCACGTTTACTATTAGCTTTCATTTTCTCAATTGCGATTTGTGCGTCTTGGCCTTCATCCATCAAAAATTCATTTATTTCAGTTGGAAGACCTGGTGCGGGATAGTCTAATGCTCTTTCCATATGCACAGTGATAGAATCAGCAGGCCCATGCGCTGGAGGCATTGGAGAAACTACATCGTCTCGCGATAACTTGTTCATATATTCATCGGTCGCGCCACTCTTTGTCGGAGTAGTCATCGCGATGATCACGTTGATGGCGTTGATGGTTTTTTCATTTCAGACGAATCTAGTGAACTCTTGTAGCTTCCCTTTTTGTTCTCTTTTCCGTCGTTTTCCTTTTCAATTTCGGAGGCGCTACCGTTCGTTTCTTTTTTTATTTCGTCGTCTTGTTCAGACGACGACGCAGTCTTTCCTCCCTTTTGATCTTGCTGTTGTTGCACAACCTTTGCAGCCTTATCAAGTAACGCCGCGTGCTTTTCGCAATACACTCGGTAATCAACAACCTCTTCTTTTTTCTTTTCGGTTCTAACTTCCATTCGCATTCCTGTGGTCACTGCACACATCGGATGCACTGGAACTGTACAATTTCCATACGCGCACTGAATGCAAGCGCCTTCGTTTCTCGTTTTGCAAACGACGCAGTTCATCGATAAACGTTCTTTAACTAACTTATTCATATTTTCAATAGGCTCCATTGCTTTTGTATTTGAAATAAAAAGTTCTGGAATCCACTGCGCGCAGAACAAGTGTGCCCAACGATTATCTCTGGTCGGTTTCAACGCTCCGTCTGAAATGGTACATAAGCAGCATTGCTTTTTATTCCCTTTTTCACTTTTGGTCGAACAAGCTCGACATAACCAGTCGCCTTCGGGTATTTTTTGTAAACCATAGCACGTTAAATGAACAGCCACTTCGCAATTATCGCAAAAGATGATTGGATCTTCCTCGTACGACTCGCCGTCGAAGCATACACCGCAATACTCTCCAATTTCTTTCAAATTTGGTATGGGGGAGATCCGAGTGATTATAAACTTCTCGGCGTCGTCTTTTACTGTCTTTGCTCCTGCAAGATAACTAAATTTGTCCTTAGACTTTTCTTTCTTTTTCTGTTTCGAGTTGAACGATTCTTGTCGCGCGAGTTCTCTCGCGCGAATACGATTTTCCTCATCCATCGCTTTCATTTTTCTATCCATCTTTTCCCATTCTGTTATTATTAACGAAGAAAGAAAAGAATTATTAACGCGCGTAAGTTTCGGTTTAATTATGATATATCGTTATCATTGAAAGCGCGCAGAGCAAAAAAAAAGAAAACACGCGCGCTCGCGCTCGCATCATCGAACGCGATCTTTCTCTCGAAAAATTAGATGTAAACATACCTTCCGCGTAGCTCCTCTCCATCTCTGGCATCGCGAAATCTGGATCTTCGTCTAATCTCTTACTTCCCTCGCTCGGTATTAACTTCCTAGCATCGTTCACGGTGACTTCCCTGAAATGTTCCTCGCACCACGCAATGAACGGTCCTTGCTCTGCGTCCGCTAACGAAGCACCTACTGGCGCAACCCATCTTTGCATCTCATCCTGTAAATAATCTTGTTTACGATGTTTCACTCGATCTTCCTCTCTCTCAGAGTTCGCATCGTTCTTCTTGATTTGTTGCTTCTCCTGCGCTTGTCCAATCGCTTCCGTTAACGATCTCGGCGCAACGAACTGTTCCATCGTCAGTAAAGTTTTCTCGAATGTCTCCGTTCTCCTGCGCAGCATCGAGTCGAGCGCCTGTAAAGATTCTCGCAAAGTTATCAGTTTACTCGCATTCGCTGCGTGCGCAGCTTTCCCGTTTTCGTTCATCCTTTCATCATCATCATCATCAACATCATCATCTTTTTTCTGTTCGCGATCTCGCAATAGCTTCTCTCGAAAATCATCGCTCGCGTCGACGGTATCGCGCGCGCAATCTGCGCCTGCTCTGCTCTCTGCGATTCCTATCATTTTTTTTATAGTTTAATAGTTTAATAATAATAATAATTAACAATAATAGACTAAACGATAATAAAGCCGTGCTCTTCTTTTGAACGTTTTCTACAGCGAGCGTGCAGCACGACGCACGAGCAGCTCTGTCTCTCTCTTCTGCAAAGAATAACAGATTATAGAAGACTAATTAAGTACTGTAGTTCCTCAGTTCCTGCTGCTTCTTCTTATTTGATCCGAGTGTTTGCCTGCTGCTGTGTGCTGCTGGGAAACTTTGTTGGCCGCAGCAGCAGGTTTGTGATACGTTGTGGAGAGAATTCTGCCTACTATCATACTAATAAAGTTTTGCTGCCCTGTTTTTTCTGTTCCTCCAATTCTTCAAAAACCAAAACACGATCATCGAACAAAGCGAACGATCGGAGGAAGCAGACGCGGATAGATCAAAAGAAAAAGAGACTCGAAAAAGCGTTCGTTCGAGAAAGCTTTCGTCGCTCGCGATTGAACTCGCGCGCGGGGCGAACGAACGAACGCCTTCGATCTTTGAAGGCGATATAAACATCGCAGGTTTGAGGTATAATCAGGGGCGAGCAAGAGTGTGACCATAAATAAAAAGCGAGGCAGCGGCGGCAGCAAGCAGACAGAAGAAGAAGAAGAAAGAAGAAGAAGAAGAAGAAGAAGGATAGTTTCATAAAGCGCGCGCGATGGATTTTTTTAAGTCCTTCGCGGCTGCGACGAGTGAAGAGGAGAAGGCGAAGCGCCTGAGACCGGACTGCGAAGAAGACGAAAAAGACGCAGACGAGAACGGCACCGCCAACACGGGCGATAATAATAACTTTGAGAGTAATAAGAAAGCGAAAACGATGAATAATAATAACAACGACAACGAGAACGGCATCATCAGCAGTAACACTTTGAGGAAACCAGCGGCAGAGCAACAGCAGCAACGAAAGACCGTAGTCGTCGTAGAGAAAGATAGCGAGAAGAATGTGAGTATAAAGGAAGAAAATAATAATGGAGAAAGAGGGGGAGTGAAAGCGAATACGCTCGGAGGACATCAAGTGGGCCATTACGCGAACAGAGACATGCATTTAAGAAAACAAGAAGAAGATGGAGAGTTACAATGGAAAGTCATAAAAAACGACGAGAACGAACAACATTCGATATGGTTAATCGCTTTGAAGAACATTTTCTCTAAACAACTACCGAATATGCCAAAAGAGTACATCGTTCGATTAGTGTTTGATCCAAGACATCACTCGATGTTATGCTTGAAGAACGATCAAGTCATTGGTGGGATTACGTATAGGCCTTTTTGGAGGCAGAACATGTGCGAGATTGCGTTTTGCGCAATTTCGGCAAACGAACAAGTGAAAGGATACGGTACGCGTTTGATGAATCATTTGAAAGAATACGTCAAGGAAGAAGAGGATATGACGCATTTGATTACATTTGCGGATAATAATGCCGTTGGATACTTTGCGAAGCAAGGTTTTACTAAAGATATCGTCATGGAGAGAGAAAAATGGGTCGGATATATCAAGGAATACGACGGAGGTACAATCATGGAGTGTGCTTTAGAAGCTCAGATTTCTTACGTCGATTTCCCGAAGAATATTAGAGCGCAAAGAGAGTGCGTAGAAGCAAAAGTGCGCGAGATGACGACTGCACACGTCGTCTACCCAGGTTTAGCGAGATTCAAAGACGGAGGAGAGTTTGGAAAGCATCGAATCACGGATCCGTTATCGATGATAAAAGGATTGAAAGAAGCGAAATGGAAGACACCCGATCCTCCGAGGTACCGTTTGGTGCATCCCGGATGTGGAGATGGATACCCAACGATAGAAAATTTACACAAGTTTATGCGTTCAATTATAGCAATCGTAAGAACGCATCCAGATTCCTGGCCTTTCATGAGCGCCGTGAATAAAGAGGAAGTTCCAGATTATTACGAAGTCGTGAAAATGCCAGCAGATATAGAAACTTTATCCGAAAGAGTAGAAAGCGAGATTTATTATATGACGTTAGAGATGTTTGCGGCTGATTTCAAAAGAATGTTTGAGAATTGTCGAATGTATAACTCCGCGGATACGATTTATTATAAATGCGCGAACCGTTTAGAATTGTTCTTCGATGCAAAAATTGCTGGTGGAATTACTTTTAAAGTACGCGATACCGGGTCTTACCTCAACCGATGATGAAGAAAAGATGTTGTAATAAGCAAAAGCACGTAAAATAATACTACTATAGTACAACATTATAAATTATTATTGCTTAACTAAGTCATAAACTGTTCGCCTTCGTCGACGATGAGAAATTCTAAATCTTGATACGCGTCTTTTCTCCATTGCCTCGCGTCTACATCGTGCATATCAAAATCATCATCAATCTCCCACTCTACTCCAAAATCGACGATTTTCTTCGCAAGCTCTACTACAAAAACGCCACAATCATGCCCGTTCTTCTGTTGCGGCGTATCTTCCAACGAAAACAAGTCTATTTCCACTGTTTCGGCTAAACTTGAGCGTCCTTCGTTCATTAACATCGCTCGCGCGATTTTGTTCGCCATCTTCTCCCCAATCAAAATGTTCCTATGATTCATAGAATCAATATGTGACCATCTCGCCGGTATATCAGCAGTCACAGCAGGCGTATGTACTAACAGGGACCAATGACATCCGCCCTCGTGTAAGCTAAAATCTTGCTCATCGTTCACTGGTAAACAAAATAACTTCGAGCTGTCCAGTTCTAAGTCCTCTAAGACTTGCTTACAATCATTTACGTCCCCATGCGCTAAGAAATGTGCAACATTCGCGTCTATTAACTCTCCATATATTTTCCTCATCTCCTTCTTCCTTTGTTCTCTGTGTCTCATGAACTGAAAGTTTATGATTATATCGTTCAACCATCCATCGTGTTCGCATACGCGCCAAAGATCTGCGCGTCTTATTTTGATCTCTTTTCGGTAATCCAACAGCACCGTGTCGTCGTCCGATCTGTTGTATGAGTGCAATAACCACGCCTGTAACGACGATGACTGGTTCGCGCTCATTTCTTTGTGATTATTCTCTCGCTATTATATTGTTAGTATTTTTATCCACTGGTGGCTGGCGCAATATAAAAAATAATATCTTCTTCCCTTGATGTTCTCGTACTTATTATTGTACGAGCTGTGAAAATGACGTAATTAATGGAGAGTGATGATGCTCGGTAAATGATTTTTGAACGCGCGGTAAAATATATCAAAAACAGATGACGTACGCAGTCAAAACTGTGTGTGCGTGTCTGTGTCGAGAGCGGTTTCCGTTTTTTAAGAAGAATGAAACAGAATGAATAGTACGAGTACTGTTCATTCCGACGATGAAAATAACCGACTTCTTCTTAGAGAAGATGATGATGATGATGAAGATGACGATAAAGAGAAAATGAGGATGATGCAGTGCGTAATACCGTTAGCGAACGTGTTCACGTGGACGACAGATAAATTGCCAAGATCGATGAAGGAGAAGAAGGAGTCAGGGATTCCGTTTGGGGTCTTCGTCAGTCCATTTGGTGAAATGTCTTCTTTTACTAAGAGTAGTTATAAGAAGAAGAACGATGACGAGGAACAAAATGATAGTAATAATAATAATAATAATAATAGTAATAAAACAACTACTACTGAAAAGAAAGAAGAAGAGAGAAAAAAGGAGGCGAGTAAAAGAGGTGATGATAGTAATAATAATAGTAATAATAATACGATTCATATCGATGCGAATTTAATTTCGAGATGCGGTACCTGTTTCGGGTACGCGAATGCGTATTGCGAGTTTGAGCTGAACGGGTTCAATTGTTCATTATGTGGCGCCTTAACACAGTGGAGAAACGAAGAAGAGCGAGAACGATATAAACGCGTTTCTCGATACGCTAATAGCAAATGCGATGTAAGAGCAAGGAAACATTTTGATAACCTTCCAGAGCTTAGAGAGAATTATCAAGAATACTTAGTCGCGAGAGAGCGAGTATGCGCAAAAACATCAACAAGTGGACCGGCGTACGTGGTTTTGATCGATGTATCTGCGGATGCAACTTTAGAAGCGTTGGAAATTGCGAAATCGTCCGCTATGGCGGCTTTAGAAGCCGTAAGTTGTGAAAATGAAGGCAATACTGACGCAACGTTTGCGATTGTGACATTCGATGGAGGGTTGACCATGTTCGACGTCGTCGGGAGGCAAAAAGTATACGTGGAAAATATCGATGAATTGTCCAGAGAAGAGTTGTTAATGAACTTTGAGAGTTTGGTGAAAATTCGAAGAGTATTCGCGAGAGTGGATAAGTACAAAGAGCAGATTTTAGCTGCGATTGATTCGATCTCTCGCAACTGTTGCTTAGAAAACGAGACAGATGAGGATAATTTGAGAAAGAAAATGGCTCAGTTAAATACTACTGGTGATGGTAAAGATAGTGATCTAGAAAATGGAAGAGGAAAACAACGACGACTACAACAAAGGCATTTATATCCAAAACGAGCGTTTGGTCCCGCCTTGGCATTAGTTTTAGATTTTCTCGGTGCGTTTAAAGATGAGATTACCGATATGGAAAGTAATATAAATGACAATTCCTCGTCAAAATTGGGCATTGATGTGTTCAATCTAAACGATGCGAATGAAGGAGATGTCGCGATTACTAGTGTTATAGAGGAAAAGAATGGCGACGACAACGACAACGCGTTGTCTTCTCTTGAGTTTGATGGTGCGCGAGTCCTATGCTTTCTATCCGGCATGCCAAACGCTGGTGACGGAAAAATATATACAACGTCGAGTGAAAAAAATGCTTTGCTGAACGATTATTTGAGTGAAATGGACTCAGACTTACGCGCGAAAGCAACAGATGAACTCTTCATGTCTTCTTCTTCTTCTTCTTCCGCCCAAAAATTCTACGAAAGTTGTGGCAGACGAGCGAGCGTAAATAACGTTTGCATCGATACAATTTTGTGTTCTGGCCCATCTCTTTTTTGTGGTTTACACGCGATATCTATATTGTCGAGTATCTCTGGTGGCATCGTTTTAAGAAATAATACTAATACTAATAGTATCGAAAACGAAAACGTACTCGCGAGTGAAGTTTTCAAATTGTTGCAAAACGTGAATACAAGAACGGCAAGAGATTGTGCGATTCGACTTCGAACGTCCTCCGAGTTTCTCGTTGCAAATTCATACGGAGATTCACTTCGCGATGATAAGAAATATAAAGGATTATATCACGTTGCAAGGATGGAAAAATCAGACTCTTTTGCGTTTGATTTTGATTTCACGAACAGAAATGGCTTTGGCGATGAAATTTTTTTTGAAGGAGGCGAAGAAGAATGTTCTCCGCCAATTTTACAAATGGCCTTTGAATATACAATAACAGAATATAATAGTACGACGAATAATAAATATTATGAAAGGAGAAGAATTCGACGCGTATGTACGTCGGCGAAGAAAGTTGCAAGAAATTTGAGAGAAGTTAGAGATTTTGCGAATGAAGACGCCGTGTTTGCTCTTGTATCGAGAAAAGTATTCAACGTCTTAAAGTCTGATGGATTAAAAGAATCCAGATATTTAGTAATAGATTGGCTATGTGCGTTAATTGCAAAGCTCGCAAAGATAAGCGGTGATACTTACGTCGACGTTCGATTTGAGAAAAAACACAATGCAAAGTTTGAAAACGTTTTGAAGTTAGTTTACTACTTTTTAGTATCGGAGACTTCTCCGTTGTGTTGGATGCATTTTCATGGTTTGCTTAACGAGAATCAACCAGATAAAAGAGCTTTATTGTTACATCATTGCAAACGCTTGAGTACGTTAGATTTGATCGGTTTTATTATTATTATTAACAACAGTCAAGACGACGACAAGAACGTCGAAGAAGCGATGAAAGATGAGTATACTAAATATTTCGGCTTTAGTGGATTTAGTACATTTATAGAAACTAATAGTGTATAGTGTGTGAGTATAATGATGAATATCTTAGTTTAGGAATTGATGATGGTGAAGATAAGAATCTTCATTTTTTTTTGTGTTGTTGTTTTTATGTTGTATGCTCTTTCATGCGAGAGAACAGTGTACAAATCATTTCTTAAGCAGAGGTGAACTTCGTGACGGCCTTGGTGCCTTCAGAGACGGCGTGCTTGGCCAACTCGCCCGGTAAGATGAGTCTGACAGACGTTTGGATTTCTCTCGACGTCACGGTCGGCTTCTTGTTGTATCTGGCCAACTTCGCAGATTCCATCGCGATCTTTTCGAAGATGTCATTGATGAACGAGTTCATGATTGACATCGCCTTTGAGGAGATCCCAGTATCCGGGTGCACCTGCTTCAAGACTTTGTAGATGTAGATCTTGTAAGTCTCGACTTTCTTCTTCGACTTCTTCGCGGCGCCGCCTTTGACGGTCTTCTTTGCTGGTTTCTTTCCTGTTGATTATTAAAGATAAATTAATACGTTAGTTAATGATTTCGATTAAAATCGATTAAAGAGAAAGAGAGCTGTTAAAATAGATGTAAAACTAGTCGTTTGCTGAATTTTTGAAAATCCAAATAGTAATAAAA
>Ga0114998_10003843_pt1 | contig 11094 bp, 11 predicted proteins | sample ArcticOcean_MG_C_5_FD_87044 | JGI IMG/M metagenome (GOLD analysis project Ga0114998, IMG submission 87044) | Marine microbial communities from western Arctic Ocean - ArcticOcean_MG_CB4_138 | ecosystem: Environmental > Aquatic > Marine > Oceanic | place: Arctic Ocean: Canada Basin | collected...
ATTTTTGAAAAATAAAAAAAAATTTGGTGCTATAGTTAATGTGGCTTCTCATTATGGACTGGTTACTCCAGATCCAAGAATATATGCAGATTGTAATAGAAGAAATTCAGAAATTTATGGAGCTACTAAAGCTGCAATTATACAAGTAACAAAGTATTTTGCTACAAATTCCTCTTATGATGGAGTAAATTTGAGAATTAACGCTGTCGCTCCAGGTGGAATTTTGAATGAAAAAAAACCACAGGGTAAGATTTTCCAAAAAAATTATTCTTATAGAACTCCTTTAAATAGAATGGCTTATTCAAACGAAATAGTGTGGCCAATATTGTTCTTGTTATCAAAAAAAGCTAGCTATATAAATGGTCATACTTTAGTGATAGATGGAGGTTATACAGCATGGTAGAAATTTTAAATTCTTATAAAGAAAAATTTTTAATTAATGACCAAGAAATTGGTGGTGATAATCCAGTATTTATTATTGCTGAAATAGGTATAAATCATAATGGTAATCTTTCAACGGCAATTGAATTAATTAAATCAGCCAAAGAAAGTGGTGCCAGTGCAGCAAAATTACAAACATATATAACAGACAAAAGGGTTGCAAAAGATAATCCAGTTTATGAAATTTTAAAGAAATGCGAATTAAGTAAAAAAGACCATAAAGAACTATTTGATTACGCTAAAGAAATAAAATTTACATTATTTAGCACTCCATTTGATGACGAATCTGTCGATTTATTGCAAGAATACAAGTGTCCTGCTTATAAAATTGCTAGTTTTGATAGTGTGAATACAAAATTGATATCAAAGGTGGCGACTACAGGCAAACCATTAATCATGTCCACTGGAATGACCAATGAAGAAGAACTTAAAAAAGCATTAGTTACAATAGTACAGAAAAAATTACCAAATGAAGATGCTAATTTAGCAATAATGCATTGCATATCTTCTTACCCACTACTGGAGGAAGATGCAAATCTAGCTACTATAAGATATTTAAAAAGTTTTTTTAATGGACCAGTAGGCTTTTCAGACCATTCATTAGGGGACACGCTTATTCAATATTCTGTGGCTGCGGGTTCTAATATAATTGAAAAACACTTTACCTTAACAAGAGATCAGGAAGGACCAGACCACAAACTTTCTGCAGAACCTGAAATGTTAAAAAAAATTGTAGAACAAGCGAAGAAAATAAAAAAAATTTTAGGGGAAAAATATTTGGGAATAAAAGACTGTGAAGGTAGTGCAAAAGTATTTAGAAGACCTTCTTAATAATGCCCAATTTATTGTTTAGGTGTGATGCGGGTATAGCTCCAGAGATAGGAACTGGTCACATTTTTAGATGTTTAAATTTAGCAAATCAACTAATTAATAAAAAGATTTATAAAAAAGAAGAAATTTTATTTTTAACAAGAAATGATCCTGTTCATTTATTTGGAAAAATAATTTTAAAAAAAAATAAATTTAACTTTCAAACTATTAATATTAAGAATAATAACTCGATTGAAGAAAGTAGGCATATTTTGAAATGTCAACCAAGTCTTGTTATTATGGACAGATTAAAAACAAATAAAAATTTTATACAGAGAATTAAATCCAAATGTAAAGTAGTAACTTTTGATGATTATGGATCTGGCAGAGAATACTGTGATTTAGCAGTGAATGCAATTTTTTCAGATATAGAAAAAAATAAAAATGTTTTGAAAGGTTACAAGTACTTAATCTTAAATATTAAAAATAAAAGTACAATTAAAATTACCAACAAAATTAAGAATGTTTTTATATCTTTTGGTGGGTATGATAAGAGAAATTTTTTGAGTTTTGTTCTCAAAAATATTGATTTATTTCCAAAAAATGTAAAATTTAAAATAATCGTATCAGATTTTCTACACAAAAATATAATAAAAAAATTAAAAGTTGAATTCAATGAAGATTTTATAAATAGGCTAAGTTTTTTTAAGTCTCCTAAGGATTATTCAAAAATTTTTTCTAAGTGTGATATTTCAATATGTTCTGGAGGATTAACCTTATTTGAATCATGCGCCTTAGGCATTCCTACAATTGCTTTGCCACAAAATATGCATCAATATACAAGTATAAAAAAACTTTCTGAAAAAAGATGTGTAATTTTAGGTTCTAATTACCTAAAAAAAGATATAGATTTTTTCAGAAGTTTGCTAAAAAAACTTGTTCACGATCATACAATGAGAAAAGTAATGTCAAGTCGCTCTAAAAAATTAATTGATATAAATGGAATAATGAGAGTTGTTAATGCAATTAAAAATTTAAAATGAAAAATGTAATTTTATTTGGTTGTCAAAAAATAACCATTGATATTATTGAATATCTGAAAAGAAAAAAGGATATAAATATTTCTCTAGTTGTGACTTATGATCTACCACAAGATTATGCTTTGACTGGCATTAACATCAAAAATTATTGTTATCAAAATAATATTCGAACTATCGAATGTCGAAACATTACAGAGAGTATAGAAAATATCATAAAGTCAATTAAGCCTGACTTAATAATCTCATCATATTTCAGGGGAATCCTAAAAAAAAAGATATGGAGCTCATCAAAAATTGCTACAATTAATATTCATCCAAGTCTTTTGCCGTTATATCGCGGTCCTGTGCCAACAGCATGGGGCTTAATGAATTTAGAAAATTTTTTTGGTGTATCCATTCACAAAATAAATGACACAATTGATGGTGGTGATATTTATGCACAAGAAAAGTTTAAAATTAAAAAAGATGAAACAGGATATGAACTTTATAATAGAACAATGGAATTTGGTTTTTTATTATTAAAGAAAAACTTTGATAAGATTATTTATAGAAAAATAAGGGCAAAAAAACAAAAAAAAGGTGGATCTTATTACGGAAAAATTAAAAATTTTGAATTTATAGATTGGAAAAAATCTTCTGAGTTTATTGAGGCCTTAGTAAGAGTAAGAGCTAAACCTTATAATATAGCTCAAACAATAATGCACAATAGATATTTTTTTATAAACAAAGTTAAAATTTTGAACAACAATTATTTAATTCAACAGCCAGGCAAAATTTTAAAAGTTAATAAAGATAATACTTTTGTTGTATCCACAGCAAATGGAAGTGTTTTAGTTAAAGATTATTTTGTCTATCCAGAAATAAAAACTAAATTGGAAAAAAAAGTATTTTTAAATAAAGGTGGAATTTTTAATAATTAAATTTTTTTTATCATTTAATACATGATATCATGAACATTTATGGACTTGAAATCTAAAACAGCAAAAGAAATTTGGAAAAGGGCAGAAGAAATCATACCAGGTGGAAATGGTTTGTTGTCAAAAAGACCTGATCGTTACGCACCAGATATTTGGCCTACTTACTTTAAGAAATGTAAAGGAGTTTTGGTTACTGATCTAAATGATAGACATTATATTGATATGGCCCAAATGGGAATAGGTAGTGCTATCTTAGGTTATGCAAATGATGAATTAAATGAATATGTTAACTCAATTATAAAAGATGGAGTGAATTGTACCTTAAATTCTATTGAGGAAGTATTACTGGCAGAAAAGTTATTAGAGCTAAACCCTTTTGCAGGAGGAGTTAAGTTTGCCCGAACAGGTGGAGAGGCAATGGCAATAGCAGTTAGAATTGCAAGAACTTACTCTGGAAAAACGAAAGTTTTATTTTCAGGATATCATGGTTGGACAGATTGGTATCTAGCAGCAAATATTTCTTCATCTAATGCTTTAAATAATCATTTAATACCTGGTCTTGAACCAAGAGGTGTGCCACCAGGTCTACAAGGTACGGCTATTCCTTTTAATTATGATGATTTGGAAAATTTTGAAAAAGTTTTTTCAGAGAATAAAGATTGTGGAATAATTTGTATAGAAGGAGCAAGGAATGATTACCCAAATAATGAATTTTTAGAAAAGATTATGCATGTTGCTAAAAAATATAATATTATAATTATTTCTGATGAAATAACATCGGGCTGGAGAGTCACTGATGGAGGTGTTTACAAAGTAAATGGTTTTAAGCCCGATATAGTAGTTTATGGAAAAGCTTTGGGTGGCGGTTTTGCCATTTCAGCAATAGTTGGCAAAAAAGATATAATGAGTAGTGCTCAAAATACATTTATTAGCTCAACAATGTGGACAGAAAGAGTTGGATTTGCAGCTGGGTTAAAAACAGTAGAAATTTTAACAAGAGACATGGTGTGGAAAAATTTGATTAGAATTGGAAAAAGGATTATCAAAGGATGGAGTAGTTTGATTAAAAAATATGATCTAAATATTTCAATAAGTAATTTTGAACCATTAGTGACAATGAAATTTAATTATGGTGATAGAAATCAAGAGATCATTACGCTATTTGTTCAAGAAATGCTATCAAGAGGCTATCTTGCCTCAACTAGTATATATGTCTCTAATGCTCATACAGAAGAAATTGTAGATGAATATTTAATAAATGTAGATTTAGTTTTTAAATTATTATCAGAGGCAATTTTGAGTAAAAATATAAAAAATTTTTTAAAAACTTCGGTAAGATCAGATTCTTTTAAAAGACTAACTAAATGATTGCAGTCATTATCCAAGCAAGACTTAGTTCAAAAAGATTACCACAAAAAATTTTAAAAAAAATTAATAAAGAACAAACTGTACTTGAATACTTAATCAATAGGTTAAGAAAATCTTCAAAGGTTAAAAAGATTATTATTGCTACAACAAAAAATAAAATTGACGATAAAATAGAAATTTTTTGTAAAAAAAAAAACTTTATTTTTTTTAGAGGATCTGAAAATGATGTTTTATCAAGATATTATTTATGTGCTAAGAAGTTTGGAATTAAAAAAATTGTTAGAATAACATCAGATTGTCCTTTAATAGATCCTAAAATTGTTGATAAAACGATAGATTTGTTTAACAAAAAAAAACTTGATTACTGTTCAAATACTGCACCTATTGTGAAGCCTATGTGGCCTGATGGGAGTGATGTTGAAGTTTTTTCTTTTAAGGCGTTGGAAAAAGCATATTTAAGATGTAAAAATAAGTATTTCAGGGAGCATGTAACTTTTTATTTTTGGAAACGTAAAGATAATTTATTTAAAACTGGGCAATTAAAAAATATATTTAATTGGTCTGGTTATAGATTTACATTGGACTATAAAGAAGATTACAAAGTTATTAAGTTTATTACAAAAGAACTGATGAAAAAAAAAATTTTTGGATACACACATCAAATCATTAAAATTTTAGATAAAAACAAAAATATAAAAAAAATAAATTCTAAATATTTTTTTGGAATAGGTTGGGTTAAGTAATGAAAGGGATTATATTGGCTGGTGGGTTAGGTACCAGATTGTATCCACTTACAAAAGTAATTACAAAACATTTATTGCCAGTATATGATAAACCACTAATTTATTATCCTTTAAGTACATTAATGCTTGCGGGCATTAGAGATATATTAATAATTTCTGATAAAGAAAATTTACAAAACTATAAAAAATTATTTAAAGATGGATCTCCATATGGAGTAAAGATATCATACGAAGTACAAGACAAACCAAAGGGTATAGCAGAAGCATTTATTATTGGAAAAAAATTTATTGGTAAATCTAGATGTGCACTAATTCTTGGTGATAATATTTTTTATGGAAATGAATTAAAAAATATTTTTTCAAAAATAAAAAATAAAAAAAAAACTTCTACAATTTTTTTATATCCTGTAGAAAAACCAGAAAATTTTGGTGTTGCTGAATTAGATAAAAATGAAAAAATAGTTTCACTTCAAGAAAAGCCCAAAAAACCGAAATCTAATTATGCTGTAACTGGCTTATATTTCTATGATAAGGATGTAATCGAAGTTGCAAAAAAGATTAAGCCATCTAAAAGAGGTGAACTAGAAATAACCTCAATTAACCAGTATTATTTAAAAAAAAAGAAATTGGACTATGTTCTTTTTGGAAGAGGAATGGCGTGGCTTGACACAGGCACTTTTGACTCATTAATAGACGCTGGTCAATTTGTAAGAACAATTGAAAAAAGACAAGGTTTTAAAATATCCTGTCCAGAAGAAATTGCGTGGAGAAATGGTTGGTTAAATAAAAAAGATATTTATGAGATAGCAAAAAAAATTAAAGATGTGAATTATAAAAAATACCTATTAAACTTAAAGTAAGATGAATTTATTTGATATCAAAAATAAAGTATTTATTGTAGCTGGTGCAGGGAGAGGTCTTGGGCTTCAACTATCTAAATATTTAAGTCATCAAAATGCTTTAGTCATAGGTATAGATAAAATATTTTCATCAGAGAAAGACTCTGGTTTTTTTTTTAAAAAATATAAATTAGATTTAGGGGATAAAAAAAAATTGAAAAAAAATTTTACTAAAATAATTGAAAAAAATAAAAAAATTGATGGTTTAGTTTTCTGCGCAGGTATTACTGATCCAAATGATGAATATGATTCGTTTTCTGAGGCAAAATTAGAAAAAGTTTTCAATGTAAATGTTCAGTCTGCTTATGTATTGAATTACTTAGTAGCAAATTTTATGATTAAAAAAAAAATAAAGGGCAGTATAATTAACTTTACAAGTATAGGTGCACATCAAGCTTTTCCAAAAAACCCTTATTATTGCACCTCAAAAGGTGCACTAAAACAGCTCACTAAATCATTTGCTTATGATTACGGATCTAAGGGAATTAGATTTAACAACCTGGTACCAGGGTATTTTAAGACACCGATGAATAAAAAAACATTAAGTTCTAAAAATAAAATAAAAGAAAGATCAAAAAGAAATTTACTTTTAAGGTGGGGTGATCCATCAGAAATATGTGGAGCAGTCCATTTTTTATTAAGTAATGCATCAAGTTATGTTACAGCATCAGACTTAGTAGTTGATGGTGGATGGTTAAATAAAGGGATATAAATGATAGATGCAATAATTTTAGCTAGAGGTGGTTCAAAAGGTATACCGAAAAAAAATCTAAAGTTATTTTGTGGTAAGCCTTTAATTGCCTGGACAATTTTACAAGCAAAATTATCAAAAAAAATTGACAATGTCTATGTAAGTTCAGATTCTTTGGAAATATTAAATATTTCTAAGAAATATGGAGCTAAAATAATTAAACGACCTTCTAGTATATCGGGTGATAAAGCAAAATCAGAGTCTGCAATTTTGCACGCACTTACAGTTTTGGGGGATAAGCAAAAAGGAATAGTGATGTTGGAACCCACAGCGCCACTGAGATCGCCCAATGATTTGGATAATTGTATAAAACTTTTTATCGATCAAAATTGGGATTCAGGTTTTTCTGGAGCATATTTAGCAGATTTTCTAATTTGGAAGAACACCAGAGGAAAACTTAAGAGTATTAACTATGATTCTAAAAAACAAGGTCCAAGACAGATGCGAGAACCTGATATTGTGGAAAATGGAGCAATTTATATATTTAAACCCAATATAATGAAAAAATACAACAATAGATTTGGTGGCAATGTTGGTATGTATCCTATGAGTTTCTGGCAATCTTTTGAAATTGATGAGATTGAAGATTGGACATTTGTTAGTTTGATTTTTAAAAATTACTTGTTACATAAATATAAATATAAATATAAATTTAAAAAAAATGACAACTGACAGCGGTAGACTAATTTATTTAAATGGATCCTACGTTAAAGAGTTAGATGCAAAAATTTCAATTTTTGACTCAGCTCTGATGTTTGGAGATATGGTATTTGAAATGACAAGGTCGTTCAAAAAAAAACAATTTAAGTTAGAGGAGCATATTGAAAGACTTCTTTATGGAGTCAAAATTTATGAAATTCCTTTAAAAAAGACTGCAAAAGAAATTAAAGAAATATGCCTTCAAACTATTGAAATAAATGAACCTGCTTTTAGTGATACAGATGAGCATAGGTTAATGATAAATGTTAGTAGAGGACCTTTGGGTGTTTATGCTCCAATATTTGATTATAATTTAGAGCCAACTTTGGTAGTAGCAGATTTTCCACTTAAATGGACAGTTTCTTACATGGGTCAACTTTACGATGAGGGTATAAATGCTGTTTTAGTTAGCCAAAGAGCAATGCCTTCATATTTGATGGATCCTAAAATTAAAAATAGAAGTAGAGTTTTTTATCAAATGGCAAATATTGAAGCATCAAAATTTAAAGGCAAAAATAACTGGGCCTTGTTGATGGGTTTAGATGGGCATATTGCTGAAGGGAGTGGTGATAATTTTTTTATTATTAAAAATGGAGTTGTAATAACACCAGAACCAAGAGATATATTGGTGGGGATTTCTAGAAATTATATTTTTGAACTTTGCAAGGAACTTGGGATAGAGTGTATTGAAAAAAACTTTGGTCCTTATGAAATAAATACTGCAGATGAGGCTTTTATGACAGGTACTCCATTTTCGATTTTGCCAGTTTTTAGATTTAATAGTTTAAATGTTGGAGACGGAAAGTTTGGCAAAATTACGAAAATTTTAATTGATAAATGGGGAAAAAATGTTGGAGTTGACTTGATAAAACAAGTCAAAGAATTTTCAGATGAATGCAAAGAAATTAGAGAAAAAACAGCAGGCACAACTAATCCTTATCAGTTTTCATCTCCAGATAGTCCAGCTTAAAAAATGAGAATTACTATAGATCGTGATCTAAAACTAAGATCGTATAATATAAGTGATAAACCTTTTTTGTATAAAAACTCAATAGACCCAATTTTTTTAAGGTATATGGAGTTTACTAAATTTTCACTTAAACAATTTAGCAGTTGGTTAAAAAAAAAATTGATGGCTAAAAACACTATTTTTTTTGTTATAGAGTATAAAAAAAATCCTATCGGTACTTATATATTAACGATTAGTGGAATTAAAAAACAGAAATGTGACTTAAGTTATGGAATAGCAAGTGAATATTTTGGTAGAGGAATATTTAAAAAAGTTACAAAAAAAATTTTAGAAAAATTTAAAGATATTAAAAGGTTTGAAGTCATAACCCGAACTGATAATCAAGCAAGTGTTAATGGTCTTAAAAGATTGAATTTTAAGAAAGAAGGAATTTTAAGATCTTATTACTATGACTTGAAAGGTAAAAAATATTTTGATGCTTTAATTTTATCATATATAAGTTCAAAAAATAAATGAGTAGTTATTTAAAAAAAATCAATCATATTAAAAATAAATTTTCAAAGTTTAATAGCTCAGAGTTAGACAATGTTCTTAACGTTTTAGATAATAGTGGAATTGATTATGTCAAAAAACTTGAAACACTATTTTGTAAAACTTTTAAAACTAAATATGCTATTGCATGTAATTCTGGTACTTCAGGACTCCATTCTGCTCTAGCAGCGTTAAATCTAAAAAAAAATGATGAAGTTATAGTGCCTGGTTTAACAGTAGTTATGGACGCTTATTCTGCATTTCATGTAGGTGCAAAACCTATTTTTGCTGATGTGGATGAAGAAACATATTTAATTACTGCCGAAACAATCAAAAAAAAAATAACAAAAAGAACAAAGGCCATAATGGTAGTTTCATTACAAGGTTTGCCAGTTGATATTGATCCAATTATGAAAATAGCAAAAGAAAGAAACATCACAGTTATAGAAGATAATGCACAAGATATGTTGGGAAGTTATAAAGGTAAAATATCAGGAACTAACGGACACATTTCTGTCTGGAGTTTTGAAAATAAAAAACATCTAAGTGGCGCAACAGAAGGCGGTATAATTACAACAAATAACAAAGTGTTAGCAGAAAGAATTAGAAAATTTTCAGGGATAGGATATAAAAATATGACAGCAAGTGGAGGAAGAACCTCCCTATCAATAAGCATGGTTCAAGATCCAGATTATGAACGATTTGATACAGTAGGACTAAATTATAGAATGCCACAAATTGTTGCGGCAGTTTGTTTTGCACAATTAAAAAATGCTAAAAAAATTGTTCAAAGAAGAATAAAAGTAGCAAATTATTTTAGCAAAGCTATTAAAAATTCGAGCATATTAACTGAACAAAAAAAACCTAAAAATACAAAACATACTCATTATACGTTTTCTGCAAGATTAATTGATAATAAAAAAATTAAGTGGAAAGAGCTTTATAATCTTTATAAATCGAAAACTGGCCATGGTTTTTATGGTGCATGCGTATGTCCTCATCTAGAGCCATCTATTATACAGCATATGAAAAAAATAGATTATAATAAGAAACTTTTCTTACCAGTTGCAGAAAAAATACAAAAACAAATTTTGCAATTCAAAACAAATTATAGAGATTTAAACGAGGCCAAAAAAAATGCTGGCATTTTAAAAGATATACTGGAAAATATAGAGGCTAAATGAAAAATTTAGTTGGAATAGTGCAAGGAAGACTAAGTGTTTCACCTAAAAATAGATTACAGTTTTTTCCAAAAAATTGGCGTGAAGAGTTTAAAGCAGCAAAAAAAACCAATTATGATTTCATAGAGTTTTTTTCAGAAAGAAAGTTCAATAAAAATAATCCAATATGGAACTTAATTACATTAAAAGAATATTCCAAACTCTCAAAAGAAAATAATTTAAAAGTATTAAACTTTTGTGATGATTATATTATTTCAAATTCTATAAGAAATAAAAAAACACAAAATTATTTATTAAGATTATTAAAAAATTTATCTAAATTAAATATTAAAAATTTTATTTTGCCTATGTATGGAAAGAGTAACTTAACAGATAAAAATTATTTTGAATATGTGGATGTGTTAAAAATGATATTAAAAAAAAGTAAAAAAATACAAATTCTTATTGAATCAAATATCTCACCTGACGAATTTCAAATTTTTAAAAAAATGATTAATTCAAAGAAATTACTGTTCTTATTTGATACAGGGAACAGAATTAATTTAAAAAGAAATCTTTATAATGATTTTGAAAAAATGTATAATAATATTGGTCATATCCATATTAAAGATAAGAATAAAAAAAAACAAAATGTTAAAATAACTACTGGTTTGGTTGACTTTAATAAATTTTTAAAAATTGTAAAAAAAAAGAAGTATAATAAAAATTTTACGTTCGAAACTACAAGAGGAAGTAATCCAATTG
>Ga0114998_10003845_pt1 | contig 11090 bp, 10 predicted proteins | sample ArcticOcean_MG_C_5_FD_87044 | JGI IMG/M metagenome (GOLD analysis project Ga0114998, IMG submission 87044) | Marine microbial communities from western Arctic Ocean - ArcticOcean_MG_CB4_138 | ecosystem: Environmental > Aquatic > Marine > Oceanic | place: Arctic Ocean: Canada Basin | collected...
CCATCCCGGGCCGATGAAGCAAGTAGCGAACACGCTCGCCGAGCAGACGGGCGGCCGCTTCGTGCTTGGCCTCGGTGTGAGTCACGGGCCGATGGTCGCCGGGCTGCGCGGGCTCGATTACTCCAAGCCGCTGACCAAGATGCGGGACTACCTCGCAGCAATGGAAACTCAGCCGTACCGCGGTATCGCACCCGAAGACGAGCCGCTTGTTCTGCTCGCTGCGCTGGGCCCGAAGATGCTCGAACTGTCGGCGTCGGCTGCTGACGGGGCTCACCCGTACTGGACCACACCGGAGCACACCGCAATGGCCCGTGAAGCCCTTGGGCCTGATGCGCTGCTGTGTGTCGAGCAGAAGGTGGTGTTCACCACCGACGCCGACGCAGCACGCGCTGCTGGTAACCAGCAGATCGACCGTTACGCAGCGCTGCCGAACTATCGCAACAACTGGATCCGCCTCGGCTTCAGCGACGATGAGATCGAGCAGCGTGACCACCGTTTTGTCGATGCCGTGGTCGTGTGGGGTGATGAGGATCGGGTGCGGGCTGGGGTGCAGGCGCACTACGACGCTGGCGCTGACCATGTCTGTGTGCAGCCAGTCAACCCCGACATGTCAGCCGACATCGACTGGAACGCGCTCGAACTTCTTGCACCGACTGATTGAGCAGGACTCCACCGACTGAGCCAGCGGGCGTCGTCAGCGGTCGAACCAGTTGCCGCTGACGATTGGCGTCAGTTCGAGCCCGCCGCCGTACTGGTAGGCCCACGCTCGCACGCCGTTGGTCGTGGTGATGGCGATTCGGCGGTAGTCGCCGCCAACCGTTCCTTCTTCAGCGTCGAGCACCTTGAGGCATTGGTCGATCGATGATTCGAGTAGCGCGTATGCCCGACCGATGACCGCGCTGTTACTCGTGCTCTCGAACTGTGCGCCGGGGTATCCAAGGCCGGTGTCGAATACCTGCCCGGGCGCACTGTCGGCCCAGCCCTCGTCGACGACAAAGGGTTCAAGGAAGTGCCAGCGGACGTCGCCCGGCTGCAGAGTTCCGTACACAAAAAGATGGGCGAGCGGCGGAGTTCCGCTGTTTCCTGTTGACACGTTGAGAGAATGCCACATGGCGCTGCACGGATAGTCACCTGAGACGGCATTGTCTGCGGCGTGTCCGCGGGTGTTCTGGACCGGTCGTCCGGATGCCCCAGACGGTGCGCAGCGCCTGAACGGGTAGATCGACGCCTCGATCGCGCACGGCGCCGAGAATGTCCACCGGCATTGGCCCGACGAGCTCGACTTGATTGTCCGCCTCGGCGACCAAAACTTCGCCGACCTCCAACAGTGCCTCATCGACCATCACATCGACGCCCGCCACGAGCAGAGCACACAAACTCACGGGGCACTCGCCCAGCAGTTCTTCTCGACGTTCCCACAGCTCGAGGGCCTCGACTTCACGCACCGCTGGGGCGGCCCGATCGCGGCCACGTCGCGCTTCACCTGTGCGTGGGGGCAGCGGTTTGATGACCGGCTTGCGTGGGTTGGCGGCTACACCGGCCTCGGCGTCGCCGCGAGCTGCTTCGGCGCGCAGGTTGCCCTCGACCTCGTGGACAGTGTCGAAACGGAGCGAACCGAACTCAAGATGGTCCGGTCAAAACCGTTCCCGTTCCCGCCCGAACCGCTGCGATCAGCTGTCGTCGGCATCACCAAGAAATCGATCCAACGCGCCGATGAGCGCCAGGGCTGCGAGAACGTCTGGCTCAAGTTTCTCAGCCGACTCGGCATCGGCTTCGATACCTGAGCGCTGTAGCTACCCGGGCGTTGAGTCCTCGACGGCCTCGGCACGTTCCGCAACTGCGTTGTCTAGTTCGCGCTGGAATGACGGAGCGGCCATGCCGATCACGATGCCCTCGTCGGGGAGCGCATCGTTGCGGCAGAGGAACGCCATCTGTTCGTCGATCACGCGGATCAACGGAATGAACAGGTCGTCATCGACGGCGGTGTCCAGGTTGGGGCCGGCTTCGGTGCTCCGTGCTTTCCAGCCCTGGCGTGCTCGTTCGTCGATTGTCGAGTAGGTCACGCCGTCGATGCCGATCTGGCGACCGAGGTACTCGGACGGAACACCGGTTTCGCCGGAGCGGCGGCTGCCCGGCGACAGTTGGAACACTTCGCGGCGGCCGAACTCCCGGGCGAATCGGGCGGTGGCCAGGGCGTTGACCTCGTCGTTCGACGTGCAAGCCATCAGGCGGCCAATGCCCCGCAGGTCGAGGTTGTGGGCGGCATCTTCCGCGAGGATATTTAACCGACGTGCGGCCAGCCCGCTCGAGATTGACCGGGTGACGTTGTAGGGGTCGGTGTCGACGAGGAGTGACCTGATGCCGTGTTCTTTCAGCTGGAGGGCGATGCCTCGCGCCGTGGCGTGAGCGCCGGCGATCAGGACGCCGGTGGCTTGCGCCTCGGCCAGTCCGAGCAAACGCGCGGCGGGACCGGAAAAGAAACCGTAGACGACAATCGTTCCGATGATGACGAGGAACACGATCGGCACAATCTTGTCAGCGTCAGCGATGCCCTCTGCTTCCATGCGAATTGCGAAGATCGCCGATACTGCGGCGGCCACGATACCGCGCGGCGCCATGGCCATCAGGAACACACGCTCGCGCCACGTGAGCGTTGTGCGGACCGTGGACACCAGGACTGTGAGGGGGCGAGCAATCAAGACCAAGACGGCGAGGAAGCCGAGCGCGGGCAGCAGAACGTCGCGCAGTGCATCGGCTTCGATTCGGGCGGCTAAGAGGATGAACAGCGCAGAGATCAGCAGCGTTCGGAGGCTCTCACTAAATTCGAGGACGTGTCGTACGGTCGATGTATCGCGTCGGGCCAGGTACATGCCAAGCACGGTGACTGTCAGTAGCCCCGACTCCTCCTGGACCTCGTTTGCTGCGACGAACGTGGCCACGACGAAGGCGAAAGTGACTGGAACAATCAGTTGGTCAGGGACGAGGAATCGGCGGAGCGCTTCATCGAGCACGAACGCGGCGAGGAGGCCAATGCCGGCGCCTGCAACGATCGTGAGGGCCAGAATGCCGGCCACCTTGATGATTGCCTCGTTGGCACCGTCGAGGAGCACAATTTCGAACGCCAGCAGTGCAGCGGTGGCGCCGATCGGGTCGATGAGCACGCCCTCGGCACGGAGGATCGGGCCAGTTGTGCCGGCGGGGCGAACGAAGCGAAGGAGCGGGCCAACCACGGTCGGGCCGGTGACGACAAGTACCGCACCGAGCACGATTGCAGCTTGGTTTGAGATGCCAAAGATTTCGCGAGACGCGTACCAACCGATCAGGAAGCTGATCACGGCTCCAATAGTGATCAACCGGCGGACAACGATGCCGGTGTTGCGCAACTCGCGTGGGGGCAGATCGAGACCGCCCTCGAAGAGAATCAGGGCAACCGAGAGAGATACCAGTGGGAAGAGATTGCCGCCGAGCAATTCGTCCGGGTCGATGACGCCAGTCACTGGACCGAGCAGGAGGCCAGCAAGCAGCAGGGCGATGATCGACGGAATCTGAGTCCGCCAGGCGATCCATTGTGCTGCCATGCCGGCACCGAGGATGACCGCAAGCGTCGGTCCGATCGTCGATTCACCTGCTGCGAGCAGGCCCGGGGTGGCAAGAGCGGCGATCATCGGTGCGGGCCGCCGAGTGTGAGAGCCAACATCTGGCGTGATAGTAGCGGTGATCGTTCCGGCGTGTCACTACCTGTCTGGTGGAGGTGGGTGTGGGGAGGGGGGGTGTGAAGGTAGGTGTGGGGGCGGGGTGAAGGTGGGGTGGGGGTGAAGGCGACCGCGAACGCTGGTCCTCGGTGAGCGTTAGGTTCCCCATATGGCCGCACGAATCGAACGAATCACTTTCCCCGGCAGTCAAGACGCCGAACTCGCCGCTCGAATCGACTTGCCCGCTGGGCCGCCTCGGGCCTTTGCCCTCTTCGCCCACTGCTTCACCTGCGGTAAGGACATCAAAGCGGCATCGCGGATTGCCACTGCGCTTACTGACGCAGGGTTTGGTGTGCTCCGGTTCGACTTCACTGGGCTGGGGAGCAGCGAGGGGGAGTTCGCCAATACGAACTTCACGTCGAACACCGATGACGTTCTGGCAGCAGTCGACTGGCTGCGCTCCGAGCACCGGGCCCCGCAGCTCTTGATCGGGCATTCACTCGGCGGAGCCGCAGTGCTCGCTATCGCAGGTGAGATCCCTGAGGTCCGGGCCGTCGCGACTATCGGGGCCCCGTCCGATGCGGCGCACGTCACGGAGATTTTTCAGTCGTCGGTTGAAGAGATCGAGGCGTTGGGCCATGCCGAAGTGCAACTCGCCGGCCGGCCGTTCACCATCCGCAAGCAGTTCCTCGACGATCTGGCGAATCACGTCGTTGTCGAGCGTGTCGCAACTTTCAAGAAGGCGCTGCTCGTGCTGCACTCGCCGGTCGATAACACGGTCGGGATAGACAACGCGGGCGAGATTTTTGGCGCAGCCAAGCACCCCAAGAGCTACGTTTCGCTCGACGGTGCCGACCACTTGCTGACCAGGGCAAGCGACGTGGCCTTTGCTGCATCGATGATCGCCGGGTTCGCCAAGCGCTACGTCGACGACGAGAGCGGCGCCCTCGATGCACCAAAGGCCTCGGCGCAGGTGGTTGTCGCCGAAACAGCTCAGGGCCCGTTCCTCAACCATGTCGTGGTCGGTCAGCATCGCCTACTCGCCGACGAACCGACTTCGATTGGGGGCTTCGATGCCGGCCCCGCCCCGTACGACTTCCTTGGCGCAGCCCTCGGTGCCTGCACCTCGATGACACTGCGGATGTACGCCGACCGCAAAAAGCTTCCGCTTGATCGGGTCATCGTCGAGGTTTCCCACGGCAAAGTCCACGCCGACGACTGCTTCGAATGTGCTGAGAACGAGGCGGTGTTCTCCGGTATCGCCGAGGGCCGCACCAACTTGATCGACCGGTTCGAACGCGTCATCACGATCGAGGGCGACGGTCTCACCGATGCGGATCGGGACAAGCTGCTCGCCATCGCCGACAAGTGTCCCGTCCATCGGACTCTCGAGAACGCCAGCGTCATTGCCACCAGGCTGGCCTGAGCATTGTGAGTCATTCCACCTGCGACGTCGTCATTGTCGGCGCCGGGATCTCGGGCCTCGCGCTTGCGCGGCATCTCGTTGGCGCTGGTCTTGATGTCGTCGTGCTTGAAGCGCGCGACCGAGTTGGCGGGCGGCTGCACGCGGTCGACGGACTCGACCTTGGTGCCACATGGTTTTGGCCGAATGAGTTGCGGGTCCAGGCGCTGATCGGTGACCTCGGCGTGCCCATTCATGCCCAGCATCTCGATGGCGATGCGGTGTATCACGATCCCGGCGGGATGCAGCGCCTTGACGGGAACCTCATCGACGTCGCGTCAGGACGTTTTGTCGGCGGCGCCAGCTCGCTCGCTCTGGCCATTGCCCACGAACTCCCGAATGGAGTGCTTCGCCTGTCCGCCACAGTTGTAGCGGTCACTCACGCCAACGACACCGTCACGATGACCACCGATGCGGGCGATCTCGTCGCTCGCGCCGTGGTCCTGGCGCTCCCACCGGCACTCGCTGCAGCGTCGATCAATTTCGACCCGGCCCTGCCGGAGGCCGTTGTCAAGGCGGCGCGCGCAACGCCAGTCTGGATGGGTGGCGTCACCAAGGCGGTCGCCAGCTACCCGGATGCGTTCTGGCGGCGGGCTGGTCTGTCCGGCTCCGGAATCAGTCACGTCGGCCCGATGCGCGAAGTCCACGACATGAGCGGAGTCGACGGTGTGCCAGGCGCGCTCTTCGGCTTCGTGCCAGCCCGTCAGGTCGGTGCGCCAACGGTGTCCGAGGCGGCAATCATCGAGCAGTTTGTGACGATGTTCGGCCCCGAAGCGGGCCTTGCCGATGCCATCCACATCTGCGACTGGCGATCAGAACTGTTCACGTCGCCGCCTGGAGTCGAGCAGCTGACCGCCTACCAAATGATCGGTCACAAGGCGTTCCGAGGCCCGTCGTTCGGCGGTCGGCTGTACTGGACATCGACCGAAACAGCCAGCACGTCCCCGGGCCATATCGAAGGCGCACTCGAAGCAGCGGAGCGAACCGCCGGCCAGATCAGAAGCCAGCTCACAAGCCACGTCGCAACAAGGACTCCATGAGTCGATTCGCCATCTCGGACCTGCTCGTCGAATTCGACCGAGCGAAGGCTTACACCGATGCACTCTGGAGGGATCTCACAAGCGATGAAGTGCACTGGCGGCCCCATGCTGACTTCAGCGCGATCGGCTGGCATCTTGGCCACCAAGCTGCCGTCTCGCACTTCATGGTTCGCAATCTGACCGCAGCCGAGCCTTCGCTCGATGTCGAACTCGACCGGTTGATGGACGGCGCAACCCCAGAGCCTGATCGCGGCGATCTGCCTGGCCTCGAACGAATCCGTGTGTATCGCGACGCAGCTGCCGAACGGCTCCACTTCCGGATGGGCAACATCGCATCCGGCGACGTTGGCGCACCGGCACAACTGAGCGAGATTGCGGTCGGGCTGATTATCGCCGTGACCAACCACGAGTACCAGCACAGCCAGTGGATCGGCGAGGTCCGTTTGCGCGATCTTGGTCGAGCGCTTCCCGAGCGGCCAACGTCTGACCTACTCACCGAAGTCGACGGCTACCTGATTATCGCCTGACGGCAAGGTCGAAGTCAGGGCCAAGATCGTGTGCGTTGTGCGCACCGGTTGGGGTCTCGCGTAGCCGGACAATCGCTGCGTTCAGCTCGGCTGCCATCAGTAAGGCAATGGCACCGAAGCTCAGCCATGTGATCAACCCAAGGACGATCGCAAAGGTGCCGTACGTGTCTCCAGCGTTGGTCGCAATGGACTCAACCAGCCGCGGTCCGAAGAAATGCAGCACGCTAAAGATGATGCCAGCCATGATCGCTCCGGGCCAGACGTCGCCCCAGGTTGGATTGCCTGACGTGAGGAACCGATACATCGCGGCGAGCACCAACACGTTGAGGAGCGCCGTTGCGATGGCGACGAGGAACTGACTCATTCCGGGGAGTCCGGCAGCATTGACGATCGCAATGATCGCAAGGACCCCGACCTGTGCCGTACCAACGATCAGCAGCCCGATGATCGCCCGACCGCGCTGCAGCGGCATGCCGGCACGACTGTCGACGGGCACCTCCCACGTGTCGTCGAGGGCGCCTTGGAGCCCGACGAATGCCTTGGTCGACGACCAGATTGCTCCGAGCAGGCCGGCAACGACCAGCCACACCGAGCCGTCGAGCGCGTCAGGATTCGCGCTGAGGTCGGACCCGATCACGGGGATCTCGTTTGCTGCGCCCTTGATGATTCGGTCGCGAAGTTCAGGGTTGTCTTCGAGGACGATTCCGAGAATCATCGTCGCCGCAAGCATGAGCGGGAAGATCGAGAGAAAGGTGAAAAACGCAAGGACAGATGCATTCCGGTCAGACAGGTGGAGCCGCCAACCGTCGAGCATCTCAACGACCGTGTCAACCACGCCCGACTTCTTCCGGATCTTCATTACCGCGTTGCTGGTCTGCCAAGCCATTGTGTCAGTCTGCCCTGCCAGGTTGGTCATCGATCGAATCGATTGAGAGATCCCAGTCGATTGGCTCGCGGCCTGCGTCGATCAGCGCCTCGTTGGTGCGGCTGAACGGCTTGCTTCCGAAAAATCCGCCGTGCGCGCTGAGTGGTGAAGGATGCGGCGACTCAATCACGGTGTGTCGTGACCGGTCGATGAATTTCGTTTTGCTCCGAGCGCCGTTGCCCCAGAGGACAAAGACCACCGGATCTTGCTTGTCGTTGACCACCTGGATCACTGCGTCGGTGAACTGTTCCCAACCATGCTTTTGGTGCGAATTGGCCTGGCCGGCCCGGACAGTGAGGCGCGTGTTGAGGAGCAGCACACCTTGGCGCGCCCAGCCATCGAGGTTGCCGTGAAGCGGGATTGGCACGTCGAGATCAGCGTGGAGTTCCTTGAACATGTTTCGCAACGACGGCGGCGTTTTGACCCCATGCCGTACGGAGAACGCAAGGCCGTTCGCCTGGTCAGGGCCGTGATACGGATCCTGCCCGAGCACCATCACTTTCGTGTCGGTGTAGGACGTCAGGCGCATCGCCGCGAACACGTCGTCAGGAAGTGGATATACCGAGTACTCCTTGCGCTCAGCGGCGACGAACGTCTGGAGCTCAGCCCAGTAGGGCTTCTCGAATTCAGCGCGCAGCAGCGGGTTCCAATCGGTGGGCATCAACATCTGTGCCTAGCATGGAAGCCATGTTCGAGCACCTCCAGCGAGCGACGCTCGCCACCACGCCGACACCTCTGGAACAGGGCCCGGTCATTGCCGGGGGAGCGCGGCTGTGGGTCAAACGGGACGATCTGACAGGGCTCGGCGGGGGAGGCAACAAAGCTCGCAAGCTTGATTTCCTGTGCGGTGATGCACTTGCGGTCGGCGCTCGGGCGCTGGTTACGGTCGGTGCAGCACAGTCGAATCACTGCCGGATGACTGCTGCTGCGGGTGCCCGGCTCGGCATGGAAGTTCATCTGGTCTTGTCTGGCGACGAACCAGACGTGGCAACCGGGAACCAGCTCCTGTCGGTGTTGTTCGGTGCCCAACTGCACTTCACCGGTGCGGCCCAGAGCCATTGGGGCGAGCTCGAGATCGCACGCGAATTGCTGACCGGCGAGCTGAGTGGCGCTGGCTTGGCGCCCTACTCGATCCCGATCGGCGGCAGTACCGCAGTCGGAGCCCTCGGCTATGCAGCAGCGTTCATCGAGATGCTCGACCAGTTCGACGCATCGGGCATCGAGCCGTCGACTGTGGTTTTCACGTCGTCGAGCGGTGGCACCCACGCGGGCCTCCTCGCTGGCCGCGCCGCAGCAGTTGCAGCGGGCCGTACCGTGCCCGGGATCGTCGCCATCGGCGTCGCCAAGGGAGTGAACATTGGCTTGCCCAACATTGCCGACCTGGCGAATCAGACGCTCGATCTCATGGCGCTCACCGATGTACGCATCGACCCCGTCGACGTGGAAGTCGACACGCGCTGGATTGGTGACGACTACGCAGTGCCCACCGCAGCTGGCGACAACGCGGTCTGCTGGGCAGCGGCAAATGGTGGCTGGCTGTGCGATCGCACCTATTCGGGCAAGGGCCTGTCGGGTGCGCTTGGCCTCGCTGAAGAAGGCCGCTTCGCCGATGAGGACATCGTGTTCATTCACACGGGCGGCTGGCCTGCGCTGTTCTCCGCCGACGGCGTTCCCGCCTGACGCCGCCTGGTTCAGCGGCGTAGCCCTGGCTCTTCGCGTCGGATCAACCGACCGAAGTTTCGCCAGTGCTTGACGAGGATGAGGCCGCACAGGCCTGCCATCGCCCCGAATTCCCACGCGGGGCGGCCGGTGAGTACGAGGCCGATCGGTACGGAGCCCACGGTCAGGATCGAGCCCAGCGCAGCCTTGCCGGTCATCTTGCTGAGCAGCCACCATACGATCGGTGCTGCGATGCCGATGATTGGTTGCAGCACGATCAAGGCGCCTGATCCGCAGGCCACTCCCTTGCCGCCCTTGAAGTTGCGTGTCGCAGGGAACATATGGCCGAGCGCAGCGGCAACACCGCAGACATAGCCGAGCGGTCGACCGGTGCCGGCCCAGTCGAAGCCCATCCCTAAGCCGAGGCCTGTGGCGAGGCCGGCCTTGAGGGCATCGAGCACGTAGACCCACACACCTTTCCGCCACCCAAGTGCCCGCGTGACATTCGAAGCACCCGGGTTGCCCGACCCGACGGTGGAAATGTCTACGCCGTTGGCGCGCGCGACAATGATCGCACTCGGAAAAGTGCCGAGGGCGTACGACAAGAAAATGAGCAGTACCGCCAACACGGGTGGCATCTTGGCACGTTGTTGACTGCGCCCAACCAACGCGAGAGTGAAACTTCCGTGGCGGGGTCGCCTACCGGGTACTACCCTCGTCCGCCCTGTGAGCGCCAACCTCTTCCCCGACCTCGACAACGAGCGCTCCCGGTTGGCTTTTGCACGCCAATCGCGTGATCGGATGATCGAACGACTCTCGGCAGTCGACCCCAACAGCGCTGCCGACGAGATCACCAAGGAGTACATCGAGGTCACCGTCGCTGTGGCGATCGAGGATCTACAGGGGCCGGGCGCTGGCGACTTCTTCGGTCGGATCGATCAGGACGACGACAAGTGGTACGTCGGCCGACGCCACATCGAGAACGATGCGCATGACCCCGTCGTCGTCGATTGGCGTGCCCCGATTGCGGCACCCTTCTATCGCGCGACGGCAATCGACCCGCTCGGCATCGATTTCCGCCGCCGCTTTACCCTCAGCGACGGCGATCTGATTGCCTATCTCGACGAGCAACTCGACGATCCCGAATCGGGCGATGTCGCCGGTGGCATCCCCGACCCGGTCCTCGCCGAAATCGGCGCCGAACGCAGCGGTGAAATGCGCGAGATCGTTGCGACGATCCAAAGTGAGCAGGACGTCGTCATTCGCTCGGACATCGACCAGGTGCTCATTGTCCAGGGTGGTCCGGGTACCGGACAGACCGCGGTTGCGTTGCACCGTGCGGCCTACCTCCTCTTCGAACACCGCGCTCGCCTCGCACGCGATGGCGTTCTCGTTGTCGGGCCGAACAAAGCTTTTCTCGACTACATCGCCAACGTGCTGCCGTCGCTCGGTGAGCGGAGTGTGCGTCAGGCAACCGTTGATGAACTGTGTATTCCTCGCGTCGAGATCACCGGCGCCGACGAGTCCGACCTCGCCCGCTGGAAGGGCTCGGCCGAGCGTCTCAGCGAACTCGAATCGGCTGCCCTCGCAGCAATTGCTCCACCCGACGATGACCTCGTTGTGCCGATCGGTGCGCGCAACCACGTGTTCACCTCAGCGGAGATCGCCAGCTGGCTCGAGGTTGCCAAGGGCGGTAGCAGTCCAATCAACGAACGGCGTGTGCGCGTGACCGCACTGGCGAAGCGGGAGTTGCTCCGGCGTACCGGTGATGACGGTGCCTGGTCG
>Ga0114998_10003847_pt1 | contig 11086 bp, 10 predicted proteins | sample ArcticOcean_MG_C_5_FD_87044 | JGI IMG/M metagenome (GOLD analysis project Ga0114998, IMG submission 87044) | Marine microbial communities from western Arctic Ocean - ArcticOcean_MG_CB4_138 | ecosystem: Environmental > Aquatic > Marine > Oceanic | place: Arctic Ocean: Canada Basin | collected...
CCTCCTCCTCCTCCTCCTCCTCCTCCTCCTCCCCTGAACTCTCTTCGTCCGAAAGTTCGTTGGGCGCGTTCGTGCCGGGGGCGGCTTCGGCGTCGCCGGGAGGGAGGTGCGTCTGGTTGTCGCCACCGTGGCCCTCGCCGACACCGCCCACACGGGGGTCGTCGGTCACGCCGCCGCCGATAGACATCTCGCTGCGCGTGTCGCTCTGCCGAGATCTCGCCAAGCGCGCAACTTTTTTCTCACACCTGCGGGAAGGAAGTGTTCAGACTCGGAATTTGAGAAACTATTTTTATTTAACAGGCAGTCACACCGACTAACTAGATAGTCTCAGACACCCGACACGCCACAATCAATACACATCGTTCACGCCCCCTTCTTCCCCTTCCCCCGCCCCACCTCCAAGTTCGCGAGGTACTCCTCCGTGATGTTCCCGGTGACGTAATCGCCGTCGAAACACGAAGCGTCGAATCGTTCGATTTGCGAGTTCATGCTTCGCCCGGCTTGCAACATGTCCTCCACGGATTGGTAAATCAGTCCGTCCGCGCCAAGGTAGTCGCACACCTCCTGTTCCGTCCTTTCGTGCGCCACGAACTCCTTCCTGGACGGCATATCAACCCCGTACACGTTCGGGTGCTTCACGGGGGGCGCGGCTGATGGGATAAAAAAGAAGTGTCAGTCTCTGGTAATGTGTATGAGGGATTGGGAAGGGTAGACGGAGTGGGTAGTACTTTCCGACTACTCCATAAAGAGCAAATATCAGTCGGCGGAACGTGTACAATGGGAAAGTTCCTCACCTGACGCGAGGTACACCTCGAGCGCCCCAGCGTTGCGGCACATCTGCACGATTTGGGACATGGTGGTGCCCCGAACGATGCTATCGTCCACAAGAAGAACCTTCTTGCCGTTGAAAACCGAACGCATGGCGTTCAACTTTCTTCGGACGCTGAGTTCCCGTGTTCTTTGATCGGGCATGATGAACGTCCGCCCCACGTACCGGTTCTTCACCAACCCTTCGCGGTACGGCAAGTTCAGCTCACCCGCGATTTCAATCGCGCTGGGCCGCGAACCGTCGGGGACGGGGACGATGACGTCGATTTCCCACTCTCTTTTTTTGATCCGGCGCGCCAACCGTCTCCCGAGCTCGAGTTGGAACTCGTACACTGAAATCGAGTTCAACGTCGAGTCCGGCCGCGCGAGGTAGATGTACTCGAAAATACAAGGCGAGAGCTCGGAAATCGCGCACTGCCTGGAAACCATCTTCCCCTCTTCCGTGATTAAAATGGCTTCACCGGGGTTCACGTCCCGTACCCGCGAAAACCCGAGCGGCCCGAACGCGCTGTCCTCGCTCGCAATGCACCACTCATCTTTTTCCTCGTCTGTGGCTGCTTTGCGTTGTCCGAGCACGAGCGGCCGAATGCCATTCGGGTCCCGGAACGCGAACAAACCAACCTGGTTCACCATCGTGATCACACTGTACGCCCCCTTGACTTTCTTCATCGTGTTTGTCACCGCGTCGAACACGATCTTGTCCATGTCGGAATCGGGGTTCGCCACCAGCTCTTTGTTCACGTCCTCCGCGAAGACGTTGAGCAGCACTTCGCTGTCGCTGCTCGTTTTCATCATGCGCCCGCCCAAACCTTTTTCCAATTCCGCGGAGTTAGTGAGGTTGCCGTTGTGAATCAAATAAATCCCCAGCGGGCTGTTGACAAAGAAAGGCTGCGCCTCCGTGGCCGATAAGCCCCCCGCGGTGGGGTAACGCACGTGCCCAATACCGGTGCGCCCCAAAAGCGAATCGATCGCTCTTTTGTCGAAAATCTGCGCTACCAACCCGTTGTCTTTCTTTTCCATGAACCGCGAACCGTCAAAAGTCACCATCCCCGCGCTGTCCTGCCCCCTGTGCTGTAGCATCAGTAAGCCCTCGTAGAGCTCAGCGCTCGCGGCGCCTTCGTGGCGGTGAATGCCGATGATGCCGCACGCGCGAGCGGCGTGTCTGCATCGGATGAATTTTAAGAATATAGATTTTGGAAAAGAAGGTTAGTACGCGAAAACCACCGGCGGCGGTGTGTCTGATGGGATGGATGTGTCTTACGACCTGCTGTGTGGTTTACTTGATCCAATCCTTACGGTGGTTTGATCAAATGCATGTCCACGTACCTCAGTGACACCTTCGCGATGGTCTTCGTAGCGGTGGCAAGGCGGAACCGCGACGCCGCGGCGGTCATGGAGGACGCGCGCAGGTCACTTGTCACCGCGTGCAAAGAGGTGTTTTTGGAGACCGCGATGCGCGAAGCACCGACGCCTCGGCGTTTCCAGCACCTGACCGAGAGGTCGCGCCAACTGGCGCGACCGGGGAACGCGCGAACACGGACTGCATCGTACGAACCTGGCGAACGTGCGAGCGCGAAGGTCGAGATGAGGCTGGCGCTCGTTGCTTTTGTGACATCAAGGTTTTGAAAAAAAAACACCACTGCGTCCAATCCAACCGGCGATTGCATGGGAAAATGGGGTAGTACGCGTCTTTTGAGCATGTTTTGGACACTAGCGAGACTATTGAAGATGCATCTTGGCGATGTCGAGGCGATGTTGTCGAGACGTTTGGAGACGATGAGAAAGCTTTGATTGAAAAACTCCAAAGCCCTCCCCACTAAATTCGCGTCGCGTCCCCGCTTCGAAACCCGACCCCCTGTTACTTGGTTTTGTTCCTGTCCCGTTTCCGTCGTTTCCGGTGTTTGTGCTTGTTCATCTTCTTCACCCTTTTCAGCTTGACGGACGAGGCTTGAAACGTTTCTTGAAGGTTATCCCCAAGCGGCGGAAAAGAAACAAACGGCGAGACCCAGGTTGTTTTCGCACAGTCGTGCCATCCAACGTCGGTTCGCTCCGCGGACGCTCGGGTTAAACCGACCCCTCCCACCCCCCCCCCGTCCTCGATCTCGATCGCCCGGATCGCGTTTTCAATCGCGTCTTGCCACTCGTCCTCGTCCTCGCCTCCGAAACCGTCGCCGCCGCCGTACTCCAGCTCGCGCCGCGCCATCGCGAAATCCGCAAACCGAAGCGAAGCGCGCAACTCGGACACCGTGAGGGTTGTGTTTTTGGGTCGCACCGTGTGCGTCCATGGCCCCGGTGGGTTGTTTCGTTTCACGTTTCTGTCCCGAGGCGCGCTGAGGTGGTCCATCGCGACGGCACTCCTCACCACGGACACGCCGCCCGAAGGGCCGCCACCCCAAGACCGATCGGAGTCGCGAACCCACGGCGCGGAACCCGAAGACGCGCCCCCTCTCGGATCAACCCACTGGCGATCGGAAGGAGGCGACGCGACGGAGCCCAACAACACGGGATTCGTGGCGTACGCGCCAAGCGGCAGCGCGATCGCGCGGTGCACCAGGTCACGACCCACGTGCCTGGCTCGGCTGGCGAGCATCGCGCCGAACCACCCTAGCCGTCGTGCACCAAGGTGTGACCTTGAGGGGTTGGGGCTTGAGATGGAAGTGCGCTCCAAAAAGAAAAAATTTGCCAAACTCGGAAAAGTCAAAATTGCGCTCGCAAAGGAAGACTAGTCGTTGACGCGCGTGCGGCGTGTTCTCTGGCTTCCGCATGACGACATCCACGTCATATGACGCGCCGCGAACGCCTCGTGCGATCAATACGCCTCGTGCTGAGACGGCTGGGAAGCTGGACCGACGAGACGCGCTAGGGGCTATGTTCCACGCGGTGGACACGAACGGGGACGGGCGGGTGGATTTTACCGAAGCGGTCGCCGCGGCGTGCGGCGTGTGCGCCTCGATGAGTGAAGCGCAAGCCAAAGCGTGGTTCATCGCGCTTGATACGTCCGACAGTGGGTGCATCGACGAAAAGGAGTACGTGGTTGGGATGACAACTTTGACGAACCCTTTGAGTGACGCGGAATTCGCGACCGCGGTGAAGAAGACCATCGGCCGAACGCAAAAAAAGGTGAAGCACCCGCGGTACTACTTCCACGAGAGCGAAACGCGCGGGTATTTAGGCAAAGACTTGGTGCCTTTACTAGAAAAAGGCCTGGAGTCCCTACTAAGACAAGTGGAACAGGAACGTGTCAAAGTCGCGTCTGGGGAGCTTTGGGACAAAGACGGTTATGTTCCGGAGGAGTGGCGCGCGATGCGGCCGCTGCAGTTTTTGGGACGTTTTCTGTTGGACCACTCGAAAAAAGGATTGCAGCGGAAAGCGAAACAAGAGTCGCAAGAGGCGATGAAATCCGAAGCTAAACAGAAAGCCGCGGAGTTTGAAGCGAGGGGAGGCGCGCCGTTACCGTACACTGAACTCACGCGAACCGAAAAGCTGGAGATGTGTTTCCGCGCGATTGATAAAAACCGCGACGCGTACATCACCGTGGACGAGATGGCGCTCGTGTGCAAAAAGTTAAACCCCCCCGGGCGCGGAAACCGGGAAGCCGGTATACGTACTCAGTCCGAGAGTAACGACTCAGGAATGAGTGCTGCTGTGAACTCGGGAATGGGTACTGCTGCGGAAAACGCGGTGCGGTGGATGGACGTCAACGGGGATGGAAGGTTTCTTTGGAGGAATACGAAACAGCCATGACCGAGCTGCTTGAAAACGTTGACGATGCCGTTTTCGACGCGGGCGTGGTTCACCTTTTGGACTCGGTGAAGTTCGCGGAGGCGGACCGGCGCGAAAAACTTAAAATGTTGTTCGACAAAACCGACGTGGACGGAAACGGCACGTTGGACGTGGAAGAGTTACGCCACTTAGCACGGCAGCTCGTCGTGGGAGGCGACGAAGCCGCGGTTAAAAGAACAATGAAGTGGCTCGACGTGAATGAAGATTCGGTCGTGAGCTTTGACGAGTTTTGCGAGGTACGGCCTTGGGCCTTTCCCAAATCCCGGCCTCCCTGTGTTCCCACGCAAGACTGACACTTTGTTTTTACCTATCGCAAGCCCATGCTCGCCGCCGTCGCGGCGCTGGAGGACGACCGCTTCGACCACGCAGTGAGACTTATTTTGGAGCTGGTAAGGGCCTTTCCCCACTCACCACACACCGCGCCCCTGATCGGTCCGATTACCACGACTGTTTACTTCCAGTAACTGTTACTGGCGTACTGTGGTAAAAAGACACAGGGCCCTGTGTCACTTTACCAGAGGTCACACCCCGGTACCCTTTCCAATCCCGCATACACATGGCCCGACCTCCCTGACACTTTCGGTTCAATCGTACAAGGACGGCGACAAAGTCCCGGACGACGCCGCCGAAGCGCTGCACCCGAAACTCGCCGCGCACGTCCTCGGTTTTTCTACGCACACCACGACGCCACAAATTACCGTGTATGCGCTGGATGCGTTGCTGAAGGATGGAGGTAAAAAGGTAGCCATAGTCGATTGCCGTCCTCCAAATGAGCGCTACGTGAGTTCCATCGACTTCGCGTCCCGAGGCTCGGTCGCCGCTCGCACCACGATTACCGCCGCGCTGGGCGACGTCGCCTTCGTCGACGCGGTTGATAACAACGTCTCCGCGCTGGTGGATGCTTTCGATTTAACACGTGAAATTGATGGATGTGACGTACTGGTTTGCGTATCCGCAACTGGCGAGGAGGCCGGGGTCGCGTCGGCGTTGATTGCGGCGAAACTGGACGGAAACGGGGACGACAAAGGCGAAACCGCGGGCGAAACTGGAAGCGACGAACAAAAGAAATCAAAAAAAAGCAAATCAGATTGTCGCTCGTTGTGCGGCGGCGTCGTCGCTTGGTTCAACACAGGGTATGGTTTGGTAGACCCCAACACCGGGACCGCCACGGAATCGGTGCACCCGGGGCAGAGACAAAGGGCCGGCCTAGTGCGGCCCAGACGGAACCATTTCAAGTTCCCGAAAGAGGGAGAGGATGGGAAGGCGTAACTTGCAGAACAAAAAATCCAGGTAACAAAATCTTCAGAATACGCTCTACATTTCACACCGAGGGACGCGCGTCACCGCGCGTCGCAACGACCGTACGTTGATACCACTTACGCCCTCGAAGTACTTCGTGTGTTTCCGAATCATGCGTATCCGCGTCTCGTGTTCCCACGTCTCTGTTCCGACCGCCTCGGGTTCGGGTTCGGGTTCGTCCGCTCCGAGACGAAACTCGTCCCCGGGGTGGGGGAAAAACGACCTGAGGCACACCAGCGCGCTGGTGATGATTCCCCCCCAACACACGTGGAGTGCGATTCAAGAAATACGGTGCGTCCGGGACAAGTCGTACCTGCGTTGGATGCCGCACGTTAACTTGTTATATCCGTTTCTGGAGGATGACTCTGAGGGGATGAACTTCGCGGACGCGGCGAGAATTTGCGCCGAGGCGCTTGCGGATGTGAAATCGTTTCAATGCGCGTTGATTGATTTCGACTTCTTCGCGCACACAAAAAGCAGCATGGTGTGGCTTCACCCCAGTGACGTTGCCGTTGACACGATTAGGTCCGTAGGCGTGGTGGATAGCACCGGTGCTATTCGTACCGGTGTCGATAACTCAGAAGTAACTCCTCGAACGTGTTCCGCGCTGCTCGCTTCGCAGAAAAAGTTGGAACGAGCGTTTCCCTTTGCGAACGACTTGAGCGTCATTTCGGAAAAAGGCTTCACGCCGCACGTCTCTCTCGGGCAGTGGCCGTGTGCCGTGTCCGCCAACGCCGCGACCGCGAACCTGCACGCGAGCTGGCGACCAATACAGTTCGAAGTCGACGCGTTTTACCTAATCTCGCGCTCGTCCGCGGGCGACGACGCTTTTCGCGTCAAGGCGCGGATTCCGCTAAACGGCGGGGACGTGCAATTCGTGGAGACTGAATGCTCCATGGACGATGATACCAATGACACCAAATACTCCATGCACAGCGATTCAGAGCAGCATGTCGAACCCCACAACTCGTGGTGGCGCGAGCCGTACACACCGCACACGCCTCCGCTCGGGGCGCGGTGCTTGATGCCGAAACGGAGGGGGCGGCGGGGGCGAGGATGAATGGGGTTTAAGACGAAAAGACATCCAATACATCATCGTCAATAATTACAAAGCGCTCAACAAGCTGTTAAATACCTGCTCAAAACAGCGATCTCATCAGCGCGAATTTGTGTTTCGTGGACCGGCTCCTTTTTCCCGGGCCATACGCGGGGCCGCCGCCGTAGCCGTGTCCGTACGCCTCCCCGTACATCGTTTTTTTCTCAAAATTCCTGCCCCTCGACGAGTTCGAACGTAACGCACTCGTCGCCCAGTGCGAAAACAGCCCGAAGGGCCCGAACACGAAGGTTATCAGTAGCGTGTGCGCGACTCCCCAGCCCCCAGCAGCCGCTTTCAACGACGCGTGTCGTGCGACGAACAAGTTAACACACGCAAGGTGCATCCACGCGCTCGCGGTGACCGCTCGGCGCGAAAGCAGCTGCGCTATGCCGTCTAAACTCGGAAAGAACTGCGGGTTGAACTTGCCATGCGTCAGCCCCTGTTCCAAGCTCCCAGGCATCATCAGCGAAAGGGTGTCAGGAGACCACGACATGACCAGTAAGCCCAGGTACGCCACGCACGGCGGGGCTAGGCTCATCGGCGATTTCGTGAACCGGGCGCACTTCTCGAATTTTTCCGGATTTTTGACCCCCAACCAAAACGCCACGAACGCGGCGACCAGGTACCCTAACGAAGCCGCGCACGCCATTTCCGGAACGGAAGGACCGACCGCGGCGGCGACTGCGTTGGCCGCGGTCGCGGCCACGGCGGCCGCGCGGGGGACCACGGAGACGCCCCGGCGAGTTGGAGACAGGGACGACGACGAATGGTGGGAGGCCCTTTTCGAATGTGTCGTTGGACGTTCGTTGTGCTTCGCGAAGTTGGCGATCACGGAAAAGTGATGAGACCTCTGAGGAGAAACGACAGCAGAAACACGCGCCGCGTCCGCCAAAGCGCCCGCCCGCGACACCGCGCGGCGTCGCTCGAGGTGTGGCCGGCGCCGAAGCGCCGCCAAACGCATCTGAAGCGGCACCGCGACGTGCATGGCGTTGTGTGACGAAGATTCCGCCATTTAAAAACTCGTTGTTATTTTTCGAAACGGGTCGTCACAACCCCGGACGCGTCCAGCGGTCGTCTCCGTGTCGGCCCGACCGTCAGCCTTCATCGACGGCGTTGTCGTGGCATGCCGTGCCCCGCGCTGACGCGCGGGGTACTTCCGTTTCGCGGCGTATCGCGGCAGTGTCGTGCACGCCCTCATCTTGCACGCGCTTCTTCTCATCGCCTTATCGTCACCGCGACGTCCTCTGATCGTGAGGAAAAGCCGTCCTATTCCTCCTGGTCCGAGTTGCCCCCTAAGAAACACGAGAAATCCGCACGCATACAAAAAGACCTCGCGGCGAGGCTTCTCGCGGCGCAGACGGGATGGGTGCCTTCCATGAGGCCGAGGCGTGATGAGGTTGATGAAACGGTGGAGAGGGACGCGTCGAATACCATTCGCGATACTAATCCGTCCGAATCGTCAAGTGACTCCTCAATCTCGGGTCTGCACTTTTCCGGTGACACAAACGACACCGTCCTAGAAGAAGCCACGAAACGAGGCCAGTGGCTTCTCGGCTTGTTAGTGCTACAAAGCTCCAGCTCGGTCGTGTTGGAGAATTACGGCGAGCTGATTCGGGACCATTTGGAAATAACGCTGTTCCTAACAATGCTGGTGGGCGCCGGCGGCAACGCGGGAAATCAATCCGCCATTCGCGTCATTCGAGGACTCGCGACTGGCGAGTTCGTGGTGACGAACAAGTGCGCGCTTCACACCGCTTTCCGGCAACTGCGGGTGGGCTTGGTGTTGGGCGCGGTGTTAGCGACGGGTGGGTTTTTGAGGGTCATCTTATCGAGAGGTGTTTTTTCGGACGTCGCGTCTGATGTCGCACAAGTGACAGAAAATACAAACGTAGGTAGCACTGCACCCGACCCTGCAGTCACCGCCGCGATCGGTATTTCCGCCAGCCTGTTCGCAATCGTCACCACATCAACGCTGTGTGGATCCTTGCTGCCGTTTCTGTTAGCCAAGCTCGGGCAGGACCCGGCGAACGCGGGCACCACGGTGCAAGTCGTAATGGACGTGCTTGGCGTGGTGATAACGTGCGCGGTGTGCGCGTTCGTGTTTGAGTTCTTCGCGGCTGACGGAGGCTTTGGTGTGCTTGCTGGGATGGGGTGACATGTATCATGCATTGGGTTGATAGGTGTTATATTTATATTACTAAAGGAAGAGACGCGCCCGTATTAGGGTAGGTAAAATACCCCACCCGATGTACGCGTCAAGCATCGTCGTCTCTCAATTTTCATTCCTCATTTCTCTCCCCTCATCCCTCCAATCAGTACCCGTCCAGCTTGTCCTGCAGCTCGCTCGCTTCGTTCGCGCCCTTGACGCCTTGTACGAACAGAAACGCGCACAGTGGGAACCCGGTGCCTATCAGCCAAAACAGGATGGGTTTGTACGCGAACGAGTCGGACTGCACCACGCCGAATATCGGGTTGGAATACGCGAGCTCGAAGCAACTCCCCACTGATGCGATGCCCACGATCGAGGCGAGGCCGAGAAACGCGGGCCAAGGCAAACCACCTTTCTCCATCGCCGCTTTCTTTTCCTGTTCCCGGCGCTCCCAGGGGGGCATCTCATCGTCTTCGGTGGCACGGCCAGTTTTCTTCGTGTCGTCCTCCGACGCGCGCGTCATCATCACGGCGCCGCGAAAACCGTGCGTGGTGCGAAGCGTACTACCGGTGGTTCTGAGTGACGCGGGCACGGTGGACCTCGCGACGCGACGCGCGGAGGCGGCGCGGGACACACCGACCGCCACGAGTGGGCGCGCGGTCGCCGCCGCGGTGACGGAAAACAACATGGAAGTGACGTGTGCGGAGAGGTCGCAGACAGACGCGCGCCTCGGAGTGGCGCCCTATCTCTCGAAACGTCGCGCGAGGCGCGTGGCGGTTTGTAGGATCCGGAAAATGGTCAACTCCAGAGAATCGTCAGCGCCTCGCGGCCACATCTCGGCGCGCAAGGTTTCGCGTCTTCGCGGTTGTCTTTTCGCGGCGCGAAAGAACCTCGAAACACACCGAGAAGACACGGTTGGACCGCCCGAAGCGAACGCACGAAACCGTTCGGAAACCTCGTGACCCCGGGACCGCGAACCGAATCGGGGAATCGGCACAATCAGAGACGAATCGAATCCCCTTTCGTCACACTGTCGAGACTTCCGTACGTCTGTACGCGGACCGCACCGATTCCAACACCTCCCGGACGCACTTGCGGACGCATCTCCCGCTCCCGCTCCGTCAAAATGAACGCGGTCCCCAAAATGCAACCCTCGCGGCGGATGCTTGCGGCGTTCGAGGACACCATGTTGGAGCGCCAGTCGATGCGTGCAGCGCACAAAGGCATCGTCGTGGAGCAGAGCGAAATCGCGCTAAAGAAGATGCAATCGGTGAAGAACCTAGGGCAAATGCTTTCGCGGCAAGACACGGACGGGAACGGGAAACTTGAGTACCACGAAATCGCGAGCGCGGTGCAGAGCGAGGAAACTAGTGAGTACTTGAAATCGCTGGGAATGAAAGACGCCATGGCGCTGATGGCCCGGCTCGACTCGTCCGGGAGCGGAAACATCGACGCCGCCGCGCGACGCGACTTCATTCGAGGCCTCTGTCCCGACCTGAAAGACGAAGTGTACAAGCTACGCTCGACTGGGGAGTACACCGCGAGTGGTGTGCTTCACAATCAGCGCAAAGATTTCATCGAGGGCTTGAAACTTGATCACAAAAAGGAAGTGGTTTCGCTTCAGGCGATGTTCGCCGGTGAAACGAAAACAGTGACCCGAAACGAAAACGATTATTTCGGAAAGCGGGTCGATTTGTTACACCAGTCCCTACTGAAACACTGGGACGTCCAGGAACACTACCTCGACGAAGTGTGTCGGAAGAAAATTTTGTTGTTCATGAGCACCAAGGAAACAACGCGGAACCCGACGGATCCGATCACGCCAAAGTACACACACGAAACGTTTGAGCTCAAAGCGCTGTTGCGAAACCTATCCGTTGCGCGGCACCCCACGCCGTTCCAGTTAAAAGAAGGCGAGCGGCACAAGCTGC
>Ga0114998_10003848_pt1 | contig 11085 bp, 11 predicted proteins | sample ArcticOcean_MG_C_5_FD_87044 | JGI IMG/M metagenome (GOLD analysis project Ga0114998, IMG submission 87044) | Marine microbial communities from western Arctic Ocean - ArcticOcean_MG_CB4_138 | ecosystem: Environmental > Aquatic > Marine > Oceanic | place: Arctic Ocean: Canada Basin | collected...
CATTTTTTTTCAATAACGGATGGATTATATTTCATAATTTATATAGTTATTTTGAATTTAATGAATTAACACGTAAATTTCGTGCTTCATTTAAAATATTTTCTTCAATTTTATTAGCTAAATTAATATCATTATAAGTCTCAGACCAATTGTTATTTTTATAATTTTGAATATGAACCGTAATTTTAATTCCGTCAGATCTTAGTTCAGATCCTAAAATAAAGGCAGTTATTTTTAATCTCTGGTTTTTTATATCTTTGTTAACATACCAATCAGATATAATAGTTCCACCAAGAGCATCAGTAGAAATCAAAGGTGCAATAGATAATATATTTAGAGATGCACGCCATAAATAGGCATTTACGTTTATATTCCCAGCTTCATTATTTTTCCCATACAACATATCATTAAGGCTAATTCCCTTGCTACTATCTTCTGAAAATAACCCAGGATCACCGTTTGTTTCTTCGACAGGATTTTTATTAAAAAAATCACCACTTGAACAACTTGAAAGTAGTAAAGCAACGATAAAAATTAAAATATTTTTTTTCATTAAAAAGCCTCTAAATAAAATAATATTTAAGTTTTAGCAGTATTTAATAATACATCAATAAAAAAACGGTGACTTAAGCCATCATTTGATTAATAAATTAAAACTTTAAGAATGAAGCTTTAATAGTAAGTTTAGAAACTATAACAGAATCAGTTGTTGCAGTTCAAGTTGCATCAGGTGTAGTTGCAACTTTATACTCGTAATCGTCTAAGTTAATTAATGCTGTTAGACTAGCTGCAATAGTATATTAAATTTCAACATTAGATTTTGTGTACTCTTCACCAGCGTCTAAATCATCTTCATGCTTTATAGTATAAGCACCTAAAACTATACAATGTTCATTTTATAATACACTAACACCTGTAATATTGATATCATTACCTGCAGCTTCGGTCTGAGGTGCTTGAAGTAGTTTTTAATTTTGTTTCAGTAGGTAAGTAAATTGAGCTTCCAAAGCAACTATGGTTAATTTAACATCATTCAAGGACTATCGGTCAAGGATAATGCAACGTTTAATCATGATCTAATGATCATGGATAGTTTTTTTGAAAACACTATATTTTTTTACCTACCGAGAAAAATAATCTTAAACTAAGAAAACCCGCCACTACTATAAGGTTTTCACTAGTCGTATTATAAAATCTTATTATAAGTGAGATAAACAAGGTGACAAAAAGTAACCTCTTAAAAGGTCCATCTTGGTGTTTTGGACGAATACAATAGAAATGAAAGCTATAAAGCATGGATTTAAGGTAATAAGTGAGTCTAAAGATAAATCACATGGACTTAGGGAAAGTTATATTATTGATAGTGCAGGATATTGCTGGGTACCATGTAAAGAAATATGATTAGGTAATTCAATTATTACTTACCCAAGCAGTATGGTATTAGGTAATCACTTTCATGTTATGAAGATTGGTAATACATTCTAAAACTAATTGTTTTGGTAGATGTTTAAAGTTGTTCAAAATATCTTCCTCAAAAAACAATTCATGGTTTATGATGAATTTAGTAATAGCAACATACTTATCTGGAATTAATACTTTATTCTTACCATTAGTAAGAAGTATATCATTACCATTTTTTTCAATGTTTATAGATTTTTGTACAGTGTAAGACTTTCCTTTTGACATAATCTCTTTCAAAGAATAATCCTTAAAATTATATGGCCAATTATTTATACATTGAGAAGCTAAATTAATATTTTGTTTATCATTTATTATAGTTGACATTTCCATTGACATTTTTTTCAAACTGTTTTTGAGACCTTCACTTGAAATATCTTTTTTAATATCCTCACGCATATATTCATTAAGTACAAATTTCTCCCATAAAAGAGATAGAAAATCTATGGGCTTAAAATAAGTTAAACCAAAAGCTACGTGTATAGCTCCATTTTGTGAAGCTAATGCATCATGATATTGACCTCGAGGTAAGTACAATAAATCTCCTGGTTGTAAAGTAACTTGATCTATCAATTTACCTGCTTTTATTTTTCTTTCTTCGGCGTTATATTTAAACATCGGATGATTAATAGGGTTTTTCTCCACGTTTTCATAAATATTCCAAATTTTTTCACCTTCAAAATGTATTGCAAAAACGTCATGGTCATCACAGTGTGGACCAAAAGCTTGCCGACTTTGCATAGAAAAATATAAGTTACCTTGACATTTGCCATTGGTTATATCTTGAAGTTCTTTAACAATATTATGAAGTCTATTAGTTATTTTTTCTACTTCAGTCAAAACTAATGAAGAGCCTTTTGAAATCCAGTTTTGAACTTTATCCATATCAGGCCTTAATACGTCTGTTGCATGTTCCATAGATAAAGAAGAGAAATTTGAATAATTTATTGATTGTCTGTCTAATACCATCTTAAAATTTTTATTATTCCAATAACTTTTCATAGATAGTATTTCATTTAAAATATCAAGGCTCATAATATTTTGATAATTTATGAGAATATTTTTTTTATGTAAATAACCTTTGCCAAAATTATTAGAAAAAAAATCTTTAATGAAAGAATCTGAAAAATTTTTAGTCTTCATCTTATATCTCCAATTTTTTTAATAAAATAATTTCAATTTTCAAAAATCAATCCCTAAATCTCAAACAATAATACTTACTCTGAAGTATAATTCAAACTAAAAAATGTTAATAATATAAATACCATTTTAATTATGAAAAGTGAAATTCAAAATTATACAAAAATCGTAAATTGGGATAAATGAGGATTAATAAATAAACTGTTTTATTTTGAAATAATTGATAAAAAAATATTAAAATTCTTTATTAATAATAGAATTTTTACAATAGATTCTTACATAACCATAGATAATTGTATAATTGAAAATAAGTTTGATATTATTAAAAAACTAATTTAGTCCATGTTCCCAATATCTAAAATAGATCTATTATTATTAATCAATCAGTAAAGTTCACATTAATCCAAGCAATAGGGAATTAAGGTTTTTTGATAATGTTTTAAAGTCATAAAGATGTATTGAAAACACTCTTATTTTTTTAAGAGATAAAAAAAGAGTTAGTGATATTAGTTGAATATAATAATTTATTTCCAATAGACTTTTTGTCAAAAATTATTTTAGAACTATTTAATTTAACGTTTTAAAAGGTTGCATAAATTAATATTGTTGTATTTTTACAACATAAAAAAAAAAAATGTGACTTTTTTATCGAAACATATAGTTTTTTTTAATATTTATGTTAATAAAGTATACATCAAACTCCGCGGTGGGGTTTGTGACAACTAAAGGCTTCTTTTAGCTTTAATTAAAATAAGGGGATACGCAATGCGTAAATTACTTTTAACAACTACAGCATTGATTGCAGCAAGTGCCATAAACGTGGCTAACGCTGATGTTTCAATTACAGGTGACTACACTTTTTCATATCAAGACTATGACACAGGGCTTACTGTTGCTAATCTATCTGGTGATAGAATGAGAAACACTGGACATATTAAATTTAATTTTAGTAACAAAACTGATACTGGTTTAGACATTGGTATGAAGACAGTACTTCACTTTGATGGTGATCAAAACGCTGATGCTGATCAAAACATCATGGATGAGCATGCGCTTTATATTACAGGTGGTTTTGGATCGTTACAACTTGGTTCTGATGACGGAATTGGTGACCAGTTAACAAGATCTGCTTCTGACTTAATTGGAAAAGATGCATTAAATAGTGGTGAGACTAATGCATTCCATACAGGTGCAACTGCCAACTATGCAGGTAACACTGGTGGTAACTTAGCTGATGATAATGCTGACTTACCTGCAATAGATGTAGATGATGAAGCTAACATCACTTACACATTGCCAAAAATGGGTGGACTTACAGCTGGTGTATCTTTTAGAGATGGCGGTACTGGTGCTGATCAGAATGATGACATTACAGAAGTGGCAGCTAAGTATGAATTCACCAGTGGCGATGTAAAAGCTTCTCTTCATTATGGTGCGAATAAAGTAAATAAAACTGTAACAACAACTACTGTGGATCGCGATGCTAGCTCAATGGGTATTGATGTAAGTATGGGTCCAATCAGAGCTGTATTTGCAAGTGCTCAAGTTGATACAACAACTGCAAATGTAGAAACTGAGATTAGTGATTTTGGTGTGCAGTATAAAGTAAACGATGCATTAACACTTGCCGCTGTACAAACTGATGTTAAAGAGAACACCGGTGGTGAAACACTTGCTGTTACATCTGTTTCTGCAACGTATACCATTGCTTCTGGTTTAACTGCATATGTAACATATCATGACTATGATTATGATAATGGTTTATCCGGCGCAACTGATGATGACGGGTCTGCTACAATGTTTTCTCTTAAAGCAACATTCTAATCATCATTATCAAATATTATTTAAAGGGTGGCCTAGGCCACCCTTTTTTTAATTTCTAATTTTATTAATGTTTTCATCCCATGCGATGCGTTTATAAATTAAAATAATACAAAAATAACTTATAAAAAAATCATATAATAAAATTAAATAAAAAATTTAATAGTAAACATATTTATGTTGGCTTTATAAGGGCTGGTAACATTGGCTTTCCAATGATCAAAAATATAATTAAAACTGGATTTAATGTTAAAGTATTTGATGTAGATACTAAAACTACAAAAGCATTGGATAAAAATAAGGTAATAGCTGAAAATAACTTAAGGGTTTATAGCAAATAATAATATCAATAATTCCTGATACAAAAAATGTAGCAAGTGTATTTTATAATGAAAACGGGATTAATCAATTTTTGAATCCATGAATCTTAATCATAGATATGAGCACAATTGTTTCAGTATCTTCAATAAAAATAGAAAAGAAACTCCAAAAAAAGTATTAGCTGAAATAGAAAACATTTAGTTTATTATCAATTTTCACCATAGAAAATTATTTATGTGTTATAAATAATGAAAAATTTAAATTAACATCAGTATAAATTACATAATAATCACACTTTAAATGAACAATGATTTCATTATATCATTAAATTTTGATAAAGATTATTTAATGGAGAAGAATATGGAAAACATAAAAGAAAATAGAGACATTATTTTAACTAAAATCAATAATATTCATAAAAAAAGCTTTTTTAAGAATTCCATACCACCAAGATTAATCGCTGTTTCAAAAAAACAAGAAGAATATAAAATTGATGATGCTATCAAAATTGGTCATAGATTTTTTGGTGAAAACAGAGTTCAAGAAGCAATACAAAGATGGGAAAATAGAACAAAAATTTATAATGATATAGAATTAAGATTAATAGGGCCTCTGCAAACAAATAAAGTCAAACAAGCTCTACAAACCTTTAATGTTATAGAAACCATAGATAGAGAAAAGTTAGCAAAATCAATCTCTGATAATATTAATGATAATGTCAAAACAAAGAGTTTTTATATACAGGTAAACACGGGTAATGAAGCTCAAAAAGCAGGAGTGTTAGCATTAGAGGCTGATAATTTTATAGAATATTGTAAAAACGATTTAATTCTTCCTATTATAGGGTTAATGTGTATACCGCCTGAAAATGAAGAGCCAGCTATGCATTTTAGTCTATTAAGAAAAATAGCAATTAAAAATAATTTAATAGAGTTATCTATGGGCATGAGTAATGATTTTGAAGAGGCAATTAAGTTTGGAGCTACATCGGTTAGAATAGGGTCAAAGTTTTTTGGAGATAGAAATTAATTAACCTTACAAAATATGTCCTGATTTCTTTAACTTAGTTTTGAGATATTTTTTATTATGTTTGTTGGAAGGTATTTTAATAGAAATTCTCTCAACTACCTTTATTCCTAGATTAGTTAAATGATCTATTTTTTTTGGGTTATTTGTAATTAGTTTAATGGATTGAATATTAAACTGTTTTAATATTTCTTTTACTGGAAAATACAACCTTTCATCATCGTTAAACCCAAGAGCTAAATTAGCTTCAACTGTATCCATTCCCTTCTCTTGAAGAGAATATGCACGAAGTTTATTTAATAATCCTATGTCGCGTCCTTCTTGTGCCAAATAAATTAAAATACCTTCATCAGCTTTTGCCATTAATTTTATTGACTGTTTAAGTTGTTGCCCACAATCACATTTTAAACTATCAAGAATATCACCCGTAATGCACTGACTATGAACTCTTACCATTGGGGTATGATCAGTTGGCATGCCATCTAAAATGTTTCTTGATTTTCCTATAAGTAAACAAAAATGTTCATTCCCACCATCTTTAGGCCTAAATATAACAACTTCACATTTATCTGTTTCAGCAATAGGAACTTTTGCTCTTACCGCTATAGTCAGTCTTTCAGAGTTATTTTTCTCAAATGATTTAACATTATGGCCTTCGACATAAACAATATTATTTTTTGACGCCCATTCATTTATTTTTTCTATTGGAACATTTGAAATTATAGAAATTAAACCTGCTGGAAGAAGTCTAGCCTGCCTTAATATTAATAGACAAACCGATGTGACATTCTCACCTTTTTCATAGATTACTCCATTTAACAAAGGTATAGGATAATTTTGCATTGGCATGCATAGAGACATAATATCACTTAAGGTCCAATTTTTATCAATAGAAATAGAGCATGGATATTCATTTGAATTTAAACCCAATGCAAAAGCACGATTAGAAGATAAAATAATATTTGGTCTTGATAAAGTAAGTTGACTTAGATTAGAAACTGTATCTTTTTCAATTAATTCTGCTGCGGTTAGCAATACAGATATACCAGTATTAATATCGGAAACAACTATTTTTCCTCCTCTTCTTAGTTCAGAGATTGCTCTTTCAATTTTTACTGCTAGATTTATATTATTCATGTGTACCAAAATTTTAATTTTAAATTATTAATATGATTTAATTATAGGTTATTATTATTATGAAAAAAACTATATCAATCTTAATATATGAAAAAGAACTTTTTTTAAACTCTATTTTAAAAGAACAATTATCTCAAACAGCTAATTATCATATAACGTCAGTAGATAATAATGAAAACTTATTTGAAATAATAAAAGAGAATTTTTTTGACGTAGCCATTATAAATTTAGATAACTTAGAGGATGATACTTTAAAATTGATTAAAATTTTTAAAGACAAAAACGATCATGAAAATTTAATAATTTATTATGATAAATTTACAAAATACAATGCTTACATAAATGAAAACAATATTATTTATTTAATAAAACCTTTTAAAATAAATATTATATTTAATTATATAATAAATATTTTTAATAATGAAGAAATTAATAAAACAAAAATTTATTTAATGGAGCATTTAATTTTTTATCCAGTTAAAAAAATAATATATAATGATAAAAAAGAAACTAAAGAACGTTTAACAGAAAAAGAAACAAATCTTTTAGAATATTTAATTAAAAATAAAAATTCAGAAATTTTGAAAAAAAATTTATTAATTTCTGTATGGGGAATTGATAAAAAAATTAACACTCATACTCTTGAAACTCACTTGTATAGGTTAAGACAAAAACTATATAAACTAGAGCCCAATTTAACATTTTCTTTAATAAACCAAAACGGTAAATATATTTACAAAAATAATTAATTCAAGGAAATATGAATTTAATACTAATATATTTAATGAACCCTTTAACAAATATTTCTTTTTAAATAATTTCAGCAAAATATATTTATATAATAAAGATATGATTCGTAATCATTCAAAAATTATAAGTGTAGATATTTCAAATAAAATTTTATCCAAAAGAACTAATTGGAATAATAAAAAATTTATTATGATGTTAGATAGAAAACCTATTAATTACTCAGAATATTTTTTATTATTTAGAAACCGCAGGTAAATTTTTAAGGCTAGCTGTAGATAAATTACAAAATTGGATTTCAAAAGGATTATCTATTGTTTTAAATGAGATTGAAAACATAAACAAAGGGTTAATAAGTGTTGCTAATGAATTATAAAATTTAACAGGTGGAAGATGTCAAGGTAATTTCTACATTTCAATGCAAAGACATCAATCTTTTAGTCCATATTATGATGAATATGAATTCTTTGCAATTCATTTTGAGGGTGAAAAAAATTGGAATATATATGAAAATATAGGATTAAATCCAATTAATCATCCAAAATTTAAATATAGTCCAGAAGAAAGGATAAAAAAGGAAGGAAGGTTATTGATCCAGTAACATTAAGGCCTGGTAATTTATTGTATTTGCCAAGAGAATAATATCATGATGCTTTAGCTTCTAAGAGTTGTACAATTAATGTTGTTTTTGGCTTAACCTATTTAAAGCCAATAGATATAATTTATGTATTATGGGATAAATTAATTAATAGTGATTACACACGACAACCTCAGAGAAGCTAAAGAACAGTTTGAGATTATGTTTATCAATGATGTTCTTCAAAACAATAAATACAGCTTACGTAAGTCTGCAGAGACTTTAGGTATCCATTATTCAGGATTACATAGGAAAATGCGTCATTTAGGTATGCCTAAGACATATAGGAGGACATCTAAATGAAAAAGAAACAGCATAGAGACTATAATCAGAAACTATCAGATATGCCTAATTACCTACGTGGCTTCTCCAACAATTGTTGGGGAGGTCACAAGAGTAACAAAATGAGGGGTTTAAGAGGTAGTACTTATGGACCTGCAACTAGGTGCAGAAACATTACTATCACACCTGAGTTACAAGCTGAGTATCAGAGAAAGTATGATTTATAGATTTTATTTTAGAAGTAACTGTAGATAATAGCTAAAGTTATGAATTATTTAGTTTTGAAATTTAGCACAAAAAAATTCAAAACCTTTTAGTATGATTAAAATGTTTAATTAATTTATATTAATTATAACGTTCAAAATATTGAGTAAAATAAAGGTTATTTTATGATATCATTTTTTGTTTTTTTATCTATTTCGTTTTGTATAATTGGTATTATTACTTTAGTGTTACATAGCTTAAATAAGATTATAGTATGGACTTGTTTTAATATACTTTATAGTAAGTATAATGATAATAATGGTTTGTTTTATGACGAAAATACTATGTTAGTATATTACCAAAAAACTGCCAATATAAGAAAATATTTTTATTAGAATCAAAGCGTTATTATAATATTTTCCTTTATAGTTTTATACCCAATTTCTAAATATTCTAATCAAATATATGAACTAGTAATTATTTTATTAATATTATTATCATATGATTATTTCTTTAGAAAATTTGCATTGGATTGGGTGCGTAAAACAAATTATCAAACAAAGTACAATTATACTGAAATTTATTGGGAATCGTCTAATTTAGAAGAATTTTTAATTCCATTTATACAAATTTTTTTAATACCAATTAGCATTATAAGCTTCGTACATTTTGATATCACTTATTACACATTTAATAAACCAATACCTTACAGTTCATTTTGAGTTGTTGGTTTTATTGGATTATTTGCATTTTGTAATATTTATTTTACCAATTATTGTGCTTTTTAATAATAAAGAAAAACCAAAACTAGAAAATTTATATTTATTTTATGATGAAATTTTGCCAAAATTTTAACTTTTTAAGCTCTGTTTGTTTTTTTAGCTACTTTTCATTACCATATTCATAAGAAAAATTATATCTTGAATAATCTACTAAGTGGTTATGACCGTAGATATTGAGAAAAAGCAGCGAGTTTCCCATGAGAAACATTGTAAAAATGGACTAAGTACATACTTAGTACATTTGTAAAAATACAGTAAAAATATTATTAAAAATCAATGGTTTACATATATGGCTGGGGCGGTAGGATTCGAACCTACGGTACACGAGATCAAAACCCGATGCCTTACCACTTGGCTACGCCCCAATAATTTAATTGGAAATACCTTATTTATAATTTATTTTCAAGTACTTTAGAAACAGTTACTCTATTAAAACTATAATTTTGTTTTTCACCATACCAAATAAAAAAAGAATTATTAGTTATTTGATTAAAAATTTTTAAAAATGTCCTAATTTCATATACATTTTTAAATATACCAAAGCAAGTTGATCCACTTCCTGTCATGCCGGACGCAACAATATTTGGTGCGTTTTTTAAATGTAATAAAATATCTGATATTGGAGAAGCTAAAGATATTGCTGAATTGAGAAGTGAATTAAAAATCTTAATATTTTCAAAATAAATATCAGGATTTAATGTTTCATTAATTATACCTTTTTTATATTCGTTAAAAACTTCTTTAGTTGATAAATGTAAATATGGATTTATTAGAAGAAAATAATGGTTTTCAGGTATTTTAGTGTTTGTTATTTTTTCACCGTAACCATTTAGCAATAAGTCTCTACTTTTCAAGCATGCAGGTACATCAGATCCTAACTTAATAGCTAAATCAAAAAGTAATTGTCTGCTAATTTTATTATGATTATCCTTATCACGATTATATAAATTTCTTAATATAATTAATGTTGCGGCAGCATCGGATGAACCTCCACCTAGGCCGGCTCCAATAGGAATTTTTTTATCTAATAAAATTTTAAATTTTTTTCCCCAGCTTGTATGTTTCCTAAATAAGTTAAGGGCATCTATGATTAAATTTTTATTTGGATCTATTAAAAACGCCTTAACCTTTGAAAATTGATAAAACTCATCATTTAAATTATATTTAATTAATATTTGATCTTTTAATTTTAAAAAACATATATGACTTTTTAGCAAATGGAGGCCTTTGCTATTTGTACCAGTAATAAATAAATTTAGATTTAATTTTGCGGGAGCGTCTATACAATAAAAATTATTCATATTTTTTAATTTTGTGATTAATAATATTTAAAATGTAAGTTTTTTTTTCATATTGTAATGCTTTATTCCATTCGTATTTAGCCTCATTTATTCTTCCTAACATTAGATAACAGTCTCCAAGATGATCAAGTATTTCAGAGCTAGTAGGTTCTAAAATAATTGCTTTTTCTAGAAAAAATAATGAAGAATTGTAATCTTTTCTTTGAAACTGAATCCAACCTAGAGTATC
>Ga0114998_10003851_pt1 | contig 11078 bp, 10 predicted proteins | sample ArcticOcean_MG_C_5_FD_87044 | JGI IMG/M metagenome (GOLD analysis project Ga0114998, IMG submission 87044) | Marine microbial communities from western Arctic Ocean - ArcticOcean_MG_CB4_138 | ecosystem: Environmental > Aquatic > Marine > Oceanic | place: Arctic Ocean: Canada Basin | collected...
CCTGCTGTTCAAAAAATGCAGAAAGAAGGTGAAAGTGGCAGAAAGAAATTGAATCAATACACTAGATTCTTGACGATAGCAATAACGTTAGTCCAGGCGCCAGGTTACTTGGCTTCTTCTGTAACATCAGTTCAAGGTGCAGTTCCTAATGAAGGTCCTTTCTGGTGGTTTTCGTCCGTTACTATCTTGACGTGTTGTACGTTATTTATTATGTGGTTGGGAGAAAAAATTACTGATAAAGGTATTGGTAATGGGATTTCGATAATTATTATGATAGGGATAATCGCAGGTTTTCCAAGAGCAATATTAGAGGAATGGGGTGCAGGAAATCCGTTCTTTTTTCTCGTAGAAATAGCGGCATTCTTTTTAATAATCGTTGCAAGTGTGGCTTTGGTTCAAGCTGTAAGACGTGTACCAGTTCATTTTGCGAAGAGTAATTTTGCGTCAGGAGAATTACCGAAAGGAGAGCAGGCAAGGAGTTTTATTCCTTTAAAAGTTAATTCTTCAGGTGTGATGCCAATAATTTTTGCTCAAGCTATTATGTTCGTTCCACTTTATATGTCTCAAAGTGAGTTTTTTCAGGGGTCTGAATGGATAGCTTCGTTAAGTAATTTTAATGGTATCTGGTACAATGTGATTTTTGCTTTGATGATTATTATCTTCACCTACTTCTATACTGCTATAACAGTTAATGTTAATCAGATTAGTGACGACATGAAGAGGAATGGGAGTTTTGTTCCTGGTATCAAGCCAGGAAGGCCTACATCGGAATATTTGGATGAAATATTAAGTAGGATTACATTACCCGGTTCGGTGTTTTTAGCTTTAATTGCTGTTATGCCAGCGATTGTAGCTAAGGAGAATTTGGGACTTACAAATTCGCAAAATTTTGCCATATTTTTTGGAGGAACTTCACTGCTGATTATGGTAGGTGTAATACTAGATACGCTACAACAAATCGAAAGCCACCTATTGTCAAGACATTATGATGGTTTAATGCAAAGTGGAACATTAAAAGGAAGAACAGGTATGCCTGTCAGTGGTATTACTGGATAGTGTATTTTTGCACTCCTTTTGGAAATGAGAAAAATAAATTATAGAACGGAAGAGGAGATTGAACTAATAAGAGAAAGTTCTTTACTTGTTGGAAAAACTTTAGCAGAAGTAGCTAAGAATATTAAGCCTGGGGTAACAACCTTGGAGCTAGATTCTATAGCTGAAGAGTTTATAAGAAGTCATAATGCAGTTCCTGGGTTTAAGGGGTATAATGATTTCCCTGGTTCATTGTGTACTTCGGTAAACGAAGCTGTAGTGCATGGAGTGCCTACTAACGAGCCATTACAAGATGGAGATATTGTGTCTGTGGATTGTGGTGTTTATAAAAATGGTTACTGGGGTGATAGCGCTTATACCTTTGCGGTTGGAGATATTGAGGATGAAGTGGCTAGTTTGTTAAAGCGAACTAAAGAATCTCTGAATCGGGCAATAGAAGTTGCAGTAGCAGGAAATAGGATAGGAGATATCGGTTTTGCTGTCCAGTCATATTCAGAGTCTTTTGGATATGGAGTTGTACGGGAGCTGGTAGGTCATGGATTAGGAACAGATTTACATGAAGCTCCAGAAGTTCCTAATTATGGTAGAAAAGGAAATGGGCCTCTTTTGAAAGAAGGAATGGTTTTAGCAATAGAGCCAATGATTAATTTAGGAGGGAAGTCGGTTAGACAAAAGAATGATGGGTGGACAATTGTAACTTCAGATGGAAAAGTATCAGCTCATTTTGAGCATGATATTGTTGTTAGAAAAGGCAGGGCTGAAGTTTTATCCACGTTTGAATATATAGAAGAGGTTTTAAAAACAAACTAAAAGTACATGGCAAAACAGGCCTCGATAGAACAGGATGGTACAATAATAGAAGCCCTATCCAATGCTCGTTTTAGAGTTGAATTGGAAAATGGTCACGTAATATTGGCACATATTTCTGGGAAGATGAGAATGTACTATATTAAAATATTACCAGGAGATAAAGTTAAATTGGCAATGTCGCCTTATGACTTAACAAAAGGTCGTATCACGTTTAGATATAAATAGGAAAGATGAAGGTAAGAGCATCCGTAAAGAAGAGATCTGTAGATTGTAAAATTGTAAAAAGAAAAGGCAGATTGTACGTAATTAATAAAAAGAATCCTAGGTTCAAGCAACGTCAGGGATAATAATTCTTAAAAGAAAAGAACTATGGCTAGAATAGCAGGGATAGATATCCCTAAGAATAAGAGAGGGGTAATTAGTCTGACATACATCTACGGAATTGGTAGTACTAGAGCGGTTCAAATACTTGAAAAAGCTGAAGTAAGTGCCGATAAGAAAGTTGATGAATGGGATGATGAGGAACTAGGTAAAATTAGATCAATAGTTACTGAGGAATTTAAAGTGGAAGGTGCTTTAAGATCAGAGGTTCAAATGAACATCAAACGTTTGATGGATATTGGATGTAATCGTGGTATTAGACATCGTTCGGGTTTACCGTTGAGAGGTCAACGTACTAAGAATAACTCAAGAACTAGAAAAGGTAAAAGAAAAACTGTAGCTAATAAGAAAAAGGCTACCAAATAATAGATAACGATTAAATCGTTGGATCATGGCTAAATCAAACGCGAAAAAGAAAAAGAAAGTTAAAGTTGAGGCGGTAGGACAAGCTCATATTAGAGCAAGTTTTAACAACATCATAATATCTTTAACTAATGCTCAAGGACAAGTTATAGCTTGGTCTTCTGCAGGGAAAATGGGTTTCAGAGGTTCTAAAAAGAACACTCCGTACGCTGCTCAATTGGCAGCTGAGAATTGTGCAAAAGAAGCTCATGAATTAGGACTAAGGAAAGTGAAAGCTTATATCAAAGGTCCAGGTCAGGGTAGAGAATCTGCCATAAGAACTATGCATAATAATGGCATTGAAGTAACAGAAATAATCGATGTTACACCGATGCCTCACAATGGATGTAGACCACCTAAAAGAAGAAGAGTTTAACAGAAGAAATTATTTGAAATGGCAAGATATACAGGACCAACGTCAAAAATTGCGAGAAGGTTTAAGGAACCTATTTTTGGGCCAGATAAGGCTTTAGAGAGGAGAAATTATCCTCCCGGTGTTCACGGACCAAATAAAAGAAGAAACAAGCAGTCAGAGTATGCTGTGCAATTGTTAGAAAAGCAAAAGGCAAAGTACACTTATGGAATTTTAGAAAAGCAGTTTTCTAATTTATTTAAAAAGGCATCTTCAAAGACTGGTATAACAGGAGAAATTCTTCTTCAGTTGTGTGAGTCTAGATTAGATAATACGGTTTACAGATTAGGTCTGTCAAACACTAGGAGAGGGGCTAGACAATTAGTAGGTCACAGGCATATTACAGTTAATGGTGAGTTGGTAAATATTCCTTCTTTCCAGTTAAAGCCTGGAGATGTTGTGGGGGTTAGAGAGAAGTCTAAATCACTTCAAGCTATAACGGCTTCTTTGGCAGCTAATTCTAGTGCACAACATGAATGGATTGATTGGAATGGAAATGATATGAGAGGAACTTTCATTACAATTCCGCACATGGAACAAATTCCAGAAAACATTAATGTGCAGCTTATAGTAGAGCTTTACTCTAAATAATAAATAACTCGATAATAACTAAGTATGGCAGTTTTAGATTTCCAAAAGCCTGATAAAGTAATAATGATTGATTCAGATGACTTTCATGGTCAGTTTGAGTTCAGACCATTAGAACCTGGGTTTGGTATAACAGTTGGTAATGCATTGAGAAGGATTTTGCTTTCTTCATTAGAGGGGTTTGCTATTACTTCTATTAAGATAGAAGGAGCAGATCATGAGTTTTCCACAGTTAAAGGTGTTGTGGAGGATGTTACTGAAATCGTATTGAACTTAAAACAAGTTAGATTTAAGCAACAGATAGAGGGAAGTAACGAGGAAACGGTTAATATCTCCATCAGTGGTCAAGATAAATTTAGTGCTGGAGACATTGGTAATTTCACTTCTGCTTTTCAAGTATTGAATCCTGATTTGGTGGTGTGTTCTTTAGAAAAGAATGTGAAACTGAACATAGAAATGACTATCGGAAAGGGTCGAGGTTATAGACCAGCCGATGAGAATAAATATGGGAATGCTCCATTAGGAACAATTTTTATTGATTCAATTTTCACGCCTATAAGGAATGTTCAGTATAAGACTGAAAATTATAGAGTAGAGCAGAAAACTGATTACGAAAAATTAGTAATTACAATCGATGGTGATGGGTCTATTTCACCAAAAGATGCTTTACAAGAGGCTGCTAAAATTTTAATTCATCATTTCATGTTATTCTCGGATGAAAGAATAACATTGGAAAGTGAAGAGAAGGCTGCAACTGAAGAGTTTGATGAGTCGTCATTACACATGAGACAATTGCTGAAAACTAGATTAGTTGATATGGATCTTTCAGTAAGAGCATTGAATTGTCTTAAGGCTGCAGATATTGATACTCTTGGAGAGTTGGTGTCCTATAATAAGAATGATTTATTGAAGTTCAGAAATTTTGGTAAAAAGTCATTAACTGAGTTAGAAGACCTAGTAGATAATAAGGGATTGTCTTTTGGAATGAATGTTTCGAAATACAAACTGGATAAGGAATAAGAATATTTAGAGCCCTCTTAATACATACAACATGAGACACGGGAAGAAATTTAATCACTTAGGAAGAAAAAAGGCGCATAGATCAGCATTGCTTTCTAATATGGCTTGCTCTTTAATAGAGCATAAGAGAATTAATACTACAGTAGCTAAAGCAAAGGCTTTAAGAGTGTATGTGGAACCTCTAATTACTAAATCTAAGGATGACAGTACTCACTCAAGAAGAACTGTATTCAGTTACTTGAAGGATAAGTATGCTGTTTCTGAATTATTCAGAGAGGTTGCTCCTAAAATCGCTGAAAGACCTGGTGGTTATACTAGAATCATTAAGACTGGTTTTAGACAGGGGGATGCTGCAGAGATGTGTATGATTGAGTTAGTAGACTTTAATGAAATCTACGGAGCTAATACTGGAGCGAAGAAAAAGAGGAGTAGAAGAGGTGGAGCTAAGAAGAAAAGTGCAGATGATGTATCTGTTGAGGTTTCTGAAGTGGCTAATGAAGCTCAAGCACCTGAGCAGATAAAAGATTCTACTAGTGAAATTAAAGATGACTCTGATAATAAGGAAGAAGAGAAAGCTTAATTTTAGTTTATAATATTTTGATAAAAGAGGAATAAACGGTGAAAGGTTTATTCCTCTTTTTTTTTGTATGTCAAGCACAACTAGTTTCTTTGTACACTAATGGAAAATATTCAAGATTCTCCTGCTCTTCTAGTTTTAGAGGACGGGACAGTATTTAATGGCAAGGCCATTGGTGCTATAGGGACTACTACAGGTGAGATAGTATTTAACACGGGTATGACAGGATATCAGGAGATTTTTACTGATCCTTCTTATTTTGGTCAAATCCTAGTGATGGCTACTTCGCATATAGGTAATTATGGTGTACATAAGGAGGAAACAGAATCAGAAGGAATAAAGCTGTCTGGTTTAATAACTAAGAAGTTTTCTGACGTTCATAGTCGGATTGGGTCATTAGGTAATGCTCAGGATTATCTCATGAAAGATAAGTTGGTGGGGATATGTGATATTGACACTAGAAAATTAGTCAGACATATACGTTCGTGCGGTGCAATGAATGCTATCATTTCATCTGTAAATCTTAATGAAACTGACTTAAAAGAAGAAGTAAAACAAATTCCTTCCATGCAAGGTTTGGAATTGTCATCTAAGGTTTCTGTCGAGGAGTCATATGAGGTAGGAAGTGCCATCGCTGATAGAAGAGTAGCTCTTCTGGATTTAGGTGTGAAAAGGAGTATTGTTCGCTGTTTGGTGGAAAGAGGCTGCTTTGTTAAAGTGTTCCCTTTAGCTTCTTCTTTCGCTGAGATTATGTCATGGAATCCTGCTGGAGTAATGATTTCTAATGGACCAGGTGATCCATCTGTAATGACCCAAACCATTTCATTAACGAAAGAGCTAGTTAATTCTGGATTACCTTGTTTTGGAATCTGTCTCGGTCATCAGATAATAGCTTTGAGTCAAGGATTGAAAACAAAAAAAATGTTTAACGGTCACAGAGGGATTAATCATCCAGTGAAAAATCTAATATCCGGAAAGAGTGAAATTACTTCTCAGAATCATGGATTTGTGGTTACTTCGGAAAGTTTAGATGAGAGCATGACTGTGGAAATCACTCATATTCATTTGAATGACAATACTGTAGCAGGTATTAGATTGATCGAAAAGCCCGTATTTAGTGTTCAATATCATCCAGAGGCAAGTGCAGGACCTCACGACTCTAGATATTTGTTTGATGATTTTATAGAAATGATAAAGAAACATAAAACCATAAAAGTATAATGAGTTATATAGGAAGAATTCAGGCAAGACAAATTCTCGATTCTCGAGGAAACCCTACAGTAGAAGTGGATGTAATTACCGAATCTGGTGTTTTAGGCAGAGCAGCAGTGCCGTCTGGGGCTAGTACTGGTATTCATGAGGCAGTCGAGCTAAGAGATGGAGACAATGGTAAATATCTAGGAAAGGGTGTGTTAAAGGCTGTAAATAATATTAACACTACTCTTAATGATGAGTTAAAAGGAGCGTATATCTATGATCAGAATTTAATTGATCAAGCTATGATCGGTATAGATGGTACAGATAATAAGGGTGCGCTGGGAGCGAACGCTATTTTAGGGGTTTCTCTTGCAGTAGCGAAAGCTGCTGCCGAGAGTCTAGGTCAACCACTTTATAGATATATAGGGGGTGTAAGTGCTAACACGCTGCCTATTCCTATGATGAATATCATTAATGGAGGGTCTCATGCCGATAATAAGATAGATGTTCAGGAATTCATGGTAATGCCTGCTGGAGCAACTAGTTTTTCGGAGTCTTTAAGAATGGGGACCGAAATTTTTCATCATTTAAAAAGTGTTCTTCACTCGAAAGGAATGAGCACTAACGTTGGAGATGAAGGAGGGTTTGCTCCTAATTTAGGATCTAATGAAGATGCTATTACCTGTATACTTCAGGCTATAGAAAAGGCAGGATACCGTCCTGGAGAAGATGTGTATTTGGCTTTAGATGCTGCTAGTTCGGAGTTTTACAATGAAGAAAAAGCAAGATATGTTCTAGAATCTACAGGTGATGAGTTAACTTCTTCTGATATGGTTTCTTATTGGAAGGATTGGGCTGATAAATATCCTATCGTTTCTATCGAAGACGGCCTTGCTGAGGATGATTGGGATGGATGGAAAGAACTCACTGTGGCGTTAGGGGATAAAATCCAATTGGTTGGTGATGATTTATTCGTCACTAATACTGAACGATTGTCTAGAGGAATAGAAGGTGGGATTGCGAATTCCATACTTGTAAAGGTTAATCAAATAGGAACGCTTACAGAAACCGTAGATGCTGTGAATTTAGCTCACCGAAATTTATATACTTCTGTAATGAGTCATAGATCTGGAGAAACTGAAGACAGTACTATCGCGGATTTGGCAGTAGCATTAAATACGGGTCAAATAAAAACAGGTTCAGCTAGTAGATCTGACAGAATAGCTAAATACAATCAACTACTTAGAATTGAGGAAGCTCTGGGTAAAACGGCTTATTTCCCGGGAAAGGATATGAGATTTATTCCTTAACGAGTATGAAATTTTCTTGGTGATTGAGTTTGCCTGTAGCGTCATAAAATTGAAAAGCATAACTCCCTGGAGTTATGCTTTTGCATTTAATAGAACTTCCGTTTATAGCACCTTGTTGTATTACTCTTCCTCGTAAATCAATTATCTTGTAAGAGCTATAGGTTGTAAGGTTTTGAGATAAATTAATTATATCGAGAACTGGATTTGGATAGATGAAAAGTTCTGATGAGATTTCTGTAATACTCGTCTCTCCGGTAGAGAAGCCCCAGGCGTAATCGCCTGGTTTTAAATTCAGAAAGTCAATTCGTCCTATGTAATCGTCATCAACAGCTAAAGTATTTAGCTCATAATTTAGATGTTCTGACCAGCTGCTAGAGGCATTTTCTCTATAAACAAGTTTAAGTTCTGATTCAGAATATCCGTTGTCTTGAGCCATATTGAAGAAACCTTCATCAAAGGTAAATCCACTCGATTCTGAACCGTAGTATCTAATTCGTCCTCCAGCATCTAGCTCTTCGGGAAAATCTCCGATTATTCGCCAAAACCTATCAGATGAAATTAAATATTCTACTTGTGGCTGTGTTTCATGTGGACCAGTAAAATGACATTCGACTCTCATCCACACAGAATCCTGGTCGTTCATCTCATTAATGTCTGATCTAAACTCGGCATATGAGAATAGATCTAAACCAGTATCAGTTATTAGCTTTTCTTCAGCGAGTATAGCTGGAGTAAGGTTATAATCTCTATTAAGTATTATGTGTTTTGGATCAATGCTTGAAATAAATGATACTTCGCTTATCTCTCCAGAAATAATTACTGTGTGAATTTCTTCAATACCCTCTGCAGAAATAATAGTAACCTCCACCGGCATGTTAGAAAAGTAAGAAGGAGCTTCGTGCCTTCTCTGGCTAATCGTAAGTTCTACAGGGTATTCAGATTCAGAAACTTCTGTTATAAGTTTACTGTCAATGGAAAAGTCAGTGAATCCAGGATTAAAGATCCAATCAGTGAAAAATGAGGTAAGGTCACTAGTTGTGTAGTTTTGAAAATGGTTTCTCATTTGTTCACTAGAAACTGATTGCAACGCGTACGCACTCATAAACGATTCGGATGCACTCTTAAAAGCGTTATCACCCATGTAAGTTCTAAGGTTATGTCCCACTGAAGCTCCTTTATTATAGACGTGGGAGCCGTATGTGTTTTCATGGCCAATACCTGAAACAGGAAGATAGGCTCCATCGGTACTGTGGGCATAGAGTAATACATCTCTGTGATTATCAGTAATCCAATCATAATAAGCGTCAGCACCATACAGATGCTCCATAAAAAGTGCCTCTGAGTAGCTCGCCATTCCCTCGTTGATCCACATGTCTTCTGCGGTTGAACAGGTTACATAATCACCCCACCAATGGTGAGCTAACTCATGAGCCATTAATGTCTCATAATCAAGGCTTCCATCTGCAAGAGATAATGGGTAGGCTATATTGGTGGCATGCTCCATTGCCCCGCCATTAAATGGAACGAATGAGTAGCCTACTTTCGACCATTGGTAATCTCCATAAAACTCTTCGAAAGATGAGATGGCAGGCGATAAATTGGTGAAGGAAGACTCTACTTGAGCTAAGTTGTTAGCGGGAGCTATTAGCCAAATTGGAACACTATCATTTTCTGTTGTTAAATGTTGAGATAAAGAAACGTCATATTCGCCTACAGCCATTCCTACAAGGTATGAAGGAATTTCATGGTCCATTGTCCATTGATTTATTGTAACTCCTGTATCATCTGTAAATCCTATGTATGAAAAATCAGGAAGTCCATTAAAGAATGCTTTTTTAGGAAATGTGGTATATGCTGTGAATGAATATGTACAGCGTTCTACGAAATTATCAAAACAAGGAAACCAGGCTCGGCCAAAGCTGTGAGGTGCTGCATCGAACCCGACACCTAAGTTGTAGGCGTAATCATTTGTCCAGTAAAAGCCTCCCCATCCTGAGCTATCTGTAATTGGAGCGCCTTCATACTCGATATGAAGTTCAAAAGTATCATTTTCGTTGTACACGTCATTTAGCGTGACTCTTAGAAGAGTACCATCATGGGTGTAGGCTAAATCTTCACCATTTAAACTGGCTGTTGTAACTGTGAGGCTTTCCAGGTCTAGGTCTACTATGGTTAGGTTATCAACTTTCACAGTGAAGGATATATCAGCCTCGCCTTGCAAAATTTGATTTGCGAAATCTGTTAATTGGAGTGTTAAGTGTGTGTGAGTAATATCTAGGGAATCACTTCGAGTATCATTAGCGCTTACGGCTTTTGCAGAATGTGAATGAGCGCACTTCTTCTGCGAGTAACCGTTGCAATTCGCTGACAATAAGATGGTAAACAAGACCAATATTTTTTTCATATCAGAAAGTTAGTTAGAAGAATGTTTGGTAATTGAAACTATAACAATAAATACCACAAGATGTTGATCGTGAGTGATTAATAGTTTATGTAGGGTTTTAGGAAACCAAGGTGTATCATATGTGATAGTAATCTCAATAAAACATATATATGAAGCCGTCTACTGAATTGTTTGAGCTAATAAAGTCTTTATCTAAAAGTGAGAAGAGATTCTTTAAGCTTTCCAGCTCGCTCCAAACAGGAGATAAGAATTATCTAAAGATATTTGATGCCATAGAGAAGCAGGCAGTGTATAATGAAGCTGCTTTAAAAATAGCCTTTAAGAAAGAGACTTTTGTGAGTCACTTTCCTTCTGAAAAGAACCATCTCTATAAACTTATTCTTAAGAGTCTAAGAAACTATCACAGCGATAATTCTATTAATTCTGTACTTAAACAGGAAATAAAGAATGTGGAGATTTTATACAAGAAGGCCTTATTTAAAGAGTGCAATAAGTTTTTAGTTAGAGCTAAAAAGCAAGCAATTGAGAATGAAAAATTCTACTTCTTATTCGAGCTGATTAGCTGGGAGAAATTACTTCTTGAAGAGGCTTTTGAAGATGGCCAATTTAATATGGATTTGGATAAATTAATTGAAGAGGAGCAAGATGTGATAGCCAAACTCCAGAATTTAGCAGAATATCATGTTTTATATTCTAAGATTAATTATGTGTTCAGAAGTGAGGGGTTTAGTAGGAATGCAGAGGATATCAGAATAGTAAAGGAGATAGAAGATCATCCTCTTATTAAAGAAAAGAATACGGCCTTGTCGGATCGAGCAGCGACTATTTGTTATTATACTCAGGGCTTCTGCGCTATGGCTAACTCGAGAACGGATGTGGCTTTACTTAAATTTAATAGAGTTAAAGAGATACTAGATGGCCGAC
>Ga0114998_10003852_pt1 | contig 11075 bp, 12 predicted proteins | sample ArcticOcean_MG_C_5_FD_87044 | JGI IMG/M metagenome (GOLD analysis project Ga0114998, IMG submission 87044) | Marine microbial communities from western Arctic Ocean - ArcticOcean_MG_CB4_138 | ecosystem: Environmental > Aquatic > Marine > Oceanic | place: Arctic Ocean: Canada Basin | collected...
ACCTGTGTTGATCTTTGCCGTTGTCTCTTGATATCATAATGATTAAAGCATGAAGAAGAAATGAAGGAAATGTAAATGGACGTAATGAAAGCAAAGATTGAGGATGGAAATCAATTTGAAATGAATATATATAATTCACTGCTCAATCTCATCCAGGAACCTTTTCATGTCTCCAAAGTGGACCTTTGAGATGTTGGCGAGATTGTCTGGCGGCAGCATTCTACATATCGTAGTCAATTCTTCAATCATCCACTTCATGTTGACGTTCTTCTTTTCAACGCCTACCTGGAGCAACCTCGCAGTCCATTGCCTCTTGACCAAGGCCCATACGGTCTCGATTGGATTGAAAATGGATCTATATTTTAAAAAATCAGAATTGAGAAATGGCTTTGTACTTACGTTCCTGGTGGTAAGAAGAGTAAACAGAGCCCTATACTGTCAACATAGGCTTTTACCTATCTAGAGTAATGGGCTTTGTGGTTGTCTAGGACCATAACCTTGCCTGTCAGACACGTGTCCCTATGCATGTCTTGCAGAAACTGCAATACTGTATGTGAGTTTGTCGTTTCTGCCGTTTTGCAATAAATATCACCGTCAGCCGACAATCCACCAAAGATGGTGACGCTCGAACCTCTACTTGACGGCAACTTACAGATGATTTTCTCATCCTATCGTTACCAGACCCTGCACCTCATATCCCATAGGTTGGTAGTGGTTTCATCCATATATATGACATCCTTACCACCATTTAGCTGCCCCATTAGCTTCTATATGAACTCAAGTCTCATTCTGGCGAGCACTTCTGGGCTTTTGGAGCATCCCAAAGACTTTTTCACCTTCGTGTAAGTGATCTTGTTCTCTTTGTAATACTATCTCAGTGTAGATTGGCTTATGGACGTGCCATACTTCTCCTTTATTAGTTGACACCGCCTCTGTATCCCCATGGTCACCTGTCCAACTAACTGATCTTGCCTCATCATTTCTTGAATCTGCCAGGGTTCGAACTTTCTTTTTCGTCCACTCTGCTTTTTGACATCAAATCTTCCATTCTTGACATAAAGCTAGCATACACTGATGACAGTGCACCTTTTGACCATCAATCTCTTGCTTATCTCGGTATATGAGTGGATTTAGTCTCCTTCTTCCAGCATACCGCGCAACCTTACGATTGCCATTTTCTCGCCCCATTTGAGTGTTCTTTGTGTAGAAAATAGCTTCTTTCTCTTTCTTTCTGTCACAACCGGGTCTTCACAGACTGAATTGCTCTGTGTTGTCTGAAAAGAAGTCTGAGAAGAATCATTCTCAAAATCAACAGAAACTCCATTAACATGCTGCTATCGAGGCAGATATCCGCGGTGATACAAGCTATACTGGTCCATTTGTTGCCTTGCTCTAGCTATCTAGTTGTTGATATGCTCCCCCGCGATTATTTGTTAGAGGTGGCTATCCGAATGGCACTGGGCGTACAGGTTGAAGTGGTAACCTAGAAGTTCATTTTCCATGTGTCAATATTATATAATTATGGCGGTTTAATTTGAAATAAAATGCTTTTTTACACTTTGACATAGATTAAATTGCCTTTTACATAAGATTACATATTAAAACAGGAATTCGGCCTTTTAAAAGGACATAGAATCTCATATTTCTATAATTAATAAAAACAAACTTACATGACCCTGACCGACCTGTTGAACGACTACAACCGTGACGACCTGTACCATATTCTTCTGAAGAACAACTTCTATCTGCCCTGCAAGACAAGCCAGTGGCTCACCAAGAAAGTGATGCTTTAGATGTAAATGGGCCAGACATACTGCCCGATGTTTGATGATCTCCGCCTGAGACCCTGTCCGAAGCAACCGAGAAAGTAGGAACTGATCCATGAGTTGAATGGACAGATCACTGCCCAGTTCAGCATATCCATGATCCTTGATTGCACCGAAAAGAGAGGTCCAGAGACACCCTGGCTGCTTGCATGCCTTTCAACTCTGCATCACGAGCATAGGTATTTTGACAGAGACTACTCACCTGACCCAGAGCCAACTACTGATGTCATTGAAAGGTTCAACTGGATGACACACAATGATCAGCTCCCCGACTTCTTGCAGGGTCTTCCGATAAGACTGGCAGTGGCAAGGAGGAATTTGGTACCAAGCCAACATTTCTAGATGCCTATGGGTGTCAACGAGGCTATCAACCTTAATGATCCCAAGTTTGCAAGGCATTTGCAAAAGATTGTGCAAGAAGTGATGAACAAAGAGCACGAAAAGAAAACGGAGCAAAGGCAATCGTTATACGGCAAGAAAAGACCTAGGAGTGTACGCAAAGCAAAGCAAAAGGCCATGTTTCAAGAGTAAGTCGTATACAAACAACCAGATTCTTCAGATGTTGGAATACAGTCTACTTGCTCTGAAGACAAGGCAGACCCTACTGACACCATGAGAGAGAGCTTTTAGGTCATGAACCTATCAAACTTCTAGCCATAAACCTCAATCTACTAGAAAACTCCAGGCCCGTCATCGATTTTCAAGACTCTTGGATAGCAATAGTCGTTGAGAAGACAGGACCTTGGCAACACCCCTTTCTCTCAACCACCCCCTTTCTCTCAACCATCCAAGCTGGACTTGAAGTACGAGAAGTTCTAAGAGAAGAACATTGAAATGCAGATCGCAGCCCAAACCCCATGTAACTTCAACATTTGAGATTTGATTAAAACTCATTTCTTGATATCAATCATTTATAAAGTTAATCAAAAGTTAGCACGAACTTCTCTTTTTGATTTAAACTCGATTTCTTTTCTTTCCTGCTTTCTATATTTCATTCATTTCATATCCAAATAAGGCAAAATTGAAGTGAAATGGAGAAGAAGGGCTCTTTGATTGAATATACTTTAATAAATTGTAATTATATCATACATATCTGAAGTCTAAACTATGGATTCAGTCAGGACTATTCGTTTGCCTGGAAGGCCTGATACCTTCTTTTACTAGATCCACACCCTTGTCCTAGAGTACGGCCTGAGGCACCTCAACAAGTATTATGACTACTATGAGTATCTAGTACCTGATCACCCCTTCGAGTAATGGACTCTCTGGAGGCTTGTAGACGTGCAATACGAGAATGCTACAATCATCGGAAAGATCAATAGAGCTGAGCTCTCACAGACTGAGAGGGCCTTCCTCATCAATGCCCAGACCCAGTAGTTCAGGCTACTCCAATTGCTCTTTTCGGAGGACGAGATATGATTATCATTAACAAAGTTACAAGCACCAACTTTCTTTCTCCATTTCTACATTTTTCAATAATACTTGACTTCATTGGATTCAGCATCATACCCCACTGCAATGCAATCAGCTTCATCTGATTCATCTGCTTCATCTTGGTGATGATAATGGTGTGTCAGACAGTCAGCTATCTCATCTTTGATACGTTATTCATATTCGCCATAACTTTCATTTTCTTCTTTAGCGGGGTAACTTTCATATATATTACAGTGAGCGGCCATCTTTACAATTTTCTGATTTAATAATGATTAATTAACAATCAATTAAGGAATCAAACAAATATGGAGTTCTAGAAATTGTCGCATAGCGAATACATGTATGTAAGGTTCAACACAGTCATGCCCATCGACGAGGGCACATACATAGTGGATGTAGAAACTAATCAAGTATTTCACCACTCCACCGACAATACCAACAATACCAACCAGGTTTGCAGTTACATGAGTCCCAGTGGTTAAGTCGAGTCAGGATAGGAACTGATTCGCAGAGTGACTGGAAAATCCAATTATGTCTGCCCATACGAGATGGAGAAACCCCTGGTTGAGGTAGTGGATCCAAACGAGTCTGCACCCAAGGATAAGGACCAAGATCAAGATCAAGTGGCTCCAGCTCCAATGGCTCCATCAGCAGGACAGGAATAGGACCTCGTTCCTTCAGATATCCCTAAGGCTAAGAAATTGTAAGTACCATTTTTGGGCATCTTAACCACTTAATTATTCAGCATCAAAAACAAGAAGCCGTCCAAGTCCTCCAAATCCAAAAGGCAAGCCAAGACCAAGAAGCAAATCTAGCTCACCTTCGGCTAGGTAGTGCATGATATTCAATCATAGTGAGTATATATGTATAAACAATATTTATTACATCAGCCTACAAACATACAGAAAAATCAATCAATTTATCTTTTCATTATTTATTTAGTTATCCACTTTGGCGTATAGCTTTTTCCCTTCTTTTTGGGTTTCTTATAGTCTTTCATTTGTTCTAGCATTTCGACTGTGAAGCATAGATTGTCAGTTGGGTCGACGTTCCATCTCTTCTGTTGGCCTCTTCGCCCTCTTCCTCTGCCGTATGGACCTACTCGTGGCATCAAAATTATTTGATTATATATTTAAGTACTACTATTTTATTTTTTTAAGTACTACATTTAAGTACTTACTGGAACCCCAAGAATTTTACGAATTGAAATAATATATATTGCTTCGCAATGATGTTCCATAATTGCTTCGCAATTATGTTCCATCCCTAGATCGGGGTAGATGGGGATGGAACCCCAAAACCCCTACACAATGAATATATATATTTATTTGATTAAATTCTGATGAAATTGAGTATAAATTGAAAAAGAGTTTTGTATATTGCTTGCTATTTTAAAACTTGATAATCGAACTCAGTGATAGTTCTTTAAATTATGACGACAATGCTCATTAACTCCAAGCGGTTTCAGACAATGTTTGCAAATATAGGTTTTGTCACGACGATCTTTGTACAAGAAGATAGACAAAACTGAGGACCTGTCTTGCTCTTCAACTCGATGTGGAACGGCATACCTGAATAAAATTATTTAGATCATTGGTTTTTAAGTACTTACTTGTCAAGATAATTGAAATAGTCTTTGTTTCTTTTGTCCGGATCAATCTATCTATTTTTCTGAATCTGCTCTTTTTCTTTTGGTACTTAGCAGCAGTGAATGAATTTTGAAAACTCTTATACCCTTTCTGTTGCTAGATTTAGATAACAGATAGATAATTGATGGGTGTCAGAGTTGATGCCTAGAATTGGCTTTATTTCATGGACTAAATTGCCTAACATTTCAACGCTCCTGTAAAAGTCTAAACACAACTTTAGTCTTTCATACCTAGAAACTCTAGCATCATTGATATCCTTGTTGGTCTCAGCAATAGTACTACAGAAGCATTTGATTGGACGCAATCCCATCAAGAGAGGTTTGCATTGGTCTGAGAAGAAATCTGAGATCTTGGTTTGCACCAGGAAGAAATCATAAGACTAGCATGGCTTACTCGATAGGTACTTGGGAGATTAAAGCTACATAATCATCGTTTGATTTTTAATTATATTATTAATTATTTTGATTATTTATATTAAGTACTACAAAACCCCAAGAATTTTACGAATTGAAATAATATAAATATTGCTTCGCAATGATGTTCCATAATTGCTTCGCAATTATGTTCCATCGTCCCTAGATCGGGGTAGATGGGGTTGGAACCCCAAAACCCCTACACATTGAATATATATATTTATTTGATTTAATAATGTATAAATTCTGATGAAATTGAGTACTACAAATTCATCGGCTTGATTTTTAATTTATTGATTATTTTGATTTTCATTAAAAACTATTTTATTATTTTAAGTGCTTATGAAGTGTATTTTATCAAGCTGCGAGATAACATTTAAGACCCGGTAGACGATGCTAAGGCATGCTGTTGTGCACAAAAAAGATTTAAATCTAACTCAGTGGAAACGTGTTGAAGGAGCCTGGAAAAAGCAAAATGAATTATAAAAATGCAATATATGTGGAAAATTAGTTACTAAGAGAAATACTATAAAACATAGTAATAGATCAATTTGTAAAAAGGGAGCTACGCAGAAGAGACTAATGGATGTTCATCCTACCAGTATTAAATAACTCCGAAGACTCATGCCTCAAAGAAAATAATAGCTTGCTCTTGAAGTTGCATGCGGAACTGGAATCTTATCAAAAGACCTATTAAATAAATATTACGCTAAGATTGACATGTTTGACTATGATAATGAAACGATGAAGGATCTAAAGAAGAGTTTAAAAAACTCAGAGTGGATGGGAGATATTAAAATATATACAATGGATAAGTTTCCATTTGGGTCTAAATATGATATGATAATATTTAGGTGGTGTTTAGGATATTTGACTGATACAGTCTTGCTAGAAGTGTTAATTCGAGCAAAGCACGCCTTAAAAAACTTAACAGGAGAAATTATCGTTCAAGAAAATATATCTCATAAAAAAATATATGAATATAATGGTTATGCCAAAGAGTCGCCAAGCGAATTCGAAAATGCGTCTCATTATGAAATTCAAACTTTAAGATCAGAGGACATGTATGAAGAAATATTTAAGAAAGCTGGACTCAAAATTCTAAGGAAAATTGACGACGATAAGTTAATTCAAGACAATTCTTATTATCCTATCACGGCCTGGAAATTAATTGGTTCAAATGGCGTGTTAGGAAGAAATTAATCATTATTAAAAATTAATATGATTAAACAAAACAAGAAAGTATTATCACCTGGTCGACCACCACGAGTTCCAACATTTGAGCAACTCGACAAGGCGCAACTCCAGCAGCTGTTGGTTGATTACATGGCCAGGAATCATATATGGTTGAAGGACCTGCCTACTGACAACACGGCCCTGCTCAAGGTTATTCTACCAAAAATGGCCATTATGCAGTCAAAATGGGAGGAGACCATCAATTCCGAAGCCGTGAGGAAAATCTTCAACGAAAGGCTGGAGACACTGTTCTTGAACAACCATGATCAAATTGATCTTGACCAGATGGTTCACGACCATGCATTGGAACAGGGCATCGATGCCAACCCCAGCCCACGATGGGAAGACGAGAACGGTGAAGGCGAAGGTGAAGGTGAGATTCCCGGCGATGGTGATGGCGATGGCAATGGTAGCCGTGATGGCCTTGTTGACCAGCAGCAGCTTGCCATGACTAACCACAACCACAACACAAGACAGCAGGAAAAAACTGGCAAAAATCTTAACAGCAGCCAGAACGCCAACGACGAACAGATCCAGAACCAAAAGAGAGAACAGAAGGAGCAGGCCAAGAAGGTGGGCAAGAAGGTAGGCCTCAAAAAACCAATCGTATACACCACGTAACGCGACATTTTGAAAATTTAACAGTTCGTCGAAATGGAAGAAATCGTCGCCGAATTACTGGTAATGGCTGATTCCATCAAGCAGAAGGGTGCACGATACAACTTTCTCAAGTAGGCCAACAGAGCAGACCAATGAACAGCTCCCAATGTTTTTTCGGAAAGAAGAGGACTCCAACAGCACAGGATTGAACTCTTCTTCTGAAATCAAACTAATCTTATTTAGAATTAATGGTTAAGCGGTCAATGACCTGCAACTAATAATTTTCACATGAACACTCTATTTATTTTCTAAATTTAAATTATAATTTTAAAATTGATATTAAATTAAAGTGTGTTTTGACAATTAATATAAAATGATGCCCGGCGTGGGTTGTAATCAGGGCGCAGCATTTATATATATATATATATGAGACGGAAGGGGGTTTGGGGTTGTTTTACTTTGATCAATTTAGTATTCTGAGATTTTGGAAATTTTTAAGTACTTAAGTACTATTTATTTAATTTTGTAGTACTTATTTAATGAACATTAACATGTAATCTTAATGTGATCATAATCTAATTTACATTAACATTCAATGTTAATGTGATCATAATCTAATCTAATTTAACTCGATATAATCAAAAGCTCGAAAAAGCCTTCAATTAATTATAAATTAATTCTTAATTTTACAAAAAACAACTCAACTCACAAACTCACCAACTCAAAAAATGTCAAATCAAAATGATGAATTCAGAAGACGACTTCTACGAAGCCTTCATCTTCAGCCTCTAGGAAACCAAAATCCACTTCAGCCTCTAGGAAACCAAAATCCACTTCAACAGATACCACCTATGTTTAGACAACCCCAGAATGTCAATGGTGACTCTCTTATAAGAAATGATCTTTACCGTCAAGAAGAACTTTTTCAAAGAAATTTAAGGGAATAAGAGAGAATCTAAGCTGTCAGAGATGACGTTTGGAATACTTAGACTAACTTGATGCTGACTACCAGTCTTTAAAATCAACAGCGTCATGATGAAGAAGAGAGAGAAAGGCAAGGAGAAATACAAAGGTAGTAGTAAAGACGACAAGGACTACAAGATGCAGAGGATGAAGAATACAGGCCAAATCAAATCAACGAAAGGTAAAGACGAAATCAAGACAGGCCGCCAGACAATCAAATCACTGAGCAACTCTTGCCTCCCAATCAAATCACTGAGCAATTGCCTGTACGTCAGAACCAAATGATTATTGATATTGATCAAGATCTTCAAATCACTGATGTCAATTTCGATGATGGTGGTGCAGCAGAATTTGAAGCCTGTACCGCAGAGAAATTAAGGCAGGTGGGTATATTCATGGTTTAAAACGACCTTCTATTGGAAAAAATCTTTGCAATCAAAAACAAGAAAAGGACTTATGGTTCTAGTAGCGAGCTCGCAAGTCATCAAGAACACCTTAAGATTGTTAAAGAGGAACTCATTAGTCTATAATCGTTACCTATTGAAAGCTTTTCTGCGCATACAACTGCTGAGAATACTCCAACACACAACAAGAAGCCTGCAGTCTGAAAGAAGTCACCATCAACTGGCTAAGCTAAGGTTCTCTAAGATAAGATAAGGCAGCTTGGTGTGGATTCATAACGTGGAGGTGATTCACTGACTGAATGCGGAATCATATACAGGAATGTTGTCTGGATCCATAAAGGCAATAATGTATTCTCATATGAAATGATTTAAGCCAATGCAAAAGGAGAGTGCGTTTCTTTTCGCTTGACCACTGGACACGGTAGAATTCCTTCGCAGATGAGCGCATTGTGTGTCTTTTTCGGATCTCCACCTCGTAAATGGGTTTTCTGCTATGTTTGTCTCCTAGGTCGGAGGTTTGGTTCTGGAAAAACTAATTGTCTAGAATGCTAACTCAAGTATCCAGTTAGACTTACCCACGATAGGGTTTTGACGGCCAATGATATCTAAATAACCTAGAAGAAATTGATCGCATGGAGATACAAAGGCAGGTTGACTGAAGACAATGTTTCGGCCATGTAGCACTTGACTACCATATTCGGCTGCTAATTTGACCGTGACCAATTTGATTATGTGATGCAAGACCCAAGGTTTGGAACGTCACTAAGAATGCAAATGGTTTACTGTGATGGAGGAACGAAAGATTAGGCTATGATGGAAATGTGTGATGAGACCGGACTCACTCCATTCACTATTCCAACCATAACTCAAATAAATGCCTACAACATTTTACTTCGCCTGATCACTGCCAGAGGTGGAGGGGGTCCAGCTCATAGACAATCTATTCTTAGACAGGCAGGTGATATTGCAGACAATTACTACAATGATCCCGACGATGACGAGCATGAAGCCTACACGGAGATCATAAATGAGTTGCCAGGTTACGTCAGAAGGAACAACAAAACGGTGACGCATATCGTAGATATAGTAGTCAGATTGGGTATAGACTCATTGGAAGCATTGATAGTTGCAGATCTCTATCCCACTGAGAGAGCAAAGCTGGATCCTGTGACTCTAATGACTGGACAAATTAAACCTCTAGAAATTTGTTACAAATGTTTTGAGCAAGATCACTAAGCCTTCTGCGAATGTGGTAACATGAGGGTTCTGCAACTCCTAGGGAAAATCAGGCCACTGGTTCAATCAGAAGTCGTTCGTGAAATGGCTAAAATTCCTCCTTCTCCTTTTGATGGAGATTACGCAACAATGTGTCTGCAACTCAAAAATGCAGTTTCACACGTGAAGAGATCAGTCGCTGATCTTCAAAAAATGCTCTCTGTCAAACCATGCTGTTTGTTTGTGGACGAAGGTCAAGCTGGAGCTGCTGTCTCAAATATACTCTCGCTTACAGATAGTTACAGACAAATAGGCGTAGACTTCGATGGCAATTGCTTAATGAAGTTTTTGTTTGTGGATCTTGTCTTGCCGAATCTCTGCTTCTCAAGCCCACTCGAGGACACAGGCAAGCCAGAAAATGACAAAAGAGTTTCAGTATGCGGTTACTACCAACAAGAAGACCCACGTGAAGAAGACTAGAACCGTTAAGTGCCAAATATGCTGTTAGAGGTCGCAAAGGCAAAGGTCCTTAAGAACAGAGCCAGTCAGGTGGATGTGATTGAATGCATTGAAAAAATAGATCAAACTAAGCAAGCTGGCAAACTCATTAATGAGCTGTTATTAAGACAGAGCGAGCAAGCCTAGCTTTTGTTTGCAGGTATCATGATCTGCAATGCTAAATGGGTCAGCACATCATGGAAAACTGCTTGGGCCGATCGATATCCAACCGTATTCAGCATGATCCAATGCATCAGCACTGAGCCACTCAGGTTCAAATGTAAGTACTATTTTTAGCCTTCTTTCTTATTAATTTCAAATATAGGTCTCCCCAGAACTGGAGAAAGAATGGACCTTGTCATTCGCAAATTGACACAACGACAACAACGACAAGCTAGAGATGCCAATCCAGCCAATCCAGATGCTAATTAATGAGTAAATCGATGAGTATAATGAGTACAAAATCCGGCTAAGATAGCAGCTAACAGTAAGAGCCCAATGAAAACAACTAGGGATCCGGTTTTTTTTGTATACAAAGAGCAATTTCATAAAAGTAAGTATTAATATTCCATATCAATCTAATCTCTTTCTTTAATATAGACAATGATCCGAAAACTGAAGCAACCCTTTATGGGCAATATAGCCTTCATATTCCGATCCGGTGATATTCTAATTTTTCGAAGAATAATCAAAAAAAAGAACTCAATTGTTTTCCATTTCAAATTGATTTCCATCCTCAATCTTTGCTTTCATTACGTCCATTTACATTTCCTTCATTTCTTCTTCATGCTTTAATCATTATGATATCAAGAGACAACGGCAAAGATCAACACAGGT
>Ga0114998_10003857_pt1 | contig 11063 bp, 5 predicted proteins | sample ArcticOcean_MG_C_5_FD_87044 | JGI IMG/M metagenome (GOLD analysis project Ga0114998, IMG submission 87044) | Marine microbial communities from western Arctic Ocean - ArcticOcean_MG_CB4_138 | ecosystem: Environmental > Aquatic > Marine > Oceanic | place: Arctic Ocean: Canada Basin | collected...
AAGGCGTGATTTCGAATTCCCACTCTTGTTCAGCTTGGGCTGACTGTACGCAAGCGAGTAAGACCAGAGTCAGTAAAAGCGTTAGGTTAATATTCTTCAAGTAGACGTCCTATCTAAGGGGTGGTTTAGGGCGTATGTTAACACTGTCGATTGTAGAATTGCAGCCGGATAATATGTGGTGCTCGTTAGCAAGCGCCAAGAGCGAGTGTGCGTTTGGCGATTATTGTCGCCCCTTTGTGGTGGAATAAAGTTGTTGGTGCAAGGTGATAGGGTGTGGTGACAATTAGATTATGACAGGCGTCGATGCGTAAACTAGTCAGTTGAAAGCCTGAACGGTTGTTTCAAACCGGCCTCGGCAGTCTCATAGAGGACCGGGCTGATAAAGGTCTTCTTGCCTAAGTCGATGACCCGTTGATAGTTCTCAATGGCATCTTTGCGCTGTTGATTGAGGTCATGTAACTGCGCTTGTGTTAAGAATTGCCAAGCCATACTCCAGCCTGGAACGGGTTCAGCGTCACCCAAACCGTCGAGGTCTACTTGGTTAAAGGCCTGTGTAGCCTCATCCAACTCGCCGAGTCCCAATAATGATTGGGTCTTCCACAGTTCAAGCAAGCTTCGATCGAGGTTCGATATATCCTGCTGTGTTAGTGCCGCATTGGTCATCGCAAGTGCTAAGTCGAACTCCCTTTCCAGAACAAATACAGATATCAGTCGTAGCGTGAATCGCGTGTTTTCTGGATATCGATTAACCAGCACCTGCAGGGATCTTATGGCTTCTTGCTGTTCAGCACCGACCCCATCAATAAGTAATGTTGCGTAGATATACAAAGCAACATCCGCAAATTGCGAGTCAGACTCAATCACACCTTGCAGGTAAGGTAGACTTTTCTCAGAGCTGCCGGTGGGTATGAACCATAATAATCGGCTAATAACTTTTAGAAAGCTGGGTAAATTATCAGCATAGTAGTAGGAAACACCTAAATACATTTTGGCTTCGAGTAAATCGGGTTGTGCCTCAAGCGCTAGTTCAAAATAGTCTATGGCATTTGAGCCGTGTCGACCGGCGCGTATGTAATTGCCGCGTAATCCGTTAAAAAACGCCAGGGTAAAGTGGCTATGGCCGCAATAGAGGTTGGCTCTCATATCGCTCGAGTTTTCACACCATTGCAACACAGTGGCAGACAGTGTCAGTAATTCATCATCATATAGCGTCTGCGATTCTTCCCAGCTTAGGTGGGTGCTGAGGGTGTTTAGTCGAAACACGGCGTAGGTTGGGTCCTGCGGCGCGGTGTTACGGATCTTTTCAAAAATCTCATAAGAGGCATTGAAATCCCCTTTTAGGCGAAACTGAGTGCCGTTAGCCCTGAGGTCATCGAGTTGTTCGGCCGCAGCCAATGTCGTCGCCGGGAAGAGCAGAAGAAGAATGATTAGCAGGTGCAAAACAGATTACCGCGCAGAGGTGACTAGTGTTGGGGTGTTAGCTTGCGGCGGATGTTAGCAAAAATACCCTGCGAATAGATAGATTTGTCCTAATGCTATCGGTATCGGGAATACGCGATTATTAATTTGAGTTTTTGTTGTGATGTCATTTAAAGCCAGCAAGAATGGCCGAGATACAAACTTGGACGATAGCAATGAGTTATAAAAGCTCAATGAGTGTGCCTGCCGAAATGCAGGCAAATCAACTGGAAAACCTTCCACGACAGAGCTGGGATTCACCGCCATGGAATCGGTGGTCTTTTCAGCATGTGAGTGAGTTCTTGGCAACGGCGGTTGTTGCCAAGGGCGCAAGCGGAGAGGACAGTGCATTTGACTTGCGAAAAATGGCCAACACGCTTGATTCGGTAAAACTTGATTTGCCCTATCTTGGAAAGTGCGATCTGGATACGTTTCTAGACGAGACCTACACGGATGGTTTCCTGGTTATGCATAACGGCGTCCTTAAGCAGGAATCTTACTTTGGGTTTCTGGACGCTGCTAAACTACATTTGTCCCAATCTATGGCGAAATCCATTACGGCGGCGGTTTTAGGGATCTTAGTCGAGCAGCGTCTGATCGATCTGCAGCAACAGGTATGCCACTATCTACCTGAGCTGAAACAGACGGCCTATGTCGGCGCAACCGTTCAACATCTTTTGGATATGGCAAGTGGTGTCAGATATTCAGAAACCTACGTTGATGCAAGCTCTGACGTTGCTTTGACGGAGATCGCGTCAGGCTGGCGGCAGGCACCCGAAGGTGTGAATGCGCCAAAAAACGTATGGGAACAAATACGGGGGTTGAAATCGCTTGAGGCGCCACATGGTTCTCGTTGGTTATATCGGTCTATCGAAACCGATGTGCTGGCCTTTTGTATGGAAAAAGTTAGCGGTAAACGACTACCGCAACTTGTGTCCGAGCTGCTGTGGCAGCGAATGGGTGCGGAAAAGGATGCCAACTTTACCGTTGACTCCAGTGGTTATGGCATTGCTGATGGTGGTTTCAACGCTTGCCTGCGTGACTATGCTCGGTTTGGTTTACTGTATCTTAATGACGGTAAAAACCTTGCGGGTGAGCAAGTTGTACCGGCAGCATGGGTTGCCGCAACGCGCGCGGCCGATCATCAAATGTTTGCCGCGACAGGCAGTATAGGCTTGCCTGACGGCGCTTATAAAAACCAATTCTGGATAGAAGATTCAGTCGACAAAGCGATGATGTGCGTGGGTATTTATGGCCAGCTGATATATATAAACCCGGTGCAGGATTTTTTGGTGGTCAAGCTGTCAACCTGGCCATCGGCCCTTAATGCTGAGTTTAAAATTGATACCTTATCGGCTATGAATCAGATTGCGGATCATTTGGGTCTTTAACCTAGTGCGAATCATTGGCAGCCGGCATGTTTGCCGCACGGCAGGTATATTCATAGGCAGTGGTACCGGTTTGAGACGAAGCGTCTTCGCCACAAGTTTCAGACCAAATGGGCAGTTGGGATGGAAATATTTTATTCAAATCGATCGTCTTTTTGAGTCAAATATTTTCACGCGGGCACCCATTATTTAAGCCATTGCGATTAAAACGATCTCAGCAAGCCTATTTCAATAGGTGTATGTTCGTAAACAATAAGAATTCAGAGAAAATAACGATGAGAAAAAAACGCACACCGTACTTTAAAAAACATCTGATACAGAGCTTCACGCTACTGCTCGCCGGATTGACCTGCACCTTTGCATTGGCGGCTCCGGTAGAGCTCGAAATGCAGCAAGGCACATTAATAGGTGAGCAAGCAGGCACCGTCGCCTCCTTCAAAAGTATCCCCTTTGCTGTGCCGCCCATTGGCGATCGGCGTTGGAAAGAGCCCGTGGCAGCACCTGCGTGGCGTGGAAAAAGACTCGCAACCGCGTTTAGTCCGCAATGTTCACAGGAGCCCTACGCCCAGGGCTCAATGTTTACCAGTCCGTCACCACCTTCCAGTGAAGATTGTCTTTATCTGAATGTATGGAGTGCGAATGTTAATGCCGAAAAACCGGCCGCAGTGATGGTTTGGATACACGGCGGCGCATTGACCCGTGGCACCGGCGGATCGGCATTCTACGACGGTACCAAACTGGCCGAAAAAGGCGTTGTACTGGTGACCATAAACTACCGTCTGGGACCTTTTGGTTATCTAGCACATTCGGCGTTAACACAAGAATCCGAGCATGGTAGTTCCGGCAACTATGGCACGCTGGATCAAATCGCGGCACTACAGTGGGTGCAAAACAACATCGCGTCATTTGGCGGCGACCCGAGTAATGTCACGATTTTTGGTGAGTCAGCCGGTTCATGGAGTGTTAATCACTTGACGGCGTCACCCTTAGCAGCGGGGTTGTTTCAACGTGCGATCGGTGAGAGCGGCGCTAAGTTTGACCCGATGCCATTGCTGGCAACTGAATCTAATAGCGTGCCAAGTGCGCAGGCAACCGGTGAGCGCTTCGCAGAACATTTGGGGGCAAAAGAAATCGCGCAGCTACGAAGGATGACCAGCGATGAGATTCTTGACGGTTTTGCGACATTCAAATCGCAAGGATTTTCGCAGCCCAACGTTGATGGGTGGGTTTTTCCTGATCACATCGCGAAAATATACCGAGATGGTAAGCAAAATGTTGTCTCGCTGCTCATAGGTTCAAATGCCGACGAAGGCACCAATTTAATGGCGCCACCGAAAGAGGCTGAGTCCGCTGCGAAAATGTTCGAGCAGATGGGCGGAGACTTCACTGATCAGTTATTGGCTGTCTACAATTTCGAAGAAAATTTTGTATCGGCAAGCTATGCGATGTTCAGAGATATGATTTTCACCTGGAATATGTCGCGATGGGCAACACTGGCAAGTGATCGAAATAAGGACACATGGTTGTATTATTTCACGTTTGCTCCACCGGCGCCGATGCAAGGCAAGTTAGGCGCCTACCATGCCGCTGAAATTCGTTATGTCTTTAATAACGAATCGTTTACTTTTGATGGATCTAAAGCAACCCGCTCGGAGGCTAAGCTTGGTGATATGTTGTCCGATTATTGGGTGAACTTTGCGAAAACAGGTATCCCTTCGAGCGAAAAGGGTCCTGTATGGCCCCGTTATGATCGTGTAGATATGTCCTACATGACAATTGATAAGAAATTTGAAGTGAAACAAAATTTATTGCAGCGAGAGCTGAATATTGTCAATGCCATCATGGCGCGACGTTGGGACGACTGAGTCGCCGTCGCATAGTCATTGTACCCGGCGAATGATCAGAAGCTGGGTTGCAACGTCTTTGCGATACAGTGTCCAGCGGCATCGCTAGTGTTGATGATGGGTGTTGTTGGCCGGATCCTGCAGGTGATTCAAGTCAGCATGTGTTTCATATCTGTTAGGCTATCTTTGCAGGGATAAATAAGCCGTTGTCCAGTTGGTCGGTTCAGGTAGAAATATCGCGCCAAAATAATCCGGTTATTCGCGTATTCAATGCATTGCTTGGCGAAATCGTAGGGTAGCGCTGAATGTTGGCGTTAATGAGTCGATTAATACTTACAGCAACACGTACAACAACACGTACAACAATACGTGCAAGAAGACGTACAAGAAGACGTACAAGAAGCATGATCAAGGAAACAGTGTGACTTTTCTAAAGCAACACCCCATCTTTTTGGTTTTTCTCCTGGTTTTACTGGGTGTGGTCGGTTGGACAGCACAAACCTACATGGATAACCAAAAAGTGAGCGGCGGTTACGCCCGTGGTGGAGAGACCATTGTGGTGACCCAACCTGCAAAAATGATCACGTTTGTTGACGCCGTCGAGTCGATCGGTACAACACGAGCTAACGAATCCATTTCCATCACATCAAAGGTCACAGACCTGATTCAAAAAGTAAATTTTGATGACGGCATGTACGCGACGGCGGGCCAGATCCTCGTCGAGCTAACCAATTCTGAAGAGACCGCGCAATTGGCTGAAGCCCAAGCAGCGGTAGATGAGTCGACACGTCAGTTCGATCGAATGAAAAACATGATTGAGCAGCGATTGGCATCGCAGACACAGTTAGATTTTGAGCAGGCGCGCATGCAGACAGCCAAGGCGCGCTTTGAGGCGATTGTAGCGCGCCTGGATGAACGATTGATTAGGGCGCCCTTTAGCGGCGTGCTGGGGTTCAGGCAAGTCAGTCCGGGGTCATTGTTAACAACCAATACCGTCGTTACTACGCTCGATGATATTTCAATCATCAAGCTCGACTTTTCAGTGCCAGAGAATTTCCTATCTGCATTAAAGCCCGGCATGGAAATCAATGCGAAAAGTAGCGCCTATGAAAATGACATGTTTGTTGGGCAAGTTGAAACCATTAACTCAAGGGTTGATCCCGTCACCAGAACAGTCACGGTGCGCGCCCTGCTGAAGAATGATGATAGGCGTTTACGCCCCGGCATGCTGCTGACCGTCAACCTGATACGCAGTCGCAAAGAAGTGCTGGCAGTGCCTGAAGAGTCAGTCATTCCGGTTCAAGATAGAAAGTATGTGTATGTGGTTACTGACGGCGTAGCCAATAGAATTGAGATAACCGCAGGTCGTATTCAACCGGGGCTGATTGAAGTGCTTGATGGCATCAACGCCGGACAGCAAGTTGTCACGCAAGGGGCAATGAAGCTTCGGCCCGGCAGCAAGGTTGCAATCAAGGCTGCTGAAGTCGACGCAGCGGGTAAAGCTGGATAATGGGTTAAGGAGGGCGCGGCTATGATGATCTCAGATCTTTCGGTAAAAAGACCCGTGTTTGCGTCAGTGATTAGTTTGCTCATTCTGGCGATTGGCGTGCTTTCTTTCACAGACTTACCGCTTCGAGAGTATCCAGAAACGAACCCACCGATTGTCTCAATTTCAACTTCCTACCCCGGCGCATCCGCGCAAGTTATCGAGACGAAAGTCACCCAGGTTGTCGAAGATCAAATTAGTGGCATTGAAGGTGTTGAGTCGATTAGCTCATCCAGTCGAGATGGATCGTCACGCATTAGTGTTGAGTTTAGCGTTGAACGAGATATCGATCAGGCTGCAAATGACGTGCGCGATCGGGTATCCAGAATCCTTAATCGCTTGCCGGAAGACGCCCAGTCGCCGCGAATAGCGAAAGCGGATAGTGACGCAAGGCCTATCCAATGGTTTTCTCTGACCGGTGACAATCTCGATAGCATGGCATTAACCGACTATGCAGAACGGTATTTGGTTGATCAGTTTACGGTTGTGGATGGCGTCGCCAATGTCTCCCTCAGTGGCGCAGGTCGTTACTCCATGCGTATCTGGCTTGATCGAGTCTCCCTCGCCGCTAGAGGCTTAACCGTGACAGATGTCGAACGCGCACTGCGGGCGCAGAACGTCGAACTGCCCGCCGGTAGAATCGATTCTCAGCAGCGAGAGTTTACGGTGAGGGTAAAGCGTGTTTACCAGTCTGCCGAGGATTTCGCCGCTTTGACGATTGGCCGAGGCAGTGCCGGCCAGTTGATTCGGTTGGGGGATGTTGCGGATGTTGAGATCGGTCCTCGCACCTATCGCAACGAATTCCGCGGCAATGCCGTGCCGACCGTTGGCTTGGGCATGGTGAAACAATCGACAGCGAACACGCTGGAAGTACTGCGGGGCACCAACAAAACGGCTGCCGCGATTAATGCAAATTTGCCGCAAGGTATGCAGCTGGTCGCAAGCTCCGATGATTCGGTTTTCATCGAGGCCGCCATCAACTCCGTCTATAAAACATTGGCTATTACGATGTTGTTGGTATCGCTGGTGATCTACATGTTTCTCGGAACCGTTCGGGCGATGATTATTCCAGCAATAACGATTCCTGTGTGTTTGATTTCTTCCTTTATCGGCCTGTCCGTCTTCGGTTACTCCGTTAATCTCATTACATTATTGGGGCTCGTGCTTGCCATTGGGCTAGTGGTGGACGACTCAATCGTTGTGCTAGAGAACATCCAGCGTCGAATAGAAGAGGGCGAGCCGCCTCTATTGGCCGCGTTTCATGGTTCCAGACAAGTCGCGTTTGCCGTTATTGCGACCACCGCTGTGCTGATCGCGGTGTTTGTACCGATCGCATTTCTTGATGGGAATCTCGGCATAATTTTCTCGGAGTTGGCGGTCACCATTGGCACGGCTGTCATCTTCTCAAGTGTATTGGCCCTGTCGCTCACAACCATGATGTGTTCGAAACTGCTCACCAGTCATGCGCATGAGAGTTGGTTAACCCGCAAGGTGGATGACGTGTTTCACTCTGTGCAGCGCGCCTATGTCGAGGCGCTGCATTTTACATTGCAAAAGCCAAAGTGGATTGTCGCCGGTGTTTGCCTCGTTGTTTTAGCGACCATTGGGCTTGTTAAAGTTGTACCGACAGCCTTTGCGCCTCAGGAAGATCAGGGTGTTTTCTTTACCCGAGTCATCGGTCCGGAGGGTGCCAGTTTCAAATTCATGCAGGGCCAACTTAGACAATTAGAAAAAACGATCGATGTTTATGTCGAGTCAGGCGACGTTGTTAAGTATCTGGTTTTCTTGCCAGGTTGGGGCAGTTCTGATTCGGTTAATAGCGCTGTTGCATTGGTGACCATGTCCCCTTGGGAGGATCGTAAGCTATCGACGCAGGAAGTCATGACTAACTTGTCAGCTGAGTGGCGAAAGATTCCCGGTATTCGTGCTTTCCCCTTCATGCGTAGTGGTGTTCAAAAAGGCGGCGGCGGCCAATCGGTTCAGTTCGTTGTCGGCGGCAGTAACTATGAAGAATTGGCCGAGTGGCGCGACACGATATTAGCGCGGGCGCAAGCCAATCCAGGCTTTGCTAGAGTGCAGGCAGACTACAAGGAAACAAAACCACAATTGCTGGTTGAGGTCGACAAGACGCGCGCTGCTGATTTGGGTGTGTCTGTGCAGGAGATTGGTCGGACGCTACAGACCATGATGAGTGAGCGCGAGATAACAACCTTTGTTGATGATGGTGAGGAATACGACGTTGTTGTGCAGGCAAAAGTTGACCAGCGTGCAACGGCGTCTGACCTGACCAACATCTATGTCCGCTCAGATGTTACTGGAGAGCTTATCTCGCTATCGAGTCTGACCAACGTCGTTAGCGGCGCTGATGCCGGTCGGCTTAATCGTTATAACCGCTTGCGAGCGATTACGATTTCAGCAAACCTTTCCCCAGGCTATTCGCTTAGTGAGGCGCTCGAATTCTTAGAAGATGTTGTCCGCACGGAATTGCCTTTGTCGGCTCAGATCGATTACAAAGGTGAGTCGCTGGAGTTAAAGGAATCTGAAGGCGGGCTGTTGTTTGCCTTCGTGTTGGCGTTGTTGATCGTCTTTCTGGTTCTGGCGGCCCAATTCGAGAGTTTCATTCACCCCATTGTCATTATGATTACCGTTCCCTTGGCGACTTTTGGTGCTTTGTTAGGTCTATACCTCACTAACGGTACGCTGAACATCTACAGTGATATTGGCCTCATTATCTTGATTGGGATATCAACTAAAAATGGTATTTTGATTGTCGAATTTACCAATCAATTAAGAGACGAAGGTCTGGAGTTCCTTGCGGCGTTAGAAAAAGCGGCTGAGGTGCGTTTGCGTCCAGTGCTGATGACGGCCTTATCGACCATCATGGGTAGTATTCCACTCATTATGACCGCTGGCGCGGGCTCAGAAAGTCGCATCACGCTCGGCGTTGTTATCTTCTCCGGTGTCTGTATGGCAACACTGATGACCTTGTTCGTGGTGCCAGTGTTTTACAAATTACTCGCTAGAAATTCTGGTTCACCCGCAGCAGTTGCCAACGCGCTTGAAGCGATGCAGCTAAATGATGCGAAATAACTCGGCGTTTGGCCCGCGCGCTACGTGTTGACAATTTTTTGTAAAAAATCATCGTTAATTTCAGGCAACGCTATACCGACAGAATGGATTAGCAGCTGTTGTCGTTCCGTTAGTTACTATTAAAGCAATTAAGTGAGTAAACTAGTAACAGATCGTCTTCGTGGCATGAATTCAATTTTAATTGCAGCAGGCAGGTGACGTGATGTGTGTCGCTGCTAAGTGCTACCTGAGCCCACCCACGCATTAACTAAAAGAAATAGTCTATAACTGGAGCGTTATTTATGACCTTGATGCAGAAATTTTTCTGGTTTGTAGCAGCGATTGTTTATCCAATCAGTTTGTTTTTCTCTGCTACATTGACCGGGGGTGTTGTCGTCCTCGTAGATTTTTTCTCTGTCTTTCTGACCCTCTATGTTCTGCTAGGTCTTTATGATCTGAACTTCAGCCCGCATACGTTGAATCGTTTGTACCCGGTTGCGGCCTATATACGTTATGGACTCGAACATATTCGAACTGAAATTCAGCAGTATTTCATCGCGGGTGAAACGGAAGAATTGCCGTTTAATCGTGAACAACGAAATCTTGTTTATCGTCGCGCTCGCAACCTTGATGACACCATTCCGTTCGGTACAATCTTTGATATAACAGAGCCGGGCTGGTTAGGCGCCGCACACTCCATGCGCCCGGTTGATGTGCTCGAAGACAAACGCAGGGTTATGGTGGGTGGCGACGATTGTCTTAAACCCTATAACGCGGCAAGAATGAACTGCTCGGCGATGAGCTTTGGCTCATTGAGCGCCAATGCCATCATCGCCTTGAATAAAGCTGCTGCGGCGGAGAGCTTTTATCACAATACCGGCGAAGGTGGCTTTAGTCCTTACCATGAGCAGGGCGGCGATGTGGTGTGGCAAATCGGTACGGGATACTTTGGCTGTCGAACGCCTGACGGCGGTTTTGACTCGCAAGCATTCAAAGAACGTGCTGCCAGCGACCAGGTCAAGATGATCGAGATAAAAATATCTCAAGGCGCCAAGCCAGCGCATGGTGGTGTGTTACCCGCGGCCAAAGTGACGGAAGAGATCGCTCGGATTAGAACGGTCGAAATCGGCAAGGATGTCATTTCCCCAGCCGCGCACTCTGAGTTCGATACGCCCAAAGAGTTGTTGAATTTTATAACAAGACTCAGAGATCTTAGTGGCGGTAAGCCCGTCGGCTTCAAACTCTGTATCGGCAGCAAGTCTGAGTTTATGGCTGTTTGCAAAGCGATGTTGGAGACAGGCGTGTTGCCCGATTTTATTACCATTGATGGAGCCGAAGGCGGTACCGGCGCGGCGCCGGTCGAATTTTCGAGTCGTTTGGGTTTGCCCTGTATTGAGGGTTTAGATTTTGTTCATAATTGTCTTGTTGGCATTGGCGTGCGAGACAAGATTCGATTGATCGCATCCGGTAAAACGGCGACGGGTTTCGACATCGTTAGTAAGTTGGCCATTGGTGCCGATATTGTCAATGCCGCTAGAACGATGATGCTGGCGTTAGGCTGTATTCAATCCCGAGCCTGTAACACTAATAACTGCCCGACCGGTATTGCGACACAGGATCCGAATCGTGGCAAGGCGCTCAATGTACAGCAACGCCATCTGCGAGTTGCAAACTTTCAAAGGCGCACCCTTGATTCAGCGTTCCATCTAATAGGTGCCATGGGGTTAGATGATCCGGAAAAACTGACACCCAATATGA
>Ga0114998_10003864_pt1 | contig 11041 bp, 9 predicted proteins | sample ArcticOcean_MG_C_5_FD_87044 | JGI IMG/M metagenome (GOLD analysis project Ga0114998, IMG submission 87044) | Marine microbial communities from western Arctic Ocean - ArcticOcean_MG_CB4_138 | ecosystem: Environmental > Aquatic > Marine > Oceanic | place: Arctic Ocean: Canada Basin | collected...
AGACGAGGGCTACGACCTCCGCCACGTGGCTCGCGCCCCGTCGGGCAGCCCAGCTACTGGCAGCAAGGCGATCCACGACCAAGAGCTTGCGCAGCTCATGGATCAGTTGTTCGCGACGACCGAGGACTAATTCGGTCAGGCGGAAAGCGAGATCCCGAGGATCAACGCGAGCTCGTCGAGCGCCGGGCCGGGTTTGGCGACCTTGATGGTTTGCATGCCCATCGCCCGTGCCGGCTTCAGGTTGATCCCAAGGTCGTCGAGGAAGACGCATTCGGTCGGCTCGACACCGGCGAGTTCGCACGCAATCTCATAGAAGCGAGGTTCGGGCTTACGGACACCGACCTTGCTCGACTCGACCACATGGTCGAATTTCGCCATCACATCGGCCACGTCGGGGCGACGCTGTGTTGCGGTGTCGTCGGAGACCACATTGTTTGTGAGGCATGCCGTGATGTAGCCGGCTGCGATCACCGCGTCGAGCGCGATGACGACCTCGGGGCGGACCGATCCGGAAAGGAGCGCCAGGATGTCGGCGCCGGGAATACGATGGCCGAGCGCCTCGGACTCGGTGGCAAAGAGGGAGTCGAACTCGTTGGGCCCGACATCGTTTCGCTCAAGCAGCGCCCACGCATTTGAGTCGGGGTTGTGGGTGTTGACCGAGCGGATGAAGTTGCTCGGTAGAGAATGATTTTCTTCGTATGTATTGAAGGCATCGAAGGGACTGGAGAGCACGACTCCACCGAAGTCCCAAAAAACTGCGCGCACAATGGTTGGGGTTGGCATGGTTCGAGAGCCTACGATGGGGCAGTACAAAGTCTCGATTCGACTTCGGGTCACCTGGTGCGAACACGACCGGTACCCGCAGCGATGATCGACACAGCGTGCAGCTCGCCGTAATCGGCGACACGGAGGCTCGAATGGTCGAGCCCCGTCAACAGGAACGAGACAACTGATAATGAATGCCAATAACGGCCCAGCCCACGTCGTGGTCGACGGGTCGAACCTTGCGACCGAAGGACGGTCGCTGCCCAGCCTGCAGCAGCTGAACGAAGCCGTCATGAGCTTCATGGAAGACAACCCCGACACCGAGATAACGGTGGTGGTCGATGCGACCTTCGGGCACCGGATTGACAAGAAAGAGACCAAGGAGTTCGAAGAGGGCATCTCGAACAACGAGCTCGTTGCGCCGCCAGCCGGCGCTGTTGGTCGCGGTGACGCCTTTGTTTTAGGCATCGCCAACAAGGCGAACTCCACGGTGTTATCGAATGATTCCTTTCAGGAGTTCCACGGCCAATACGAATGGCTCTTCGACGAAGGCCGCCTGATCGGCGGTAAGCCAGTGCCGCATGTCGGCTGGGTGTGGGTGGCGCGCACCCCGGTTCGTGGCCCGGTCAGCCGCAAGGCCACCCGCGGCTCAGGGAGCAGCAGTGGCAGTAGCGGCGGCGGTCGGTCACGTGGTGGCCGTGGTCGCACAAAGCAAGACGAGAACCAGGCACGCGTGGGCAGCGTCGAAGCAAATGCACCGATGCCGGTGCCGAAGACGCCGCCGCCAGCGCGCAAGCAGACTGCAGCGCGTCAGAGCGAGCCGAAGGCGGATGTCAGCGCAGCACCGAGAGGCGGCGACCCAGTGAACGAACTGATGCCGTTTCTCGAGTTCGTCGAGCATCACCCAGTCGGAACGAGCATCAACGGCACCGTCGACGCGTACTCATCCCACGGCGCCTACATTACGATTTCCGGCACCGGTGTGCGGGGCTATGTCCCGCTCCGAATGATGGCCTCGCCGACACCGCGTAGCGCAAAATCAATCATGAAGATCGACTCGTCGGTCACGCTCGTCGTCGTGAGCTTTAATGGTTCTCGCCGCAGCATCGACTGTGCCGTCCCTGACATGGCTGATCGGGCTATCGCCGAAGCAGCAGCCGAGGCTGACGAAAACGATGAGACAACCGCTGAGGTAACGAGCGAGCGGCAAGGCCCTTCCAGAAAAAAGACAGCCGGTCAGAGGCCAGCAGCGAAGAAGAAGGCAGCAGCGAAAAAGACGCCGCCCAAGAAGAAGGCGCCGGCCAAGAATGCCGCGGTGAAGACGGCGACCACAAAGACGGCGACCACAAAGACGGCGACCACAAAGACGGCGACCACAAAGACGGTGGCCACAAAGACGACGGCCACAAAGACGACGGCCAAGAAGGCGGCAGCACCGAAGAGGAGCGCTCCCGCCAAGCAGGCAGCGGCCAAGAAATCCACAGTCGAGAAGGCTCCGGTCAAGAAGGCTCCGGTCAAGAAGGCTCCGGTCAAGAAGGCTCCGGTCAAGAAGGCTCCGGTCAAGAAGGCTCCGGTCAAGAAGATCGCAGCCAAGAAGATCGCAGCCAAGAAGGCACCGGTCAACAAGACTGCGGCCAAGAAGGCCGCGGTCAAGAAGGCTTCAGTCACGAAGGCTCCAGTCACGAAGGCGCCAGTCACGAAGGCGCCAGCGAAGAAGGCGCCAGCGAAGAAGGCGCCAGCGAAGAAGGCGCCAGCGAAGAAGGCGCCAGCAAAGAAGGCTCCTGCCAAGAACGCAGCGACGAAGAAGTCCGCTCCAGCGAAGGGAGCCTGATATGCGTGTCGTGACCTGGAATGTCAACTCGTTGCGTGCTCGTCAAGAGCGAGTCGAGGCGTGGCTGGAAGAAGTGCAGCCCGATGTTCTTTTGATTCAGGAGACCAAACTTGCCGACGACGCCTTCCCGATGCTGGCATTTGAGGCAATGGGTTACACGTGTGCCCACTATGGCCAAGGCCAGTGGAACGGTGTCGCCATCCTCTCCAAGGTCGGTCTGACTGATGTCGTGACGAACTTTGCAGAAGCCATCAAGCCCGACCCGGACGCACGGATCATTACTGCCACCTGCGGTGGGGTCAGGGTCAGCAGTGTGTACGTCCCGAATGGGCGATCGCTCGATGACGATCACTACACATACAAGCTCGACTGGCTCGGCCGGCTGGTGCAGCACCTCGAGGCCGACACGTCGGCTGATCAAGACGTCATTGTCGGTGGCGACTACAACATCGCTCCTGACGACCGAGACGTCCACGACCCCGCCAAGACCATCGGTATGACGCACGTCAGCCAGGCGGAACGCGACCGTCTCGGCGAGCTTGAGCAGTGGGGGTTGACTGATGCCTTCCGCCACCTGCACGACGAAGACCGCATGTACTCATGGTGGGACTATCGCGGCGGCGATTTCCACCAAGGGCGTGGGATGCGCATTGACATGTTGATGTGCAGCCAGTCGGTCATTGATCGGACCACCTGGTGTGTCGTCGATCGGAACGCCCGCAAGGGCAAGTCACCAAGCGATCATGCGCCGGTGATTGTCGACTTCGACTGAGCAACGAGCGGCAGGATCTGAGCGCCCAGCCGTTCAGCCATAATCTCTCCGAACGACGTCGCGTTCGCCAGTTCGGCGACGGTTGTCGGCATGCTCGCAGCGATCGCCTTCACGTCGCGGTCACTGCACAGCTGACTTGGCAGCACGTCGGCCTTGCGCGCTGCTTCGTCTCTCCATTCCTGCAGGGCTGTCAGCAGTGGGTCGATCTGGGCGCGTCGCCGGCGCAGCGTGCTCGGTAGTGGCATTGCCTCGGGCTCGCTGAGGTCAAGGTTGCCGATGAACGGGCTCGGCTTGCGGGCATAACCGCCTCGACGCTCGGCCCAGCTCAATGTCAGTCGGTCAGATGCACGCGTCGCGGCAACGTAGAGCAACCGGCCTTCCTCGGCCCGAGTTGTTGCTGTCGTTGCTGACTTGTGCGGCACGAGGCTCGTTTCAACTCCGGTGACGTACACGGCATGCCATTCACGCCCCTTGGAGGCGTGGAATGTCAGGAGATCCACACCGTCGGTCGATCGATCGTCGAATGGGTTGGTCATTGCGACCCAGGATCGGAAACCGGCGCCGTCGCCCAGCTGCTGGTCACGGAGATAGTCGAGTACGACCGTGGCGACGCGCCGCTCGGCTTCAAGCTCGTCGACGGCTCGGTCGGCTTGGGCTTTAGTGCGGCGGTCGACTCCCTCGTGGGCAATGGCCTGTTCGGCTTGCACGGTCAGCAGAGCGTCGTGCGCGTCGAGCATGTCGTGGGCCCACGCCCGCAGTTGGGAAGCAGAGCCGAGCATCGAGGCCTGACGAACTGCGACCTGCAGCGGGGTCCCGGAGGCTGTGGCCGAGCGGCGCACCGGAATACCGAGTGACCCGAGGGCGGTGCCGAATGCGGCGAGTTGGGCATTGGTCCGTGCCAACACAGCCACCGCACCCGAACGAATCAGGTTCGGATCAAGCCGGACAATCGAGCTGGCAACCAAACGTGCTTCGGCGTCTTCGTCGTCTCCTGCTAATCGTTCGACGACCGGTCCGTCACCACGGTTTGACACCAGCTCAGTCGGGTGTTCGGCCGCAGCGAGTACCTGGACGCCGGTGCGCACGATCTGTGGCGTACAGCGATGGTTGACAGGGAGCCGGACCACCTCGACGCCGGGAAAGCGGCGCTCGACGTCGACGAGCAGCGTCGGGTCGGCGCCGTTGAACCCATAGATGGCCTGTGCCGGGTCACCCACGATGAACAGATCGTCGCGGCCGGCCCGCAGTAGATCGACAAGGCGGTGCTGCAAGGGGTTGAGGTCTTGGGCTTCATCGACGAGGAGGTGTCGAAATCGCCACCGCAACCCATCAGCAAACCCAGTGTCGTATTCCATTTCGGTGATCACCAGCGAAAGGACGTCATCGAAATCAATGATGCCACGCTTACGTTTCAGCTGTTCGAAGTCATTGAAAACGGTGGCAGCGCGCTCGATACCAGCTGATGGGCTTCGTTGCGCCCGGCGCGCCCGGCCGGCATAGTCGCTTGCGCGGATGCCGCGGGCGGTAGCCCAGTCGATCTCGCCGAGAAGGCCATCGATGCCGCGGCGCTGTGATGCGTCGATCACGTCGCCAACGAGTCGCCGGCGCTCAGGAACGACCGTACGTGGCCGACGGTTCGTGTCGTCCCACCGTTGCCGGAGCACAGCAAGCATGACCGAGTGAAACGTGCCAGCTTCAACGCGGTCGCGCATGCCGAGACGCGACAGCCGCCGCCGGAGCTCCCCAGCAGCCTCGCGGGTAAATGTGAGCGCCAAAGTGTGGCGCGCATCGGCCTTGTCGGTGGCGACGCGCCACGCGATGCGACGGGTCAAGACGCGAGTCTTGCCCGACCCGGCGCCAGCGATCACAGCAACCAGGTGCGACTCGGCAGTGACCGCGGCGCGCTGGTCGGCATCGAGGTCAGCGATCAGCGCGTCGGCATCCACGTTGTTAACTGTACGCGGCAATCTCTTCGAGCTGAGCCGTGAGCCAGTTAGCCATCCAAATTGCTCCGCTGCGGTTGAAATGCAGCCCGTCGTACCGCCAGCTGGGATCGAAGTTTCCGAGCGGTTCCGCACAGTTCCCTCCGGGGCAGAGGACGCGGCCGACATCGATGATGGATACGTCGGAGTGGGTACTGGCGTAGCTCTCAAACACGGCACGAACCCTGGCCTCTCGGTCCCACATGGCATCGGTGGTGCCGATCTCCATCCGCGCTGGTACGGCGAGAACGAGGGCCGCATCGACTGCAGCGGTCTGGGCCAGGATCTCATCGACAAAGTCGATAATGAGCGAGGTGTGCTCGCCAGACCCGAGCGTGACAATTGACTCGCCGACCCGGCGATCTTCGAGGTCGTTGGTGAGCAGCAACATCACGATGTCGACAGGGTCTGTACCGATCTCGATTGCGTCGCGCAGGTCGCTCCGCCAGTCACCGCAAAATTGTGCCAATGAGACGGACTCGTAACTTCCGTCAAATTGTTCGAACGCGACATCACCAGGGAGGAACGAGCACGCCGGTCGTGCAACGTTTCGGATTTGGATGCGGTCGGTCTCAAAGACTGTGTCGGCAACCGTCCACGGTTCGAATTGTAAATCGCTCAGCAGGCGGCCTCCGATCATGGTGTGCATCACCGAGTCGCCGACAACAGCGACGCGAGTTGGCCCAGCCAAGCGATTGAGCGCCGTGGTACTGGTGGTACTGGTGGACCCGCTGGTCGCGGTCGGCACAGTTGTCTGGGCCCCAGCGGTTGGCGAGGTGGTCTCGGTCGTGTCCGGAAGATTCAACATCGGGCGCGGCTGCTCGAAGGCGATCGTCGCGCCGATCTTGACGGTCGGTTCGTCGTCTTCGGCCCCGAGGGTGGCGGGTCCGGCGGTGACGACGATCAAGGCAGCGGCTACAGCGGCGGTGCAGGCAGGGCCGATGGCGATGGACCGAGGGCCCCAGCGGTCTCCGATCGCGCCCTGTCGAATGGGCCGTTCGAGTAGTCGGTACGACAGGGTTGCGACGATCAGGGTCACGACGAGGACGACGATGCGATGGGCGAAGTCACGAAGGCCCAGTCGAGCCTCATCGAGAATGACGAGGATGGGCCAGTGCCAGAGGTACACACCGTACGAAATGACCCCGAGGAGGCGCAGAGGTGGCCATTCGAGCACCCGGCGGATCCACGGGGTTGCTGGCCCACCGACGATGACCATGCCTGCAGCGAGTGCGACCAGAGTGAAGCCACCGCGGTACATCCAGGTGACATTCTCCGACGCTGTGGCGGAGACGGCGACCAACACGGCAACGGACAGCAGTGCAGCAGCCGACGTCCGGCGTGATCCTGCGACGGGGACCCCCCGCAATGTTGCGCCGAGGGCTGCGCCGATGAGGAGCGCCTGTGCTCGAGTATCGGCACCGAAGTACAGGCGGTCGAGCGAGCTGCCGTTGAAGTTTGCGATGATCATCCAGAGAGCACTCGCTGCGCCGAGGACGACCGATCCGACAATCACGCATCGCCGAGTGGACCGGCGTGTCGCCGTGAACGCTGCAGCAAGCGCGATTGCTCCAGCGAGGATGACATAGAACTGTTCTTCGATCGATAACGACCAGACATGACGCAGCGGTGATGCGCCGGTGACGACATCGGTGTAGGTGGTGCCATCACTGATGAATAGCCAGTTTGCTACGTACAACAGCGCAGCGAGGCCATGGCGACGGAGTCGTTCCAATTCGACCGCGTTCGCCCACACAGCGGCATATATCGCGAGCGTGGTGACCATGAGCAGCATTGCCGGAAGTAGCCGTCGCGTTCGCCGAATGAAGAATTGTCCGAGGCGGATCGATCCGCTGGCCTCGGCCTCTCTGACGAGAAGCGACGTCAGGAGAAAGCCCGAGAGGACGAAGAACACGTCGACACCGATGAAACCTCCGGGCAAGGCGTCGGGCCACAGGTGGTAGACGACTACGGCGGCGACAGCGACCCCGCGGAGGCCATCAAGGCTCGGCACATGAACGAACGAGCTCCCCGGACCGTCGGTCATCTTTCAACGATACTGCAGCGTTGAGTAACCTGGGTATATGTCGTATCCCAAGAAGCTGCTGAACGACTACGAAACGGTTGCGGTCGACCTCCACCCGCACTGGTGGCACTTCGCCGAGCCGGTCTCCGCGCTCGTCGGATCAATTATTTTCGGCATCCTCGCACTTGTGTTTGACGTCAGAGGCACCTTCGGTGACCTCTTGAAATGGCTGGTCATCATCGTGATCGTCGTCAGCGCCATCTGGGTCGTTGTGCGATACCTCAAATGGATGACCACCAACTTTGTCATCACTTCGGACCGGCTCATCTTCCGTGCTGGCGTGATCGCCAAGATGGGTATTGAGATCCCGCTCGAACGAGTCAACAACGTCCACTTCAGTCAGACGATCTTTGAACGGATGACCGGCTCGGGCGACCTGCTGATCGAGTCCGGCGGCGAAGGCGGCCAGCAACGTTTCACCGACATTCGCCGCCCCGACCGCGTGCAGAATCTCATCCATTCGCAGATGGAAGAGAACGAAAAGCGCCGGTTCACGGTGGGCACGGGTGGCTCAACGACTGACGTGGCCACGCAGCTCGAGAAGCTCGAAGGCATGGTCGAACGCGGCACGCTGTCACCTGAGGAATTTCAGTCACAGAAGAACAAGCTGCTTGGGGGCTGACGTGCCGGCTGGACGCCGAATTATCAGCCTGGTGCCGTCAAGCACCGAGACGCTGCTCGGACTTGGCGGCGATGTCATTGCGTGTACGAAGTTCTGCGAGCAACCAGGTATCGCTCATGTCGGTGGCACAAAGAACCCTGACATTCAAGCGATCATCGACCTGGCGCCCGATGTCGTCGTGCTCGACCGAGAAGAAAATCGCCGACAGGACGCCGAAGCGCTGGAGGCGGCGGGAATCGAACTTTTCGTCAGCGATGTCACCGACGTGGCCTCGGCCATGATCGTTGTGGCCGAACTGTCTGCGCTCGTTGGTGGCCCGACGGTCATTGAGGTGGACCGACCGCGCCATGTTGAGCCACTGGGCCTGTCCGTCTTTGTACCGATCTGGCGTCGTCCGTGGATGAGCATCTCGGCAGCCACCTACGGCGGATCGCTGCTGGCCCACCTGGGCTGGCGCATGGTGACCAACGGTGCGCCGACCGCGTATCCCGAGGTCGAACTCGCAGACCTTGAAGCACCCGACGTCGTTGCTGTTCCGTCTGAGCCGTATGAGTTCACCGACGATCATCTCGATGAGCTTCGTGTTGCGTTCCCAACGAGTGTGGTCGTGCGCATCGATGGGCAAGATCTGTTTTGGTGGGGCAGCAGGACCCCTGGAGCGATCATTCGACTCGGCGAAGCGCTATGCGACGTGGTGGGCGCCAGCTGAGGGCTTGACAACCCAGCCATCGGTGACCGCACCCGGTGCGCAGATCGCAACGATGCATCCGCCGAATCCACCGCCGGTCATCCGTGTCCCGAACACGCCCGGGAGAGCGTTGAGCGCACCGACTGCAGCGTCCATCTGGTCGGTCGAGGTGTCGAAGTCATCGCGCAGGCTGGCGTGCCCATCGACCATGATCTGACCCGCAGCGACGTAGTTGCCTGCAGCCAGTTCCGTGGCGAACTTCATGACGCGACGGTTCTCAGCAATTACGTGCCGGGCCCGTCGTTGGGCGATTGGGTCGGTCACGCGCGCGACATCGTCGGGCGAAGCGAGCCGCAACGGGCCGATGTCGACCTCGGCCCGTTCGCATTCAGCAACGCGATCGGCGTAGGCCGAGCCGACCAGCCGACGATGGACGATGAACTTGACCACAATGTCGATGTCGTCGGGAATCAGGTGCGGAGTGACTTCGAGGCTGTGGCAGTCGATCAGCGTGGCGTGCCCTGCTACTCCGGCAGCGATCGACAGTTGATCCATGATCCCCGTTGGCACGCCCGTGGCAGCGTGCTCGGCGCGTTGCGCGGCCTGCGCGAGTTCGAGGGACGTTCCGTCGAAGCCAAGCGCAAGCCCGACAGCGCATTCGAGTGCCGCGCTCGACGACAGACCGGCACCGGCGGGGATATCGGAAACGAGGTGTCCGCGCAGGCCGGTTGGTGCGCCGAGTTCGCCAGCCATGGCGGCCACGTAGGCGCCCCAGTCAGGGGTCTCGTCGGCGGCTGAACCCGTGAACGGAACGGGGAAGTTGACACGGCCGGCGACGTCGCCCGATGTCAGCTCGACGGAGTCGTCGGTCGCGGTGTAGGTGAGTGTGGTGCCGCGGTCGATCGCCATTGGGAACACGAGACCACCGGTGTAGTCGGTGTGTTCGCCGATCAAGTTGACTCGGCCAGGGGCATGCACACGGCTCGTTTCTGACACGCCATAAAAGTACCCAGTTCCCGCTTGTTTCGCGGCCTGTGCGCTCTGCAACACTGCGAACATGCCACGCGCCGTCTTGCCCGCCATTGCCGATGAAGGTGCCATCGAGTTGGAGTTCGAGACCTTCGGTGATCCGGGTAATCCGACCCTGCTGCTCGTGAACGGTTTCACGAGTCAGATGATCGTCTGGGAAACCGAACTGATCGAGGGGCTCGTTGCCCAAGACCTCTATGTCATCATCTACGACAATCGCGATGTCGGCCTCTCGACCAAGCTTGATGGTCAACGGGTGCAGCCGATGAAGGTACTGCGAGCAATCATTGCCGGCGAGCCAGTGGAGGTCCCATACACACTCAGCGCAATGGCGGCCGACGGCATGGGCCTGCTGTCCCATCTCGGTATCGACCAGGCGCACATCGCCGGAGTCTCAATGGGCGGAATGATCGTGCAGATGATGGCGATCGAGCATCCTGAACGGGTGCTCAGCCTTTGCTCGATCATGAGTAGCCCAGGCGACCCCGATTACGGACAGCCGTCCCCCGAGGCCCGTACGGCATTACTCGCGCCGCCGTCAATCGAACGCGAGGCTTACATCAACGACTCCATCCGGGCGAAAGTCTGGCTGTCGAAGAAGCACTTCTCCGAAGAGGTGACTCGCGATCGTTCGGCGCGCCAGTTCGACCGGATCTTTTACCCCGAGGGATTCACCCGCCAGCTTGCAGCGATATACGCAACGGGCGACCGGAGCGAACGGCTCCAGCAGCTCAACGTGGCGACCCTGGTGATCCACGGGCGTGACGACGAGTTGATCTCGGCATCAGGAGGCGAACGGACAGCCGAACTCATTGACGGCTCGCGCTATCTGCTGCTTTCCGACATGGGTCACGATCTCCCGGCGCCCCTCGCACCGGTTTTCGCCGAAGCAATCGGCGGGCACATCCGCGTCAGCAATATCAGCAATATCAGCAATATCAGCATCACAGTCTGAAGGAGATCATCATGGGCCCACTCGCAGGAAAACGCATCATCGAAATTGCCGGGATTGGACCGGGCCCGTTCGCGGCCATGCTCCTGTCTGACCTTGGCGCCGAGGTCATTCGCGTCGAACGTACCGGGGCTGTTCGCGGGCCGACGCCGGACAAGCCTGCAGGCGATGTCAGCCTGCGCGGCCGCCGCAACGTGGCCATCGACCTGAAACACCCTGGCGGTCTCGCAACATTGCTCGACCTCGTCGAGTCAGCTGATGGGCTGATCGAAGGGTTCCGTCCTGGTGTCATGGAACGCCTCGGAGCGGGGCCT
>Ga0114998_10003871_pt1 | contig 11036 bp, 11 predicted proteins | sample ArcticOcean_MG_C_5_FD_87044 | JGI IMG/M metagenome (GOLD analysis project Ga0114998, IMG submission 87044) | Marine microbial communities from western Arctic Ocean - ArcticOcean_MG_CB4_138 | ecosystem: Environmental > Aquatic > Marine > Oceanic | place: Arctic Ocean: Canada Basin | collected...
CTCAGTTTAGTTTTATTAATAATTTCTTTTTTTCTTGGAGCGGGTAAAGAGAATCGAACTCTTACATCCAGCTTGGAAGGCTAGCGTTCTACCATTGAACTACACCCGCACAACATCAAGAATTACACTCCATTGTTTTAAAGGTTTTATTGAATGGTGGAGGGGGAAAGATTCGAACTTTCGAAGACCGAAGTCAACGGGTTTACAGCCCGCCCCATTTGACCGCTCTGGAACCCCTCCTTTTGGGGAAGTGTCCCCTTCCTTTAATAAAGCTTCAAACAACATGCGTTTTATATATTTTTATTATGCAATTGCAACACGAGATTTACTGTGAAAACATAGCAAAAAACGTATAAAACAAGCTTAAATTTATGAATAAATCATCTTTTTTAATCGTTGGCCAACATGCTGTTATTGAGGCTCTAAGAAATCCTAATAGAAAGGTTTTAAAAGTCTTTTTAACAGAAGAGAGTAAAAAAAATATTCATAGAAAAAACCCAAAAAAAAACATCCTAGAAGATGTTAAAGTTTATTTTAAATCTAAAAAAGAATTAGATAAATATACTTCAAAAGATCAAATGCTGCATGGTGGATATGTCGCTGAAGTAGAGCATTTAGATCATCCAGAATTAAAAGAATTTATAAAGGGAAAAAATAACTTAACATTTGTTTGTATTGATGAGGTGACTGATCCGAGAAATATTGGTTCATTGATAAGAAGTGCTGCTTCATTTAATATTGATGGTTTAATAGTTAAAGAAAGGCAATTCCCTTCAGACAGCAAGCTAATGTACAAGGCCGCAAGTGGCTGTATGGAATATTTAAATATATTTGAAGTTTCCAACATCAATTCAACATTGAAAAACTTACGAGAGAAAAACTTTTGGGTTTATGGTTTTGATGCAAAAGGAGAAAAAAGATTTACTGAAATTAAATGGGAAGGTAAGAATGTTCTCTTATTTGGTTCTGAAGGGTTTGGAATGAGAGAGCATATCGGTAAATATACAGATTTTTTAGTTAAAATTGACATAAACAATAAAGTTGAAAGTTTAAATATATCAAATAGTGCAGCTATAGTTTTTCATCATCTTAGTTACTTAAAAAAAACTCTTGATTAGTGAAAATTTTATTAATAAAAATATAATATAATCTCATACAGGGTTAATGCAGCCATTGTATTATAATAAATGAAAAAAATACTTATATTTACCGCTACGTATAATGAGGTAAACAATGTAGAAAAATTGATTGACAAAATTAGAAACAGCTGTGCTGATGAAGATATTTTAATTGTTGACGATAATAGTCCTGATGGCACCGGAAAATTACTTAAAGAGAAAGAACAAAAAGATTCTAAACTTAATATTATTATCAGAGCAGAAAAGCTTGGACTAGATACAGCTCATAAACTTGCTTATGACTATGCAATAACCAATGATTATGATTGTTTAATCACTATGGATGCAGACTTATCACACAATCCATCTGAAATACCAAATTTTGTAAAACTTATTAATGATAATGATTTTGTACTAGGCTCAAGATACATGATTGGTGGCGAAAATAAGATTGGCATAATAAGGTTTCTACTGAGTTACTTTGGGAATAAATTTATTAAAAATGTTTTAAATATAAAATGTACAGAATTTACATCCTCATTTAGGGCATTTAACTTGAAAAGAATGAATAATTTTAATTTAAATATAATTAATTCAAAAGGTTACAGTTTTTTCATGGAAACCATTTATCAGATAAAAAAACTTGACTACAATATAGTAGAAGTACCAATCATATTTAATCATAGAGCTATGGGAAAGTCAAAAATACCCAAAATAGAATTATTTAGAACTCTATTAAATGTACTCAGATTATACTTAATCAAAAATAAATAAATCAAACATTGAGCAAAAAACTATTAATTATTGGAAAAAATAGCTTTATAGCCTCCCATTTGTACACGTACATCAAAAAATATCTTAGTATAAATAAAATTTCATATCAAAAATTTAATACTTTGAAATTATCTTCAATAGAAAAATATACACATATAATTAATTGCTCAATTCATCCGAATTATCATAATAAAAGATACAATTCTAAATATGATATTGATTTAAATATTATGAATAAGATAAAAGATACAAATTTAAAATATATTTTTTTATCCACAAGAAAGGTTTATAAAGAAAAATTCAACATTAAAGAAAATGATAAAATTGAAACAACGTGTAATTATTCAAGAAATAAAATTAAAACTGAAAAAAAATTACTCTTATTATTAAAGAAAAATCTTATAATTTTGCGAATATCAAATGTTCTTGGTATAAAAAAAAATTTAAAAAATAAAAGAGTAATACACAAACTATTTTTAGATAATTATATTGATTCCACTAAAAACAAAAAACCATCTATTTTTAATAATGGTTTTAAGGATTTTATAACAATAGATCAATTCTGTGATGTAATATATAAAATTATTAAATCTAAAATTTATGGGATTTACAATTTATCTCTAGGGAAAAAAATATATATTAAAGAAATTGTTGAATGGTTATATAAACCTAACATGCAAAAAATTACTATTATCAATAATATAGATAAAAAAAATTCATTTACTCTTTCTAATAATAAACTTGCATCTAAAATAAATATTAATTTAAAAAAAAGTATTGTAAAAAAATTTTGTAATAATTTATTTAGATAAAAAAGTTTTTTCTTTTATTTTATATTGAAATTTATTTTTGTGATTTAAAATTCTAAATATCTGAACTATAAATTTTGATACCACTCCTAACAATGTTCCAAATCTTATGGGCAGAAAATGATAATTAACTATCATATCAAAGAATAAAGAAAACAAATTACCTAACTTATAATTACTATTTCCTTTGAATCTTTTTTTATGTATTATTTTAATTGTACTAATATTTTTTGTTTCCCTTAGAAGAAGACTGTCTAAAAAAATAATCGGTTTTTTAAATTGTACAATTTTTTTACATATATGTAATTTAAACCCCCTAAAAGATGAATGATAAATATTCATAGGTTTGTTAAATAAAAAGCTTGAATAAACATTGTTTAAATAACTGATTATTTTTTTCCAGGCAGGGTGTTTTCTATTTAAATACAGCGTATAGCATAAATCATAATCATCTAATTTTTTGTAAATTGACATTATTGATGAAGGTGGGTGCTGTAAATCATCATCCATTGTGATAACTTTTTGTCCTCTTGCAAACTTTAATCCAGCGAAAATTGCACTGTGTTGGCCATAATTTTTAAATAAATTTATTCCTCTAATTGTTGAATTTTTTTTAGTTAGCTTTTTAATGACATCCCAACTATTATCCCTGCTACAATCATTAACTAAAATAATTTCGTATTTTTTTACAATTTTATTATCAATTTTTGAATTCAATTGATTAATCAATTTATGTATTATTTGTGAACTATTATATATTGGTATTACTATAGATAGATTCATTATTGTGATTTTCAAGAGGCTTAATATCTAAACATATTAATATAATTAAAAGATTTAATCTAATAATAAATATGATAATTAATCAGCGACTTGTTAAATTATTATATTTTACCAATGATATAAATTAAAAAATTAAGAATTAGATAATATGCGTTGCGAAATTTGTAGTAAAAAATTAAATATCTATAAAAGATTAGAACAATTTGATTTACTAAAATGTTATATTTGTGATCATACAGTATCAGATCTCAAAGTTAGTAATAAATATTATCAAGAAACATATTCACAATCATATGTAGATGAAAAACATAAAAATTGGATGAACAATCCTAACTACCCTTTTTTTGAGAAAATCAACCTATTCATTAAGTCAAAAAAAAGTGGTAAAATATTAGACCTAGGATGTGGTACTGGCTTGCTCTTAAAATATTTATATAAAAAAAATCCAAAATTTAATTTAACAGGTGTAGATATAATTGTCAAAAATAGTAAAAGAAAATCAAAGATAACATTTATTAAAAAAGAAATTTTTAAATTTTTACCTAATAAAAAATTTTCATTTGTTGTTTCTAATATGGTAATAGAGCACATTCCACACATTAAATTATTCATAGAGCATATAAAAAAAATATCAAATAAAGACTCTTATTATATTATATTAACAATCAATACTGATAGCTTCTTATATAAAGTTTCAAATTACTTATATTATCTAAATATTAAAACACCTTTTATTAGGCTGTACGACCCACACCATCTAAATCATTTTTCAAAAAAAAGTCTAGAAAAAATTTTTATAAAAAATGGATTTAATGTGGTTGAAAGAGTTAAAACACCTATTAGCATGAAGCAAATAGACTATCCATACAATAATATATTCATGAAATATTTTTTATATTTTGGACTTGCAATAATGCTAAGGTTAGAAAATTTTTTCAATAAGTCTTGGATGCAAACTGTAATTTTTAAAAGAAAAAATTAAATTTTTTATGAAGAAAATTATATCTAAAAAAAACAAATCATTTATTTTTTTATTAATAATTATTATTCTTGGATCACTCATCAGGGTTTATAACATTAATTATGATGATCTCTCGTCTGATGAAATGGTTTCATTTTGGGTGTCAGATCCCTCAATATCTTTTAAGGAAACTTTAATAAGAATATTTAGTTCAAATTGGATGATACTTTACGAAATCTGCTTAAAGTATTTTCATTATTTATTCGGATATGAGGTTTATGTTTCAAGGTACTTTTCTTTTTTTTTCAGTGTATTATCATTAATATCTTTTGGACTGTTGTTATTAAAAATTACAAAAATAGAATCTGTAATTTTAGGATTGTTTATTCTTTCAATTAATATTTATCACATTCGTTATTCTATTGAATTAAGATCGTATATTTTTTCTTTTTTTTTAGTAACATTATTTATCTATTTTGCATTTAGAAATACTACTGTTAATCAAAAAACAAATATTCTAAATTTATTTATACTTAATTTAATTACAATTTTAATGTTATTCTGTCATCCATTTACATTATTAGTGGTTGGTTCTTTTGTTATATTTGAATTATCAAAATTTTATAAAAAAGAAATAATCTCTTCTTATAATATTTTTCTGATTACATCTTTGGTATTCACAACGATGTTTTTTCTTTTTATTTATTTTCAAACAACCTTAAAGTTTATTGATCAAGATATATTAAATGGCATATCTCCAGATTGGTTATGGCAAGTAAAACCAAAATTTTATACTAATTTTTACTTTTCTAAATATTTTGGTTCAAGAATGTTAGGATTGGTACATCTTGGCATCCTCTTGTACTGCATAATTAAATTTAAAAAAAATCTACTTGAAGATTTTAATATTTATACTTTTTTTGTATTTCTAATTTTTTTTTCTTACTTTATTCCTCTTGCATACGGCTATATATTTAAGCCAATGTTACTAGATAGGTACATTTTTTTTATCCTAATACCTATAATTTGTTTATTGTCCCATTTTGTTTTATTCATTAAGACAAAATTTTTAAGGTATTTTTTCGTAGCTTTAATTTGTTTAATTACGTTTTTAAATCACTTATTTTATGAAAATACTGGCAGACAATTTTATACGAGTATCAATCCGACTAAACCAGACACTCATAATGCTCTAAGAATTATCAATAACTCGAATACTAAACTTTTTACATTTAGTAGAGATGATAGATATGCAATAAATACAAATAAAGTTTATGAAAATTATTTATTAAAATATTTAAATACATTAAATTATGAATTAAAATATTTTGGTTATGGTGAGGTCAAAACAAAACCAAATAAGATTTGGGTAATATATTTTAGAGATATAGCTAAAGGAGAATTTCAAATACCAAAAAAGTTTTTAGAGTACAGGGTTGTTGAGGAACAACATTTAAATAATTTAAATTTATATCTTTTAACAAAATAGTATTAATTTAATTCTTCTTATAAATATGCCACCCCATATAATTATTATATAAATAATAATTGTTTTTAATAAAAGAGACAACATTTGGCATATTATCTTTATTATTCAACCATATCAAGGGTGAGGAATATAAAATAAATTGTGAATTAGATTTTTGAATCTGATTAATAAATTTATCCTCATTCCAATCTATCAAAATATGTGCGGGTATAAAAAATTGTGTACATGAAGGTTTCTTTAAAAGGTAAGGTAATGCTATATCGTCAGATAAAATTTGAATACAATCATCATCTTTACTCAATTTAGAATAATATTTTACAAAAATTTTGTATTTATCAGAAAGAAATTTTTCGTCAGCAGCATAAATTAGTCCAGAAATATTTGTTTTTAAGTTAAGTAAATTTGAAAAGTTGAAAATTTTTATATTTATTATTGCAAGAAAACAAATGAAAGAAATCAATATAAAATTTGAGGAAATCTTTTTAAAATATATATTTATTTTTGATTTTTGCAAATTGTAAAATAAAAAATATAAAATAGAAAAATACAAAATAAACATATAAGGACCAGATGAATATTTAATATGTGGAGCATCTGTTCTCATTATGCTACTTTGAAAAAAGATAATTGAGGACACAAACAAGATTGAAATTATAAATTTTGCAGGAAAATTTAAACTTATATTTTTATTGAAATTTAAAACAATTGTAAAAACACCAGCAAAAACAAGTAATAATAAAGCCCTGGTTTCTCTAGAGCTGTGGGCGCTAAATGGTTGTGGATACTCTAAACCTAATAAATATCCAGATATACTCGTTAAAAATTTTATTTGGTAAAAAAACTCCCTGATCTCATCTATCGAAAAATAGAATGAAAATATAAACCATGCTGAAAAAATTCCACTTAAAATGTAACTAACTTTCAAATATTCTTTCTGAGTTATCAGGTAGATAAGTAAAACAGCAATAAGTAAATTTATGTATATGCCAATATCAATCCACCATAGAATTGAAAAAAGGGAAAAATTCCCAACAAGAAAAATCTTCCAAAAAGAACTTTTAATACCTGTCAAAAAATCAATAACAACTACTAAAAATAATAAAAAAAGACAGGCCCTCGGTGGAAAATAACTGATAGCTGAAACATTATAATCAATAAAACTTATTACCAAGAATGTTAGTAGAATAAAAAAAATATTTTTTGTATATTTATCGAAATTTAAACCTGATATTAGTTTTCTACAAATAAAAACTAATAAAATTTGATTAAAAAATAATAAAAGTAAATTAACAAATCTTACCGAGCCCACTGAATAATTATTAGTAAATTTTGATATAAGTAATCCTAAGTTATTTCCAACTAAACCATAATCATACAACGTAGATAGCCAGAGTGTATCATTAAATAAATTATTTAACGGTGGAACAAGTGGTGTCCCTTCATGAAAAATATCTATTTCAGTTACATGCAAACTAAAGTCAATGATTAAAAAATCTAATGTTAAGAATAATAAGAATGCATAGCTAATCTTTTTAATTGATTCATTATTATCTTGAGTCTTACTTTTTTTTAAAAAGAAATCATTGCTATATGGATTAATTTTGTACACTTTATTTTTAAAACATATCAAATAACTTATTAAAAAAGCAAGTATTGGAATTAGTACAAATGTTAGGACTCTTATAACCTCATTAATTGGGTTGTGTTTTTTAAAAAAAAACTCACCCTGAATTAAATTTTTAGGGTCATAAGGAATCTCGATTTGTTTCCAAATTATTGTTACAAAAAATAATGAAATAACCAACCAAATAAAAGGATAAATTTTTTTCATATTATGTGATCAATAAATTTTTAGTTGGATTTTTTAATATCCTTAATCACGTACTGATCTCTACCCTTTGTCTGTTCAAAAATCCTTGCTAGATAAATTCCAATTATTCCCATGGTAAAAAGTAAGATGCCAGAAAAAAAAGATATAGTTATGATGATGCCAGTAGAGCCAGGCGCAGCAACCCCTGAAAACTTTGAGTACAAAGCGTATAGAATTAATACGATAGAAAATATTAAAGATATAAAACCAAGCACAACACCCAAGTATAGAGGTTTTAGAGAATAACTTGTTATACCGCTTATAAATTCTGTAATAGGTCCTTTAGAGAAGAGAGGAAACTTTGACTCACCATCTGCTCTTGGATCTCTTTCATATTTTACAAAACTTTGTTTGTAACCAACCCAGATTGATAGCCCTCTGATATAAGGTCTAAATTCATTTTGTAGTAGTATTTTTTTTAATGCAGTTCTTGAAATTAATTTAAAATCTCCAGCTTCTGTAGGTAGAGGAATTTCTGACAAGTAATTTATAATTCTATAAGCCATCTTTGTAATCAACATTTTAAAAAAAGACTCTCCGTGTCTTTTGGTTCTTACAGTATGAACGATCTCAGATCCTTTTTCATATTCACTGATAAGATCAGGAATAATTTCTGGCGGATCTTGCAAGTCAGAATCCATATAAATAATTGCATCCCCTTTTGCTTCGCGAAAACCAGCAAGGACGCACGGCCCCACACCAAACGTTCTTGTCATGTTAATTATTGTTATTGGGTTGCTTTTTTGAAGATCTAGTAAAATTTTTTCAGATTTATCATCTGAACAATCATTAACAAATATTAACTCATATTTGCAACTGTCAATTTTTGAAAAAGTTGTTTGAATTCTCTTAATTAATTCATCTAAGTTTTTTTCTTCATTTTTAAATGAAAAAATAATTGATATAAGTTTCATATTTTATAATTAATTAACATGTTTATTCTATAAGAAAATAAAAAAAACTCTATTCAAAGATTAAAGATCTCTCAACTAGATCTTGTTATATTGGCCGGTGGTAAAGGGAGTAGAATTAAAAATACCTAAATGGGTTATCAAAACCAATGTCAAGATTTAACAAAAAATACTTTATTGAATATATAATACAGAATTACAGTAAATATAATTTTAATAAAATTTATATTTTAACTGGATATAGATCCAGCCATATTTTTAAAAAATTTCATAAAAAGATTTATAATTTTATTGAAATAGAATGCTTAAAGTAGAAAAAGCTACTGGGTACTAGAGGAGCTTTGCATGTATTAAAAAAGAAAAAAGTTAAAGATTTTATATTATTAAATGGAGACACTATTTTTGATATAAATTTAAATGACTTAATAAAATCTAAAAAGAAAAATTCATTAGGCTCTGTTGCTTTAATTAAGAATTTTTCAAATAAGAGCAATAAGAAATTAAATAGTTTAAAAATATCTAATAATTACTTATCTTATACCAAATATGGTCAATTAATGAATGGTGGAATATATTATTTTAAAAAAGATATTTTCAAATATATAAAAAATAAAAATATTTCTCTAGAGAATGAAATACTACCAAATTTAATTAATAAAAAAATTATTTCTGGAAAAAAATTTGATCAATTTTTCTTTGACATCGGCTCACCCAAAAACTTCCTTAAAGCCAACAGAATTTTATATAAACATATTTATTAACCAGCAGTTTTTTTAGATAGAGATGGTGTGGTAAATTTTGACAAAGGTTATGTACATAAAAAAAATGATTTTAAATTTAGGCCTGGCGTAATTAAGGGATTGAAATATTTATGCAAACATAATTATTATATATTTATTGTAACCAATCAAGCTGGTATAGGTAAAAAAATTTTTACATTAGATAGCTTTAATAAATTACATATATTTATTAAGGAAAAACTACAGAATGAAAATATTTTTATAGATAATGTTTCGTTTTCACCATTTCATCCTGATGCAAAATTAAAAAATATAAAAGAAATAGTTCTACAAGAAAACCTGGAAACCTAATGATTAAAAAATTAAAAAACAATGGCATCTTAAACTTTCTAAAAGTTTTATGATAGGAGATCAAAACTCTGATGAAATTTGTGCTAAGAAAAGTGGCTTGTATTTTGAATTTGCTAAAAAAAATTTTTATCTTCAGGTAAAATCTATAATTAAAAAAAATTAATAGTTATTTTTAATTTTTAAACCCTCAACATCAAAACCTTTTATTAGCTCTTTAATTCCCTCGTTTAAATCTCTTTTTGCTTTAAATCCTTTTTTCTTAAGTTTGTCATTGCTAACAAAATAATTTCTTTGGTCCGGGTCTTTAATACCTTTAATTATTGTAATCTTCAGATTTTTTATTTGTTTCTTAATTAATTTGGCCAATTGTAGCTTTGTAATATTTGCCGAATTTAATCCTGCATTATAAATATTATTTTTCATTTTTTTAAAATTATTTATTGTATACAAAATACAGTCCACAACATCCCTCACGTGAATAAAATTTCTACGAAAATGTGGTTCGAATAATTTCAATTTTTTATCTTTAACAGCGTTAAATACAAAATTATTTACCATGACGTCTGACCTCATTCTATAACTAAATCCAAAGACTGTTGCCAAACGAAAACAAACATAATTTTTAGTTTTAATTATTTCTTTTTCAGCATCACATTTAGTTTTTCCGTATAAAGAAATTGGATTCAGGGGGCTATCTTCGGTGCAAAATTCATTTTTTTCTCCTACTCCATAACCTGAGTTTGACATAAGAAATATTATTTTTTTATTTTTAGAAAAACTTACACAATCTTTAATCGCTTTATAGTTAACATTAATTGCATCTTTTTTATATTTTTCACACAATGGAGCACCAACCAAACCGGCTAGTGGAATTATATATTCATTTTTTGAAATTAATTTTTTCATTATTTTCTTATTCATAACATCCGCATGAACAAATTCGAAATTTTTAGAATTGTATAAATGATTTAGTGAAGATGTTGAATATTTTAAAAGATCTACAACTGTTACCTGATGACCAAGCTCAACTAGCTCCGTAGCTAAAATTGAACCTATATAACCCGCTCCACCTGTTATTAATATTTTTTTCATTTTTTATAATTGATCACCTTTTATTTTTCTTTTTAGTTTTATTTTAGTCATTTGTAAAATATTATCAGCAGCAATTTTACCAAATTTTTTTTCAATCAACTTTAAGAATGGTTTGTGTGTATGATATTTTGTAAAAGC
>Ga0114998_10003874_pt1 | contig 11031 bp, 8 predicted proteins | sample ArcticOcean_MG_C_5_FD_87044 | JGI IMG/M metagenome (GOLD analysis project Ga0114998, IMG submission 87044) | Marine microbial communities from western Arctic Ocean - ArcticOcean_MG_CB4_138 | ecosystem: Environmental > Aquatic > Marine > Oceanic | place: Arctic Ocean: Canada Basin | collected...
AAAAAATATTATTTTTAAGAAGTCAAACAACTTCCAAGATCTAACTGTATTAGTTGATTTAATAATAATGAAAGCTTTAATCAAAGATGATAAAGGCGAATTTCAAAAAGCTTTTAAACCTGAAGATAAATTTGCTTTAAGAAAAAAAGCAGACTCAAACATTATCGCAAATGTTGCTAATAGAATTTTAGCAGATACTTCATACGAGGAAGCCGAAAAAAAGTAGATAGCGACCCTGATGTCAGGTCGCTTTTAGTTATAGCAGATAGAATTCACATCACAATCCAACAAGTCTTAGAGATGCCAGTAAGCCATTATAATCTTTGGTTAGCTTACTTGAAAAAAGAACAAGATGGGTATAAAACAAGTCAATCGCTATCTGAAGCAAAAAGGTTAAAAACATAATGGCACAACAATTAAAAATAGACATAGTAGCACGAGATAAATCAAAACAAGCAATGGGAAGATTGCAAAGTTCTTTATCAAAAGTTAAAGCTTCTGTTTTCAATCTTAAAAATGCTTTTATCGGTTTAGGTGCTGGACTTGTTATTAAATCAATAATTAGTGCTGGTATGCAAATTGAAAATCTTGGTGTCCAATTAACAGCATTATTTGGAAGTGCAAAAAAAGGTAAAGAAGCATTAGATCAAGTTAAAAAATTTGCTGAAACTACTCCTTTTGAATTATCAAATATACAACAAGGTGTAACAGCTTTAGCAACTGTTGCTGAAACAGCAGAAAAAGCTGGTATTTCATTTGATGAATTATTAAAAATAACTGGTAACACAGCAGTTCAATTAGGTGGAGATTTTGCAATAGCATCACAACAAATTCAAAGATCATTTAGTGCTGGTATAGGTTCAGCAGATTTATTTAGAGATAAAGCTGTAACTGCTATGGCAGGATTTTCTGCTGGTGTTAAAACAAGTGTAGACGCATCAATTAAAGGATTAGCAAAAGCATTTGGAACTGGTGGAAAATTTGGAAATTTAACAGATGAATTAGCAAAAACATTATCAGGAACAATATCAAATTTAAAAGATACTTTGTTTAAATTTCAAGAGTCTATTGCTTCAGGATTCTTCTATGAATTAAAAAATCAATTAGGAGACTTGAAAAAATTTACTGAAGATAATGACGAAGCAATAAGACAGTTAGGAATCTCAATGGGAGAAAACCTTGCTACTGCTATTGTTAAAACATCAGATGCAGTAAAATTTTTAGTTAAAAACTTTAGAGACCTACAAGCTACTTTAGGAGTTTTACTTATTGCAATAGGTGGATTTCTAAAAATAATTGTTGGTGTTGGTTTAATTATTGATGACATGAACAGAAGAATCAAAAAATTAACAGGAGAGACAGGCGATGAGATTAAAAAAGTAAAAAATTTTATGCACGAACTATCTATACCTGTTGAACAATTAAATGAAGAATTAGAATATACAGCACAAATCATAAGAGATTTTGAATCCGAATTATCTATAAGAATTCCAAGTGCAACAGAAAAAGCTATGGAGAAATTTAAAGAATTAAATGATGGAGTTTTAACAGGCATAAAAGAAAAAACTGAAAATATACACATGATTATTGCTGAAAGTATTAATAGTGGAATAACAAAAATGTCTGAGGGATTAGCAAGATCATTAGTATTTGGAGAAAAATTAACTGATACATTAAGGAAGATGGCACAAAATGTTTTAGCAAAAATTTTAGCAACATTAATAGAACAAGTTGCAAGACAAGCAGTATCTTTATTTTTAGAGAATACTAAATTAGGAACTATGATTTCACAAACAGGAGAATTAAGAAGCCAAACTAAAGAATTAGAGAAACAAAAAAAGATAAAAGGTACTATGCAATTAATGTCAGGAAACCCAGCAGGATTTTTAGGATTTATGGCAAGTGGTGGTGCTGTTGCTAAAGGTCAACCAACAGTAGTTGGAGAAAATGGTGCTGAGTTATTTATACCAAATCAAACAGGACAAATTACACAATCATCAAGAGGAACTGGTGGTGGAAGTGGTGGTGGTAGTTCAACAGTTAATTTTAATATCACTACTTTAGATGCTAGTGGATTTGATGATCTACTTGTAAGAAATAGAGGAACAATAACTCAAATAATAAACTCAGCAGTAAACGAGAGAGGAAGTAATAATTTAATTTAATATGTCAGGTTCTTTCCCAATATCATCTGCAAAATTTGGAACTTTAGGAATAAAGTCTATGCAGAATACTATTATATCTAAAACTATTAGTGGTAAAAAATTAGCAAGACAGATAGATGGTCAAAGATTTGGTTTTACTATTCAAATTATAACAGCACAAAGATCAAATGTTTATGGAGAACTGATGGCTTTTATTATGAAACAAAGATCAAGCAAAGAAAATTTTACAATAATTCCACCTGAAATAGAAGATGCTAGAGGTAATGAAACTGGTACAGTTTTAATTAATGGAGTTCACGCAGTTGGAGATACAACAATTGATATGAACGGACATCACAACGACAACCCACACGCTTTTAAAGCTGGAGATTTTTTAAAGTTTGCAAGTCATTCTAAAGTTTATATGGTTATAGCAGATGTTCAGGCATCTAGTAATGCTTCAACAGTAACAATAGAACCACCTTTAATAGCATCAGTAGCAAACGATTCAGTTGTAACTTATGACAATGTTCCTTTTACAGTTCACTTAACAAATGATATACAAGAATTTGGTGTTAATGGTGCAGACAATGAGGGCAAATTATATTACGAATATCAATTTGATGTTGAAGAAGCTTTATAATGAAATATTTAATTAAGCATTGGGCAACAGTTGATATTATTGCTGAAGAATTAGTTGATGAAAAAGATATTAATATAGTCAATAATAATTTAGGTAAATATGAAGAACCATCAGATCAAGCCATTATTAAAGTTTTAAATATTAAAGTAGATAGGAGAACATACGAAAATGACAAGAAGTCTAACAACAACATTAAAGAACGAACTAGCAACAAATGATATTAGACCCATACATCTTATCACAATCGGTTTTGGCACTCCTGTTAATATTACTGATTGTTCTTTCCCATTAACTTCATCTATCTCAGGCAGTAGTGTTACCTATTCTGCTAGTAATTTTTTTTTAGGTATTTCAGATTTTTCAGAACAAACAGACGTAAGTAAATCAACTATCTCATTAAGTTTATCAGGTGCAGATCAAACTTTCATATCATTAGTTTTAAATGAAAATGTAATTAATGATACTGTAACAATTTTTAGAGGTTTATTAGCTGATGATAATTCTATTATTGCAGACCCATTCCTTTTATATAAAGGAAACATTGAAAACTTTGAAATACAAGAGGGAGAAAAAAGCAGTATTCTTACTTTATCAATCGTTTCTCATTGGGCAGACTTTGCAAAAAAGAACGGAAGAAAAACAAACAATACATCACAACAAAGATTCTTTAGTACAGACGTTGGTATGGATTTCTCATCTCAAACAATACAAGACATTAAATGGGGTAAGGCATAATGTATAATTGGTTTGATAAATTACTTATTAAATTAGCAAAAAAGATTTTAAATAGATACGCACCTAAAGGCGAATTTATTGCCTACATAAATGAACAAGAAGAAAAACATCTTAAAGAACATGGTGCTTATGGAAAACCTGTAAACAAAACAGGGATTAAATCTTTTTGGGGATTTAGTGGAATATTTAGAGCAGTATCATCAGTAGCTAAAGTATTTAGTGGTGGTGGTGGAATGAATCCACTTGTTTCTTTAGGAATAACATTATTTTTATCTTGGGTATTAAGACCTAAGACTCCTGAGATACCTGACTTTGGAGTTAATAGTTTTGATGATTTTGAAAAAGGTATTTTAATTAACAAACAATCTAATGACGCAAATATTCCAGTTGTTTATGGAGAACGATTAACTGGTGGTGTTAGAGTCTTTATGGAAAGTTCAGGAACAGACAACACATATTTATATATGGCTATTATTATGTCTGAGGGAGAAATAAACGATATAACTGAAATTAAAATAGATGATAAAGCTGTTACTTGGTCAGCAGATTTAGCAGATAATACACAAGTTACAGTTAATACTTCAGATAGTAATTTTTATAAAGGTTCAGAATCTTTAATTACAGTAGAACCACATTATGGAACAGATGGCCAATCAGCTTCTAGTTTATTATCTACATTAACTAATTGGACTTCAAATCATAAGCTATCAGGTCTTGCTTATCTTGCTGTACGTTTTAAATGGAATCAAGACGCATTTGTTGGAGTACCTAAAGTTCAAGCAAAAATTCAAGGTAAAAAAATAGTTACTTATAATTCAAGTTTAGTTGCACAAACTGCTTCCTTTTCAAAGAATCCAGCATGGTGTTTATTAGATTATTTAACTAATGCAAGATATGGAAAAGGATTATTAACTTCAGAAATTAATTTACAAAGTTTTTATGATGCTTCAGTAGTTTGCGTAACACAAGTAACACCTTATTCAGGTGGTTCAGATATAAATATATTTGATTGTAATACTGCAATAGATACATCAGCAAACATCATTGAAAATGTTAAAGAAATGATTAAAGGTTGTAGAGGTTATCTTCCTTATACTTTAGGTAAATATAGTTTAATTATTGAAACAACTGGCTCAGCTTCAATCACAATAACCGAAGATGATATTATAGGTGGATATACATTAGGTACTCCAAGTAAAAAAGATAGATACAATAGAGTTATATGTTCTTTTGTAAATCCTGATAGAAATTTTCAAGTTGATGAAGTTCAATTTCCACCAATAGACGATTCAGGACTTGCAAGTGGAGACCAACACGCAACAATGAAAACTAATGATGCTGGTTTTTTATTAGAGGGTAGATTTAGTTTTAAAACAATAACTAGCAAATATCAAGCTGAAGAAATGGCCGAAGTAATATTAAGAAGATCGAGAGATGCTTTATCTTTAGGAATAAATGTTAATTTTAATTCTTATGATTTAGCTATAGGAGATATTGTTAATGTTACTCATTCATCTGTTGGTTTTTCAGCAAAACCTTTTAGAGTTTTAGGTATTACTTTTAATCAAGATTTTACATTAGGATTAACTTTAGTTGAACACCAAGATGCACATTATACTTGGGCAACTAAAACACAAGCAACAACAGTACCTACTACAAATCTTCCAAATCCTTTTAATGTTCAACCACCAGCTAGTGTTACATTAACTGACCAATTAATTGCTTATAATGATGGAACTGTAATTGTAGCTTTAGATGTTGAAATAGGTGTTTCGCCTGATAGCTTTGTTGATTACTATCAAGTGGAATATAAGTTAAGTACAGAATCAGACTATAAAATTCACTCACAAGGTTCAGGATTATTTCAAAGAGTATTAAATGTAATTGATCAAAAAATTTATGATGTAAGAGTAAAAGCTGTATCTGCATTAGGAAGTTCATCTACTTATGTTTCTGCACAAAGAACCATTGTAGGAAGTATAGAACCACCACAAGATGTAACAGACTTTGCGTGTAATATTATTAATGGAGAAGCACATTTATCTTGGGAACAAATACCTGATTTAGATTTAGCTTATTATCAAATTAGATACTCAGCATTAATAACTGGTGCAACTTGGCAAAACTCAGTATCGTTAGTAGAAAAAGTATCAAGACCAGCAACTTCCATTGTAGTTCCAGCTAGAGTAGGTTCTTACTGTATTAAAGCAGTTGATAAACTAGGAAATTTCTCAATTAACGAAACTATTATTGCAACTAATGTATCAGCTATTGGAAACTTTAATAATATAACAACACAATCAGAACACCCTAATTTTTCAGGAACAAAAACAAATATAACTTTAGCTGATGGTGCTGTTAAATTAACTAATTTAGCTTCTGACGGAACTTATGCTTTTGCAAGTGTTATTGATATAGGTGCAGTTCATACATCAAGAATTACAGCAACACTAGTACAATTTGCAGAAAACCCTAGTGAACTATTTGATTCTGAAAGTGGTTTCTTTGATTCTAAAACTGGTTCTTTTGATGGAGATTCTCCAAGTAACTCAAACGCACATTTAGAGATAGCTATTAGTGATGATAATGTAACTTATACAGCATTTAAAAACTTTGTAATTGGAGATTATACAGCTAGATATTTAAAATTTAGATTATATTTAATTTCAAGAGATGGAGTTACAACACCAGTAGTAAGCCAAGCGATTGTAACTATTGATATGATAGATAGAATATTTAGTGGAAACGATATAGCTTCAGGCACATCTACAAAAACTGTTTCATTTACAAATGCCTTTAAAACTGTTAATTATGCACTTGGTATAACAGGACAAGGAATGGCAACAGGAGATTATTTTTTAGTTGAAAATAAAGCAATCGGTTCTTTTGATGTTACTTTTAAAAATGCTTCAAATACTGTAATATCAAGAACATTTGATTTTATGGCAAAAGGATATTAATACATGGCAACTCACGATTATATTATAAATAACCAAACATTTCCAAGTACAAGATCAGACTTGAATCTTGTTTTATCTGCTATTGTATCTAATAACTCAAACTCTACTGTACCCTCTACAACTTATGCTTATATGTGGTGGTATGATATTTCAACTACAACATTAAAATTTAGAAATGCTGATAATGATGCTTGGGTTTCATTTGCTACTTTTAATATGACTAATGACACAGTTAATTTCTTAGATAGCACAATTACAATTACAGGATTAGCAACATCAGCAACAGGCACAACTTTTACATTATCAGATACAGATAATAAATCTTCAGTAGATTTTATTATAGATAACGAAAAGAAAATTAAATTAAGAGAAGCAACATCAAACGGAACAAGTGCAATATCTTTTAAAGCACCCAGTGCATTATCACAAGATTATGATTTTACTTTACCTAGTGATTACGGAACAGTAAATCAAGTATTAAAAACAAATGGTTCAGGAACTTTATCTTGGGGTACTGGTGGTATTACAAGACCTACAATTTCAACAACATCATTAACTGGTGCACCAAACACATCAGTTCAATATACAATAGCTGGTTCAGGGTTTATTACAGTTCCTATTGTAGAATTTATTGCAACATCAGGTGCAATTACAAGAGCAAGTGCAGTAGCTTTTACTAATTCAGCATCAATTAATGCAACAGCAACTTTAGCAAATGGAACATATTATATAAGAGTAGAAAATAATGATGGTGGTGCAGTAAGAACAACAAATGCTATTTTAACAGTTTCACTAGCACCAACTTGGAGTACATCTGCTGGTTCAATAGGAAGTGTATCTGCTGGTTCAACAGTATCATTATCAGTATCAGCTTCATCAGATTCAACAATAGCTTATTCTGAAACAACTTCAGTATTAACAGCAACATCAGATACTCCAGCTTCAACAATGAGTTTATCTTTAAATAGTAGTACAGGTGCAATAACAGGAACAGCACCTAGTCCAACAAGTGAAAGTACCTACACGTTTACACTTCTTGCAACAGACGCAGAATCTCAAACTGCAAATCGTGAGTTTACAATTACAGTTGCAGTTAGTATAAACAACTCAGGACAATTTAACTAGGATTTATTATGGCATCAACAAAATTATCAAGAACAATAGGAACACCAACTAGTGGAACAAAATTTACAGTTTCTGCTTGGGTTAAAGGAAGTATGGCAGAAGGTAGAATATTAACATCTATTAATGGAAACAGTAGTCAAACATGGGTTGAATTACAAAATAGTGGAGCATTTAGAATTGCTAACTATGTTGGTTCTTACAATATGCAATTAATAACAACTAGATTATTTAAAGACCCATCAGCTTGGTATCATTTTGTAGTTGCTTTTGACACAACTCAAAGTACAGACACTAATAGAGTTAAATTATATGTTAATGGTGTCCAAGAAACATCTTTTACTACTACAACTTATCCATCAGTAAATTTAGTTTTAAAATATGGTGTAAGTGGACAAACTTTTAATGTTGGTGCAAAAGATACTGATACATATTGGAATGGTTTAATGTCTCATGTTCATTTTGTTGATGGTGCTGTTTATACACCTAGCACTTTTGGCGAAACAGATTCTACTTCAGGGATTTGGAAGCCGAAAACTTCTCCGTCTATATCTGAGTATGGTTTAAATGGTTTCTTTTTAAAATTTGAAAACGCAAGTGCTATGGGTACAGACAGTTCAGGTAAATCAAATACTTTTGCTGTTGGTGGTGGAACACCTACACAAACAAAAGACACACCTGATAATAATTTTACAACAATAAACCCACTGTTTCCATTATTTACTACTACATTATCTCTTGGAAATACTAAGTTTGTAACAGCTGGTGCTAGTTGGAGAAGTATTGGTGCAACTTTAGGAATGACTACAGGTAAATATTATATGGAGTTTAAAGATTTAGGTGGGACTAATACTGGTTTTGGTATTTCTGATTTTACTGCTGGTGGTGTTATTGATAAAATAAATAGGCTTGCAAGCACATACGCAGGTAACAACGCAAACTCTTATGGTTATCACAAAACAGGAGAATTTTTTTATAACGGAAGTTATACTGCAACAGGTTATGATACCTACACAACAAACAATATTATTGGAATGGCAGTTGATATGGACAATCTGAAATTATATTTTCATAAAAATGGAACTTATCAAAATTCAGCAAATCCGTCTGCTGGTTCAGGTGGATATACAATAGCTACCCCAGTAAATACATATATACCAACTATGTCTGTTAATGCTTCAACTGCTATTGTAAATTTTGGCAACGGATATTTTGGAACAACAGCAGTAACTACAAATAGTGGTGCTGGTTATGCTGGTACAGATGGTGCATCAATATTTAATTATCAACCACCAACAGGGTATTCAGCACTCTCAACAAAAGGATTAAACACATAATGGCATACACAACTATACCAAAATCATCAGCTTATTTTGAACCTGAAATTTATACAGGTAATGGTTCAAGTAAAACTATATCAACTTTGAACTTTCAATCTGATTTTACTTGGATTAAAAATAGAGCAACTACTGATATGCACTCTTTGTTTGATGCAGTAAGAGGTGCAACCAAAAGAATTAGTACTAATATTATTACAGCACAAGCAACTGAAACACAGGATTTAACAGCTTTTAATACCAATGGATTTACAGTTGGTACAAGTGGAGCAGTAAATACTAATAATGTTAATTATGCGTCTTGGAATTGGAAAGCTAATGGTCAAGGTTCATCAAATACAGATGGAAGTATAAACACAACTTACACATCAGCTAGTGCTACAAGTGGTTTTTCAATATCTACCTACACAGGCACAGGTGCTAATGCAACATTTGGTCATGGATTAGGTGTTGCTCCTAAGTTTATAATGATTAAAAGATTAGATAATGGTGCTAATTGGAGATGTTACCATGCGTCTATTGGAGCTAACTACAATTTGGTAATTGCCACAGATGGTTTTCAAACTACACCTACTGTGTGGAATAACACAGCTCCTACTTCTACTACAGTTAACTTAGGAAGTTATAATGAAGTTAATGGTTCAGGAGCATCTCAGTTAGCCTATTGTTTTGCAGATGTTCAAGGTTTTAGTAAATTTGGTTCATATATTGGAAATGGAAATGTAGATGGTACATTTATTTACACAGGATTTAAACCAGCTTTTGTTATAACAAAAAATTATGCAGATAGCGGTGGTGCTTCTAATAATGGTGGAAATTGGAGAATATTTGACAATCAAAGATTAGGTTACAATGTTAACAATGCTACGTTATATCCTAATTTAAGTAATTCTGAAGCAGACGAAACTTCTTTAGATTTATTATCAAATGGATTTAAAATGAGAGGAACTACTGGCGATTTAAATCAAAATGGTATGAAATACGTTTACATGGCTTTCGCATCAGAACCTTTAGTTTCAACAAACGGTAACGCAGCAACGGCAAGATAATTATGACAACAAAAATTAAAACACCAGGGATAACAGACGCAAACGTCACAACAGATAAACTAAATTTAATATCTACTTCTGGTACACCTGGAGCTACAATCAAAGGAACGTCTGGTCAAACAGATGGTTATCTTCAACTTAACTGTGAAGAAAATACTCATGGTATTAAATTAAAATCTCCGCCGCATTCGGCTGCTCAAAGTTATACTTTAACTTTTCCACAATCCATTACCAACGGTTATTTTTTAAAGACAGATGGTTCAGGTAATTTATCATTTGCAGAAGTAAATGTTGATGATACAGCTTGGCAATCTTCTATTGTTACAGCGGCTACTTTATCAGCTGTAGTAGGTTATGGATATTGGATCGATACAACATCTAATGCATGTACTATTACATTACCAGCTTCAGCAAATGTTGGAGATCAAATTATTTTTGTTGACTATGCTAGAACATGGGCAACTAACGCAATTACATTAAGTTTAAATGGTTTAAAATATCAAGGTGGTATTAACAATCCTATTTATGACACAAATGGTCAAACAGTTAATATAGTTTATTCAGGAGCAACTAAAGGTTGGATTCCAATTTCGGATGATGATGTATTTGATGAAGGTACTTTACCTCCTTATTCAGGTGATTTTTTAGTAGTAGCTGGCGGCGGTGGTGGTGGTTATGGTTTTACTGGTGGTTATTATGGTGGCGGTGGAGGTGGTGGAGGATATAGAAATTCTTTTAATAGTGAAACTTCAGGAAGAAATTCATCTTCAGAATCATCTTTAAGTTTTCAAGTAGGAGTAACATATACAGTAACTGTCGGTGCTGGTGGAGCTATTACTAGTAATGGTGTTAATGGAACAATTGGTGGAAACAGTTCAATTATAGGAGGATCAATTTCAATTACATCTACAGGTGGAGGATATGGTCAAGGTGGAAACGATAGTGTAAGAGCCCAGGCTGGTGATGGTGGTTGTGGTGGTGGAGCAGCTGATGGAATTAATTATACATCTTCTGCAGGAGGATCCGGAACTGCCGCTCAAG
>Ga0114998_10003881_pt1 | contig 11019 bp, 11 predicted proteins | sample ArcticOcean_MG_C_5_FD_87044 | JGI IMG/M metagenome (GOLD analysis project Ga0114998, IMG submission 87044) | Marine microbial communities from western Arctic Ocean - ArcticOcean_MG_CB4_138 | ecosystem: Environmental > Aquatic > Marine > Oceanic | place: Arctic Ocean: Canada Basin | collected...
AGATAGAGTAAAAGTTCAAGGTGTTCTTGTATCTTTATATAGAAACTTCTAAGGAAATAGTCTAAAAATCATTGATGTCAAAAGTAGCAACAAGATTTGCTCCCTCTCCAACTGGAGCTCTCCATATTGGCGGTGTAAGAACTGCTATGTTTAATTGGCTATATTCAAAAAATAAAAATGGAACTTTTCATTTAAGAATTGAAGATACCGACAAGGAAAGATCTAAAGATGAACACAAAATTCAAATCATCAAGTCTTTAAAATGGATTGGTATTGAACATGATGGTGATGAATATATACAGTCGACTAAGATAAATGATCATATAAATATTTCCAATGAGTTACTTAAAAAAGGACATGCGTATAAATGTTATTGCTCAACAGAAGAAATTGAAGAACAAAAAAAAAGAGCCAGACAAAAAAAACTTCCTTACACATATAATAGAAAATGTAGAGAATTAATAAAAAATGATATACCAAAAGATATTAAACCAGTGGTAAGATTTAAAAGTAAAATTGAAGGCTCTTCAATACTAAAAGACTTAGTCCAAGGAGATGTTGAAATTGAAAATATTACTATTGAAGATTTCATTATTTTAAGAAATGACGGAACACCAACTTATAATTTATCTGCAACAGTGGATGATCATCAAATGAGTATGACTCATATAATTAGAGGTGATGATCATAAAATTAATACATTCAAACAAATTCAAATATATTTAGCTATGAGCTGGGATCTTCCAGTTTTTGCACATATTCCATTAATTCATACCCTTGAAGGCAAAAAACTTTCTAAGAGAGACAATGCATCAACGCTAGATGATTATTCAAAAATAGGAATAATGCCAGATGCCTTAAGAAATTACCTACTAAGATTAGGTTGGTCTTATCAAGATAAGGAAATATTTACACTAGAAGAAAGTATTCAGCATTTTAACTTAGAAGGAATTGGTAGATCCCCATCAAAACTAGATATGAGTAGGATTTTATCAATGAATGAGTACTATATAAAAAATATAGATGAAAAGGATTTATTTGATCAATTTATCGAATATTGTAAATTATATAAAGCTGAAATTAAGTCAGATAAAAAAGATAAAATTAAAAAATCACTAATTTTTTTAAAAAATAAAGCAAAAACTTTACAAGATATATTTAATAATGGAAAATACATCATTGTTGATGAGGTATCATTTAATCAAGAAGATTTAAAATTAATTGACACTAAGGCAAAAAAAGTTATCTCCGATTTTAACAATCAATTTAGTAAAATAGATAAAGTAAGCAAAGAAACGTTAGAACCTATCATAAATGAGCTTATTAAATCAAATGATACAAATTTTAAAGGTGTCGGACAACCACTCAGAATAGCTTTAACGGGCTCGAAATTCGGACCGGGTATCTATGATATTATTATATCTCTAGATAAAGAAGAAGTAATAAGGAGATTAACTAATAAGATATTTAGTTAATATCAAAGAAGCTTCATCAGAAGAAGAGGTTTTTGATCTAATTTGATTTAAAGTTTTTTCATAATTATTAACTTGTTGTTTCATCATTTCAGGATTTTTTAAAAGATAAACAACTGAATTGTAAATCTCTTTTGCATTACATTCTTTTTGAATTAATTCAGGAATTATTTCTTTATTATTAATTATATTAATAATATTTGCGTATTTAATCTTTATTAACAATTTAACTATTACGTAATTCAAAAAATTCATTTTATAAATTATTATGGATGGGACTTTAGCTTTACAAATTTCAAGTGAAACAGTTCCAGATTTTGAAACAGCAAAAATAGATTTATCTAGTACTTGTTTTTTGATATTTTCATCAGAAATAACCTCTGTATTTTGCAAATTTGAAGTTCTAAGTTTCTCAGTAATAAAATCTTTATTTTCTTCCGTAGCATGAAAGATAAAAAGATAATTATCAAATTTTTGATTCATCAAATAAATAAAATTAACTAAAATCGGCAAAAGTAATTTTATTTCAGATGATCTACTACCTGAAAAAAGTGAAATAATTTCTTTATTACTTGGTATGATATTTGTTAAGTCTATTTTAGCTTTTGTTTCTTGCTCTAATAAAGGATGGCCAACAAATGTATTGGGTATATCCTCTTTATCAAAATATTTTTTTTCAAAATAAAATAAAAGTAAAACATGATCTAAAAATTTTTTAAACTTTTTAACTCTACCTTCTCGCCAAACCCAAACTTGTGGAGCAACATAATGAATAGTTTTGATTTTATTATTTAACCTTTTTACTTTTTTGGCAACTCTTAATGTAAAGTCAGGACTATCAACACTAAACAAGATATCTGGATTAAATTTTATTATTTCATCAACAGTAAAATTTATTTTACTTCTTATCTTAAAAATATTTAACAAAACGCTCGTAAAACCTATGTAGGTTATTTCTTTAAGATCAAAAATTGATTTTATACCTAGTTTACTTAAATGAAATCCTCCAACGCAGGAATATTCAATATTCAGATTATTATTTTTAAGTTTGGAAATTACTTTTGATGCAAGCTTATCTCCAGAAGGTTCACCCGTTATAATGAATATTTTTTTCATTTTACGCTAATAAACATTTTGTTTTCATTTGCAAACTTAATACACTTGTCAATATCTAAAACAATATTCTGTTTGCTTTTTAAAACAATACCTTTGAGTCCAGCTATTTTGCTTTTTTTTAAAGTTCTTAATCCAATAGTTGGTAAATCAATTCTAAGATCCTGCATTTTTTTAGGAAATTTAACAAGTACTCCATGATTTCTGAAATTTTTACTTTTGCAATTTTTAAGCATTTTTTCAGTTCCATCTTTTCCCTCTATTGAAACAATCTTTTTATTTCTTACTATGGCACCCTGACTAAAATTATACTGATCAAGGTTATTTAAAACTTTTATAGCCTTTTGAATGTCCAGCTTGTCTTGTTTGTTTGGTTTAACTTTTGAGTAGTTTCCTTTTTTAAGGGCAAGTTCTGAATTAAATTTTAATGAATTTTCTGTCTTAATTTTATTTTGAGATAAAATCTTTATAATTTCTTTAAGTATAGCTGCATCTCCAAGCTTTGATGCTTTTATTATTCTTGGAATATAATAAATTCCTCTAATATCTAGTTTTAACTTAGAAAAATTAGGTTTATTAACTTTTCCAGCGAATAGTACTTTTTTACAATTATTCTTTTTTAAAATTTTAATTATTTTTCCAAATTGTCCAATAGAAACTGAATAAGATCTTTTATCTTTTTTAAATTTTTTTGATATTGATAAATCTATTATCAAGTACTTTAAATTTTTTTTTTTTATTTTTTTTAGAATTTCCTTCGGAAAGTCTGTATCACCAAAAATTAAGCCTATCATCTTATGAAAATGGTGTACAAATTGATCTTTTTTTATCTTTTTTAATAAATTTAATTACATCTTTAACTAGTGGATTATCATGAAAAGCACCATTCAATTTACTTAAATTTTTTGTTAAATTTGTGGTAGCAAAAATCTCTTTATAAGCTTCACCAAGTTCAAAAATTACTTTATTATCAAACTTAGCCCTTCTTAGTCCTATTAAATTTAATCCCTGTAAAGAATTTCTGTTACCAGTAGATAGAGCATATGGTATCACATCATGCAAAACTCCTGTCATACCACCAATCATTGCTCTCTTTCCTATTCTAGTAAATTGTTGCACAGCAGAATTTCCACCTATAATGACGCTTTCACCAATTTTGGCATGACCTGCAATAGCAACATTATTTGCAATAACCACGTTATCTTCAACTATACAATCGTGTGCTACATGGCTGGATACCATGAAAAGACAATTATTCCCTATTCTAGTTTCACTCTCACGACCTACTGTCCCGGGATTTATAGACACATATTCTCTAATAGAGTTTTGATCACCAATAATTAATTTTGTCTCTTCACCTTTGTACTTTAAGTCTTGAGGATCATTACCTATCGATGCAAAAGGGTAAATTTTGTTTCTCTTACCGATTTTAGTATGTCCTGAGATACTTACATGAGAATGAATAATTGTATTATCGTCTATCTCCACATTAGGGCCTATTACAGTGTAAGCTCCTATTACTGCATTAGAAGAAATTCTAGCTTTTGTATCTATTATTGCTGTTTTATGTATCATTTATTATCTTTAATAAATTTTTTTAAACCTTTAGCTGGATAACCCATTACTTTAGAATTATCTGGTATATTTTTAATAACACCAGAGCCTCCACCTATTTGTACATTGTTACCAACTGTTAAGTGTCCTGATATTCCTGCTTGTCCACCAATCATTACATTGTTACCCAATGTAGAACTTCCAGCAAATCCAACCTGACCAGCAATGATACAATTTTCACCAATCTTATTATTGTGAGCAATATGAACTTGGTTGTCTAAAAAAGTATTTTTTCCAATAATGGTATTAGATAAAGAGCCTCTGTCAATTGTAGAGCCACACCCTATTTCACAGTTATCCTCAATTATTACAGTTCCTACATGAGGATATCTAATATTTTCTTTATTGTAAGGAAAAAATCCAAAGCCTTTTTTTCCAATTACACATCCATCCAAAACAGAAACATTATTTCTAATTAAAGTATTTCTGATGATAACATTAGATCCTATTGAGCAATTATCACCAATGATAACATCACTTTCAATTATTGAATTGTGACCTATTAAACAGTTACTGCCAATTTTAACATTTTCACCAAGTAAAACATTTTGGCCATGCTTCACACTTTTATTAAAAAGAGTTTTTTCAATATTTTTAACCTTGGAGTCAAAGTCATCTGTAACAGAATCAGGATAAAGAATTCTAGTAATCATTGCAGTAGATATTAGGACATTGTCAACCTCAATAACTTTACAGCTATTTGGTAATATTTTGGATAATTGCTTTGTTGTTATACAATAGGCAGCTTTGGTGTTTGAAGCTGCAGTTTCATATTTTTTTGAATGAAAAAAAGTAATATGTTTATTTGATGCGGTAATAAGATCTTTAATATCAAAAATTTTTGATTCTACATAATTAAATTTGTTATTGATATTCGCAGATTTTAAAATTACATCAATTTTAAATGGTCCTTTATTTTCAAAAAATGGATTAATCATTGATAAGTTTAATATCAAAATTATAAATGTTTACTTATCAAAAATTATTACTAATTATTTTCTATCAACAATAGTGGCTGACCATATAGCATCAGCCATTTTTTTACCTTCTACAAAGGCTTCACCCTTATACTTCCACACCCTACCATGAGATCTTATTGCTTCAATGTTAAGTTCTAATTTACAATTAGGAATAACGGGGCTTCTAAATCTTGCTTTCTCAACACTCATAAGAAATACAAGCTTATTATCGTACGTTTCTTTATCAATGCCATGTGCTGTCAACGCGGCGGCCGTTTGTCCAAATGCCTCAACAATTAGTACGCCTGGCATTACAGGGTTTCCTGGAAAATGACCTTTAACAAAAAAACTTTCTTTTGTAACATTAACAACACCTGTTGCAGAAAACAATTTCTTAATATTTTTTAGTTCACTAATTAATAACATAGGCTCTCTATGTGGTAATAATTTGATTATGTCATCTTTGCTAAGAGAGTCTTTCATAAATATTTTATATAATTAATTTTATTTAATCTTAATTGTTTTTACTTTTTTGTTAAAAATCTCAAGTATTTCATTAGTTATATCAAGCTCAGTTCTTCCAATGAGAATATTTTTCTTAGGTATAATTATGTCTATACTTTTATCAGTAGAATAGTTGGTTAATATTGGTGTCAGTTTATTTAACAAATCCGCCCTTGCTTTGAATAATTTTTGATTTGAATCCTGTACTATTTTATTTCTTGAAACATTGTAATTTTTTATTTCATTTCTTAAAAATAAAATTTTTTTTTCAAACTCTTCATTTGATAAAACATTTTTTTGTGATATTATTTTTTCTTCTTTAATTTTTAACTCACCTTCAGATTTTTTAAATTTTTCTATTTCTTTATTTTTAATTTTGCTCAATTGATTGGTTATTGAAATGCCAGCTGTTGATTTATTCATGATAATCTCTACGTCAACAAAAGCTGTAGTGGTTTCTCCATAAGAATAAGTGCTATGTAAGAAAAAAAACAGTAAAACTTTATATAATAAATCGAGTTTCATTAAAATGTCGTTCCAATATTAAATCTAAAAGATTCAGTTTTATCAGTGCTTTTTTTAGTTACTGGTTGTGCTAAAGAAAAGTTCATAGGTCCAATTGGTGTCAAAACATCCATAGCAAAACCAAAGGATGATCTTATTTTATTGGAATCATCTATGGTGTCACTATAATCCACACCCCAAACGTTTGCTGCATCAAAAAATAAATTAAAATCAATTTTTTCTAGTGATGGTAAAATTTGTGGTAAGGTTGAGGAAAAATTTAGACCGGAGACATAGTTTCCACCAACATAATCACCGTTATCTAAAGGGCCAATTTTACCTTTTTCAAATCCTCTTAGTTTAGACCCTGATGCGTATAATCTTTTTGAGAGTCTCGCATCATCACCCTTAAGAGTATTAACAGCTTTTCCATAAAAATTAAGTTTACCAACCATATCATGAAATAGGGGTGTATAATGTGTTACATCAAAACCATTTATAACCTCATAATTATCAGAAATTATAGGTATATCTTGAAAAAAAGAAATTCTATAACCTTCCGTGGGTTGATAGGCTCTATCTCTATCATCGTATGTTAATGAGTATACAAAGTTTGTATCAAAATAGTCTCCTTCCTGTTTTTTGATAACAGAAGAAGCTAGACTAGTTGTTTCAAGTGACTCAAAGTTACTTTTTATTAATGGTGAAAAAAATAGATCCTCATATTGTTCATAACTTGTACCTATTGAAAAACCTATAATATTCGACTTATAGCCGTTATCTACCAATCTATCAGTTGAGGTATTTTCAAAAGAAGTAGTTAAGTCATTATCGCTATTATTAAAATTTGGTCTCATGTATGAAAATTTTCCCTTAATAGTATCCTCACTTACAGATAGGCTAGTATCCAAATTAATACCCTTTCCCAAAAAATTATTTTCTTTAATTCCACCACCAATACTTCCACCATCTGTACCTAATCCAGCACCCAAAGAAATTTCACCAGTTGGTTTTTCCTCAACATTAATGTTGATAATTTTTAGGCTTTCATTTGAACCACTTAATATCTCACTCTCAACTTTTGAGAAAATATTCCTACTTTTTATTTTGTTTATAGATTTATTAAACAAAAGCTCATTATATGGGTCACCCTCATCAACGATAAAAGAATGTCTTATTGTTTCTTCTAACGTAATATGGTTTCCTCTTATATTAATTTTTTCTACATAAAATTTTTCAGTTTCGTTAAGTGTAAAAATAAAATCTAATTGGTCTTTATCATTAATGCTCTCTGTTAATGAGGCATTAATAAATTCATATTTTTTTGAAAGTGCAATTTTATCAATTTCATCGAGTATTTTTTCAATAATTTCTAATGAGTAAAACTTACCTTCTTGTTCAGACAAAACTTTATTTATAGAAGTAAAGTGTTTTTCCTCAAAATCAATAGGGAGTTTTAACTTAAGGTTATTAAAACTATATTTTTTTCCAGCATTGATATTAAATATTAAGTTAAATGAATTATCGTCTAAAGATTCTACGAAAGAATTTTCAATTTCGGCTAAATAGTAACCTTCATTTTTATAAAAATTAAGTAACAGTCTTTCATCAAGATTAATTCTGTTCTCATCTAGATATTTTGTATTTGAGAGCAACTTCCAAAACTTAAACTCTTCAGAAACAATTATATTTTTAAGCTTTTTTTCTTTAATCTTTTTATCACCAACAAACAAAATTTTTCTAATTTTAGCTTTTTTTCCTAGGTCTATATTGTATATTATTTGTACTGAGTTTTGTTCCACATTGGAAACTAATGAAGTATCAATTTTAGAAAAATAATAACCATTTTGTTTAATTATATTTTTTATAAGGCTTAAGTCTTTTTGAAAAAGCCTCTCTTGATATGAATTTCTGTTTTTTAAAACCATAAAATCATATAATTGTTCTGTAAATTTTTTACTTTTAATGCCTTCAATTTTAAGATTTTCAATTATCGGATTTTCAACAACAGCTATATATAAAGTATTATTTTCTAAATCTAAATTTACTGATTTAAAAAAATCAGTTTGATATAATTCTTTAAGATTTAAGTTTAGAGCTATTGAATCATAATTTTTATTGAGTTGTATTTTGCTAAATAAAATAATAGCTTCTTTGGTAAGCCTTTTATTTCCATTAACTTCAATTTTATTAACTATTTCAGCCCGACTTGTGGTTAATAAAATAGTAAAAATAAAGATTGTTAATAAAAATTTTTTGAACATATGGTTTTATACACAAAAAGCTTTTACTTTTAAACTTACATATTTGTTTAATTTGACTATTTGTGCAATATTTGTAACCTTAATACCATAGTATTTAGCTATGTCTTGGTGCTTTAAAATTTTTAATAAAATTTTTGAAATATCTGTAAATTTGATGCGGTTTTTAAGAAACAAATTAACTAAAGTGTCATTTACTGACACAATTACCGTTTCAAATAAAGAATCTTTATCTTTTAATAAGTTTAATAATTTAATTGTAGGAAATATCTTTGGGTTAAGAAACTTCAATTTTAAATCATTTAACGTTTTAATATTAAGAGGTTTTGAACGAATACCCTTCTCATTCTTTAAATAAAGTGAATTAAAAATTGGAATAGTCATACTTGTATCGTGGGCAAGAATTTTCGTTAAACCATTTTTGAATTTAACTATTGCATGCAAGTAAGAATGGGGATGCATCAATATTTCAAGTTGGTTATATTTAAGATTAAAAATTTTTTTTGCTTCAATAACTTCAAAAATTTTATTCATCATTGTGGCAGAATCAATAGATATTTTTTTACCCATTGACCAATTAGGATGTTTTAACGCCTTCTTTAAAGTTATATTTTTAAACTTTTTTAATGGATAGTCTCTAAAAGGTCCACCAGAAGCTGTTAGATAGATTTTTTTTATGTTATTACTTTTAATATCACCGACTAAACTCCAAATAGAAAAATGTTCAGAATCTACAGGAATAAATTTGACATTATATTTACTTATTTTTTTTTTAATTAAGCACCATCCACATATAATTGATTCTTTATTAGCAATAGCAATAGTTTTGGTAAATTTTATTACATCTATTGTAGGTTTTAATCCAAAAAAACCTGAAATAGCACTCATGGTGTAATCAATTTTTTTTTTTTTAAAAATCTTATTAAATGAATTAAAATCATTATAGATATTAATTTTATTTTTTTTCGTAATTTTTTTTGCAATTAAAAAAGATTGCTTATCAATTATAACTATATTTTTAACATTAAAGTCTTTTGCTTGTTTTAATATCTTTTTATAATTCTTATTTGCTGTAAGGAGTTCGATTTTGAAATTTTTTTTATCTTTTTTAATTATATTTATTAAAGAAGTTCCTATTGAGCCAGTAGAACCAAGTATAGCTATTTTTTTCATTTTAAAAAAAATTAAATAATATTAAACTAATTGGTATAGCAAAAATTATTCCATCAACTCTGTCTAAAAAACCACCATGGCCAGGCAATATATCGCTTGTGTCTTTAACTTTTGCTTTACGCTTCATATAAGAGATAAACAAATCTCCTGCTTGTGAAACGAACGAGATTGTTAAGGTAATAATAATCATTATTAAAAAATTAAATTCTATTAATTCTTCGTAAAAAAACGGAATTAAAATCATTGAAAAAACAAAAGAACCAACTGATCCTGAAATTGTTTTATTTGGACTAATTTTTGTAAGCTTTTTACCTTTGAAAGTTTTACCAATAATAAGTCCACCAATGTCAGATAATATAGCTACAAGGATTGCATATAATAAATATTTTTTTTGATTTGGGTAGAAAGATTCAATAGCAAAAATAAAATATACTATTAAAGATAGGTATAATAATGAGATTGCTTTATAAAAAAATCTTAAGAATTTATCTTTAAATTTATTTTTTTTTATTATTTTTGATATTAGTGCATAAAATTCAATCCATATAATTAGAGCAATTACAATTAATGCTGTAATCATAATAAAAGAATAAAGATACATGAGCGTTAATAAAAAAATTAATGCTATAGATGTGAATATTCTTTTTTTTAATTCACTGTTCATTATATTGATCCAAAATTTCTTTTTATCAATTTAAACTTATTTAAAATTTTTCTAAAGTCATCTGCATTAAAATCAGGCCAAAGTTTTTTTTCAAAAAAAATCTCTGCGTAAGCTATTTGCCAAAGCATAAAATTACTTAACCTTTGTGTGTTGCCAGTTCTTATCAAAATATCAGGATCTGGAATGTATTTAGTAAACAAATTTTTATTAATACTTTTTTCAGTAAATTTTATTTTCTTTTTACTAATAATTTTTACACAATTAATTATCTCACTTTTTGAGCCATAATTAAGTGCAATATTAATTTGTAAATCTGTGTTTTTTGATGTTTGTTTTTCCGAAGCTTTAATAAGAATTCTAAGTTTAGACGGTAATTTGTTAATTTCACCAATAAATCTTAATTTGATATTCTTTTTAACCAATTTATCCATTTTGTTAATCAAAAATTTTTCTAATAAATTAAATAAAAAATTTATTTCTTTTTTTGGTCTTTTCCAATTTTCTGTAGAAAAAGTGTATAGTGTTAAGTGTTTAATTTCTTTTTTTAAACACTCATTAATAATGACCTCTACTGAGTTTAGGCCAGCTTTATGACCTGCATTTCTTGATTTTTTATATTTAGTTCCCCATCTACCGTTTCCATCCATAATGATGGCAACATGTTTAATTGGGTTCATATTGTCATTATTTCTTTTTCTTTAGTTTCAACTTTATTGTCTATGGTTTTAATGTGCTCGTCAGTAAATGTTTGTACT
>Ga0114998_10003887_pt1 | contig 11013 bp, 8 predicted proteins | sample ArcticOcean_MG_C_5_FD_87044 | JGI IMG/M metagenome (GOLD analysis project Ga0114998, IMG submission 87044) | Marine microbial communities from western Arctic Ocean - ArcticOcean_MG_CB4_138 | ecosystem: Environmental > Aquatic > Marine > Oceanic | place: Arctic Ocean: Canada Basin | collected...
GAAGGTAAGACTAATGATAATGCTCCTCTAGCTAATACAGCTGGTTCAGGAAGAACTACTCATTATGATCTACCAACTGCTGCTGTAGATAGTGCTGACATGGTTGCTCTTGCTAAACAGTTTAGAGGTTTCATCTTTACACCAGAAGCTGTAGCAACAGTTAAGTTGCTTGACTTAGGTATGGAATCTGAGTATCAAATCAACAGACAAGGTACACTGATGGTAGCTAAGTATGCAATGGGACACAACGTATTACGTCCTGCTGGTTGTATTGCTATAACTGCAGTTGCTTAATCATTAACTTTAACAGGGGGTGTAGACGTGCACCTCCTTTTTTATTGGAGTACTAAATGCCAAACAATGATTTAACTACTTATACTACAGCACAGCTTAAGAGTATGTTAGCTAAAATGCAAAAAGAAAAATATAAGAAACAAGAAGAGAATAAAACAGGTTCAACCTTAACTACTGATCAAATTAAAAGTGCACAGAATAAAATAAATACAGGTAAACTAACAATGGGTAAAAATATAGACAAGTATAAGAAGAAAAACTAAATGAGTATTACACATGCAGGAGAAACCTTTCAAGGTTTAAGAATACCTAAGAGTTCTCCCAAAGGGACTAAGTCACATGCTGTATTAATAGGCACTAAAGATAAACCAAAGGTAATTAGGTTTGGTGAAAAAGGTGCAGAGACTAATAAGAATGCAGCACAACGTAAATCTTTCAAAGCTAGACATGCTAAGAATATAGCAAAGGGTGAAACATCTGCAGCTTATTGGGCTAATAAGGTTAAGTGGAAAGCATAGGAGAATGCAATGGCAGGAACAACACAATTAGATGCAGTCAATACGATGTTATCTGCTATTGGAGAAGCACCAGTAAGTAGTTTATCGTCTGGACTAATAGAAGCAGAAGTAGCTGAAACAATATTAAACACAGTAGACCGTGAAGTACAATCTATGGGTTGGCACTTCAACACAGAATTAAATAAACTTTTTGCACAAACAACAGATGGTGAGATTGTAATACCAGCTGATGTATTGAGAGCAGATGCTACACTAGGAGCAGAAAGCCCCAACCTAGTACAACGTGGTTTAAAGATGTATGATAGAAAGAACCACACCTTTAATATAGGGGCTGCAGCTTCACTAGATATAGTAGTACAATTAACATTCGATGACTTACCTGAAGTATGTAAAAGATATATTACATTAAGAGCTACTCGTATCTTCCAAGACCGTGTAGTAGGATCAAATACATTACATGAATTTCAACGTAGAGATGAAGAGTATGCATTAATAGAACTTAAAGAGTTTGATCTTGTTACTGATGATAATAATATCTTTGATAACTATGACACATTTTCTATCATCGACAGACAGGGACGGAGAACACTTTAATGGCACTCATCAGTCAATCTATTCCAAATCTTATTAATGGGGTATCACAGCAACCACCTTCTTTAAGACTTGCTACACAAGCTGAAGTACAAGAGAATGGTTTATCTAATGTTGTAACAGGATTATCTAAACGTCCTAGTTCAGATCATGTTGCTAACTTAGGTACTATATCTAACTTAGATAAAGCTTTTATACATACTATACGTAGAGATGAGAATGAGTTTTATTCTATGGTAGTAGATACTGCAGGTACTATAAAAGTATTTGATAAAGATGGTACATCTAAAACTGTAACAAACAATGCTACCTCATATTTAAATGGATTGTCTGATCCTAGTAAAGAATTAGCTGCTGTATCTATAGCAGACTCTACATTCATTATAAATAAAAACACAGTGGTAGCCAAAGCTACTACTACATCCTCAAGTCGTAATCCAGAAGCTCTTGTATATGTTAAACAAGCTGACTACTCCTCAACATATCGTGTAGTATTAACCAAAGGTAGTAGTACTAGTACTGTAGAATTTGCTACAAAGTCTTCTACTCAAGACACTACAGCAGAGACACAGAACGCAGAACGAGGAGCAGCTACTGATTTAATTGCTACAAATCTAGCTACATTTTCAGGAACTGCTGTAAGTACAACTTTATACCAGAACATTGTTAATGGTGCAGCAGTCACAGGTTTAACAGTAACACGTTATGGATCAGTACTACATATTCAATCAACAAATGCTACTGACTTCCAAGTAGAAGTTGGAGATTCAGCTGGTGGTGATCACTTACTAGTATTTAAAGATGAGACAGCTGACTTTAAAAAGCTTCCAATAGAAGCACCAGTTAACTTTAGTATTAAAGTATCAGGTGATAATCAAAAAGCACAAGATGATTACTATGTTAAATTTACAGATGAAGAAGTATGGAAAGAAAGTATTGAACCATCTGTCTTAACACAATTAAATGCTGCAACAATGCCACACAAGTTAACAAAGTTAGCTAATGGTAACTTTCAGTTTGACCCTGTTACTTATGAAGATAGAAAAGTAGGAGATGATACTACAAACTCCTTCCCTTCCTTTATAGGTTTTACATTAACAGATATATTCTTTCATCGTAACAGACTAGGTTTACTAGCTGATGAAAATGTTATCTTCTCCAGAGCAGGAGAGTTCCTATCCTTTGACTTCTTCCGTAAATCAGTACTTACTATAGTAGATAGTGACCCTATTGACGTAGCTGTATCTGCTAATAAGGTTAGTATACTTAAACATGCTGTGCCTTTTAATGATAGTCTATTACTTTTCTCAGACTTAACTCAGTTTAAAGTTACAGCAGACCCAGTACTAACTCCTGAAACAATTAACATATCTAATACTACAGAATTTGAAGCTAGTCTAAGAGCTAAACCAGCACAAGTAGGTAAGTTTGTATACTTTGGTGCTAAAAGAGGAGCTTGGTCTGGTGTATGGGAATACTTTGTAGACACTGACACTGATACTAACGATGCTACAGAGATTACAGCACACGTTCCAGAGTATTTAAAAGGTGAGATTAGAAATATTCAAGCATCGTCTAACGAAGATATGCTTCTTGTACAAACTGTTGATGAACCTACAGTTATTTATGCATACAGATACTATTGGCAAGGTAGAGAAAAACTACAAGCTTCTTGGTCTAAGTGGATATTTAGTGGTGATGTAATAGGTATGTCTTTTAACCGTGCTGATATAACAATCTTAATTAAAAGAGGTAATGATTTATATTTAGAACGTATCAATCTTTCTGTAGATGATGCTACTACTTATACTACTAATAATTTCTCTATTCATTTAGATAGAAGAGTATTGTTAAAGACAGGTGGAACTACTACTGTTCCTTATACAGATGCTGCAACTATTTACGTAGATCAAACAGGTCAATCAATCCCTGTTTCTTCTGTAGCTGCTAAGTTATCTGCAGGACAAATAGTATATACAGGAATCCCTTTTACATTTAAGTATACTTTCTCTGAACCAGTTGTAAAGTCAGGAGAAAAAGCTATAACTACAGGACAGTTACATATAAGAAACTATGCAGTTGTTTATAATAAAACAGGTTTCTTTGAAGTAGTTGTCACACCTCTAAAACGTACTCCATATACTAGAAGTTTTACTGGACGTATAGTAGGTGCTTCTACAAACATATTAAACCAAGCTGGTATTGACTCAGGCATCTATCGTTTTGGAGTACTAGGTCATGCTAGTGATACAACAGTAACACTACAAAGTTCCAATTACTTTCCTTGTATATTTCAGTCAGCTGAATGGGAAGGTTTCTTTGTACTACGTTCTAGGAGACTCTAATGAATGTCCATGTGAGACAAAGCACTCAAGAAGATATTGATTATCTATGTAATAATCTTAGACCTGAAGATAGGGAAGAGGTGATAGCATCACATGGTAGTACAAAGGAAGCTTTACAATTAGGCTTTGATATATCAGAAGAATGTGTAACATTTATAGTGACAGAAACAAATGAAATAGCAGGTATATATGGAGTAGCTAAACAGTGTGATACTGTTGGAAATATATGGTTACTTTCTACACCTGCTATTAAAAAAGTATCTTTACCTTTTCTGAAACAGTCAAAAAAAGTAACAAAAGAATTAAACAAAAAGTATAAAATATTAACTAATGCAGTAGATGCAGAATATACCACATCAATCAGGTGGTTAAAGTTTTTAGGTTTTACTTTTATTAAAAAACATGACCAGTGGGGTGTAGGTAATAAACCCTTCTTAGAATTTGTGAGGATATAGTAAATGAATCCAATGATGATTTATCAAGGTGTACAAGCTGTTGCAGCTTTTGCAGAGAAAAAGAAACAAGCTGCTGAAAAACAAGCAAGGTATGAAGCAAACAGAATAGCTGCTGTAGGTGCACGTGACTTAAAGATTAGTGCTCTTACTCAACGTGCTGTACAAGAGTCAGAAGTAGTAGCAGATGATAAGATGGCTCTAGCTATCAAAGCTTTAGAGACTAGAGAAAGTCAAGTAGTAGCAGCAGGTGAAGCAGGTATATCAGGTAAAGGTGTACAACAACAGATAGACCTAACTGAAGCTAAAAAACTTAGAGGTATGCAAAAGTATAATAAGAAAATTGATAACCTTCTTACACAAGTAGAACTAGAAGGAGCAGGTTTTGCTGCAGAAGCACTTAACCGTATAAATAGTTTACAACAAGGACAACAACCTAGTTTAGCAGGAGCAGTCTTAGATTTTGCTGGACAAGCTATGGCTAGTGATATTAAATATGGAGATGGTAAAATGTTTGGAGTAAACCTAACAGGTAATAAAGATGTTGCAAACTTAACATCTGGTGGATTTACTAAATCTACTTTTCAACCAATGAATACTTCTTTTAGTCTTTCTACAACGTGATAAGGAAATAATAATGGCACAAAAAAGAACTCAAGTTGCTAGGTTAAATGTAGATAATATTTCAACTGGAGGTGTGGCTAGTCCTGTTGAGACTTATGTACGTCCTATAGAAACCCAATCAACTCCTTCAGCCTTATCTCAATTTGTAACAGCACTAGCTCCAGCAATAGAAGCTAAAGCAAATAAAGAATTAGAGGTTAAACTTAAACGTGAAAGAGAAATAGAAAACTTTAATTATAAAAAGAAAATGCAACACATTAGTAATCAAGCATTTATATCACGTTCTAATCAAATATCTGATTACAATAATAATCAAGAACTTTACCATCAGACAGATCAAGCTGCTATATTAAGCAAATATCAAAAGCATACATTTGACAACGTAGAACAAATGAGAGCAGAAGGTGCAGACGAGTTACAAATTGAAAACTATAAACTGCAGATGGAAACTCATAACATAGAGTTAATAGCAAAGATTAACGAAGGTAAAAAAGGATATGTTAAAGGTGAAGAAAATAAAAGTATTGTAAACACTGCAATAGCTTTTACACAGGCTAATAAAGAAATAACAGACGAGAACATAAAACTTTTTAAAGAAATATGGGATGATAATGCAGAAGCTCATGTAATTTATGATGGTAAAACAAAAAGAAATAAACCAGATCATAAGAGAATGAATGATCTTGCTATAAAATTAGCTACTGATCTTGCTAAAAGTGATCCTAATAATATAGTTTTAGCTTATTTAGAAAAAGAAGGTGTTTTAAATACTAAAGAAAATATAGCTATACGTAGCACACTAAGAGCAGCAAGAGATAAAAGTATACTTAAAGTTAATACTGCTCAAGTTAAAGTAGTTGGTATTCAAAAAAGAATAAACGAAGCTATGACTAGTAAACAAAAACTTGTTAAGACTTTTAAAAAAGCTGATGGAAGTATAGGAACTTTTACTGACTATGAACTTGAAGCACAAATGTTTAAGAATGAAGAGTTTATGACAGGTACTCTTATAGATGATAATAAACTTTCTTTGTATAGAAAGATAATGTTTCTTCCTCCTAAAGTAAAAGATCAAGTTTTAAATGGTTTAACTTATTTAAATACAGGTGATATTAGTACTTCAGAAAGTAATGCAGCTATTGAATCATCTTACTTAACTTACATAGCTTTAAGAAACTCAGGTAATGATATGAGTTTTTTAAGTGAAGAAGAACAATATAAGTTTGAAGCTATGGAATACCATATAGACAAAGCAGGAACTTCTGGAGAGAGGACTACAACACAACCTTTAACAGAAGAAGAAGATACTGTAGGTGGTGATGCACGTGTTATAACAAGTAAAAATTATAACCAAGCTGCTTTTAATGTACAACAAATGAAGTTTGATGTTATAAAAAGACCTACTACTTTGTTGACAAACATTGATAATGAATTATCTGGAGTAATATTTGATAATGATTTAAAAAATGTTACTAATTCTAATGTAGTTAAAGCAGAGATAGCTAAACATGCTTATTTTTTAATGAGTTCAGGAAACATAAATGAAGAAGATGCTATTAAAAAAGCTATAGGTATAGCTAAAAAAGATTGGCAAGTTGTAGAATCAGGTGATGGAACAGAGTATGCTTTTAATCATATTAACACAAATGTTGATACTAGTTTAAGTGCTGCTGTAATTATACCAAAGTATAATAAAGTATTACTTGAATCTAATGGTATTAAAAAATACATGTTGAATGAGTTTGGTTTAGCAAAAGGTCAATATGATGTAGCTATTTATCCAGATGAGAAAGACCCTAACCAAGTTTCTATTAGACTCTTTGAAATAGATGAAGATGGTATAAGGTCATCAATAGGTTCATATGGTAATAAAATAGATAAGAATACTTTACTAGGTGATCAACAACAATTATTAAATTTGATAGCTAAAGTTAAAACTCAAGAAACGTTATCCAGTAATACTGGTTATACTCCTACAGTTATGAACGTAGAAAAACTAGCTTCTAATACTAAGGATAATAACTTTGTAACTGATGCTATTAATTCTATTAGCTTAGTTAGTACTGCTACTGCTTCTACACTAGATGGTACTGAAGAAGCTTTTGTACCAAGCAATCAACCTACAACAGGAGAAAATGTTACAATGGAAGGTAACACTACAGCAGAAAAGACTGCTAGTTTAATATCAACTCAAGAAGGTTTTAGGGCTAGTCCTTATGCAGATGGTAAAGATAAGTCAGTAGGCTATGGTTTTTACTTACCTTCTCTAGAGCCTGATGAGAAAGCTTTAATTAAAGACATTAACAATGTTACTATTGAAGAAGGTAAAGCAGTACTTGGTTTAAAGATACAAAAGATTGGAAACTATCTTAATGAGAACATTCCAAACTTTTCAAACTTACCTGAGAAAGCTCAAATAGCAGTGACTAGTATGGGATATCAACTAGGAGTAACTAACATACCTAGAGTATGGAAGAAGTTTACAGCAGCTATTACAGAAGCAGGTAAACATGCACAAGGTTCTCTTGAACAAGCTACAGCTTTATTAGAAGCTAACTTTGAAATGTTATACAATGTAGGTAAAGATGGTACAATTAGTTTAAATAAATGGGCTACTCAAACTAAAGAACGTGCATTTGAAATGGCTAATGCTGTAATAGAAGATATTAATATTCCTTCATTTATGAGTAGTGCTGAAGCTTCTACTATTAGAGCAGATGAAATGCCTATGCCAACAGCTAGACCTAGTAATTTAAAAGGAACTGTTATTGATGTTTTAGATGAAAAGAAACCTTCTTCTAATATTATAGCTGCACCTTATAAAGCTTTACTTTCTAATGTTTTACAACTTGAACCTAGTTTTAATACTGAAGACATAGGAGAAGATACTTTAGGAATTATAAATCAAGCAACTGCAAATGCAGAAGCTAGAGGTTCTAGTAGTGTAGAGTATGATGATTATCCTTTAACTAAAAGAGGTCTAAAAGTAGCATCAGTTATAGCTAATTTTAAAGATATTAGTGGAAATAAATTATCATCTGCAAAACGTAAAGAAATGGAAGCAGAAGTAAATGCTGTTTATCCTAATAATCCTATTGGACTTGCCATGCTTGCTTATGATTTAGCAACAGACCCTGTACTTAAAGCAGCAGGATTTGTAGGTGGATTCTCTATTCAAAAGGATAAAGAAGGTAATAAGTTTATTAAAGAAAGATGGAACTTTAATAACAAAAGTAGCACTGAAGGAACTATCTACAAAAAAATGAGAGGATTCTTTAGTAACTTTGCTCCTATTACAGAAGATGAAGGTTCACAAGTATACATTAAACTAGCTTCAAAATAAAGGAAAAGTAATGGGCAATAGTGGAATAGAATGGGTAGATAATATATTTGATATATGTGTTATCTTCTTAGTAGAATTAGCTAAATTAATTGGTATATCTTACGAAGAGATAAACATATGGATTTTTATTGTTATCTACCCAGCAGTGATACTTCTACTATTGTATCACGTGTTACGTTTAAATAAAAGGAAATGTAAATGCCAGAACAAACCTTACTAAAAGACTTAGGTATAAAAGAAGCAGACTTCACTAAAATACCTTTAGTTACTACTATATCTGAAGCTGCTATTTTAAAAAGTGAGATGGCACAAGATCAACAAGTCAATGATAGAAGTTTATTTGACAGTACAGGTACAGCTTACAGTGAAAACTTTCAAGGTTTTGCTATAGCTGATATGGCTGACAAATTTATGATTGATAAAGGTACACCTATAACCAACTTTACTCCTGAACTAGTTAAATCATTAACAGATGGCTTACCATTAGATGCAGCAGAAGAAGTTCTTGATAATGCTAGAAATGATGGACTTACTACAGCTTTAAAACAAAGAGAATTTTCCTTAAACACTCTTAAGAATCGTAAGCAACTTGAAGCTGACGGTTGGAGAGGTGTAGTAGGTAATGCTTTTTCAGTAATGTTTGACCCTATTGAGTGGGCTACTATTCTTGGTACTACTGCTTTAGCCACTACTCTTACATCTCCTGCAGGTGGTGCAGCTACTTTAACTGCAGGTACTCTTAAGCAAGCTTACAATGTTAAGAAAGCTTTTACTATAGGAGCACTAGCAACTGCAGCAGAGAGTGCAGCATTTGAAGCAATCAGAGCAAATACAAAGTATGACATAGATGCTAATGATGTATTAATAGCAGGTGGAGCAGGAGCTTTAATAGGTGGTAGTTTAAATGCAGGTAGAATAGCTTTTAAGAAGGCTGGAGACCGTGCAAAGATTGCTAGGAAAATAGTACTAGGTAAAAAACTTACCCCTACTGAGCAAACGTTTCACGATGCTTTTAATGTAGATGAATTAGCTAATAAAATAATACAAAAAGAATTAACAGGTGAATCTTTTATTGAGTCTATAGCAGGAACTACTACTAAAGAAAAAGGCTTTGACCAACTTAAACAAAAAGATGTAGATCAGATACCTTTACAATCAGGTTGGGATATGCTTGGGTTACGTAAACTAATTTCAACTGGTGCAAGACTAGGTGGTTCATCAATAAGTTGGGCTAGGTATGCAGGTAGAGCTTTAGGTATGAATACTACAGGTTATAAAGGTAGTAAACTAGCTACTAATAATTCTGCTTCTGAAACAGCTGAAAGATTACAAGCTCAGTATCGTACTGGTTTATCTAACCTACTACCAAATGCTCAAAAGAAATGGAAAAAAAGAACTGGTTTAACTGCAGAAGCTTTTAATACAGCTGTCTCACGTTACATTAGAGGTATTGACACAACTGATGTACCTGAAGAAGTTCTTTTAGTAGCTAAAGAAGTACAACGAGTTCAGACTGAATTAGCTGCTTTAGCTGCTGAATCTAACGTATCAGGTTTTACTAAAAAATTATTAGGTAAAAATCCTTTTTATATGTCACGTATTTTTAATGAAGAAAAAATTAGACAGATAAGAATAAAGTATGGAGATCAAGCTGATAAATATCTTACTGAATTAGTTGAGACAGCTATACGTAGAGATCAGCTTAAAATAGAAGAGCAAGTATCTAAGATGCTAACTAAAAAAGGTAGAGTAGCAGACATTGACACAGTTAATAACTACATAAATAAAATAGCTGTAGCTTATATGAAAGGTATTACATCTCCTAAAAGAGCTAAGAAAGATATACCTGATGCTAGTGAGATGACATTAGAAGATTTAGGTGATATGCTTAAAGCAGAAGGATTTGATTTAGATGAAATAGACATTGTTACAGAAATGCTTACATTGTCAAGCATACCTAAGTCACATAAACGTGCTAGAAATCGTATGGTTTTAAACGAAGGTACTGTAATTAAAGTAACTAACAAAGATGGAGAGCTAGAAGATTTAGCTTTTACTGACCTACTAGAAGAAGATGCAGAACAACTTGTTAATAGTTACATCTTCCAACTATCTGGTGCTATTGGTTTAGCTAGGAATGGTATTAATACTAATGTAGCTTCAACTCAGTTTGATAAATTAATAGGCAAGATACAATCAGAAGGTACTAAAAAAGGTATTAAACAATCTGAAATAGATGAAGCTGTAAATTCAGCTCAGTTTATGTATGATGGTATCACAGGTAGACTTAAAAATAGAGATGAAACTCAAAACATAACTGACATGAACATAGCTGTAAGAGCTTTTAGCTTCTCTGTTAACATGGGTATGTCTGGAATGTCAGCTATGATGGAACTTAGTAATGCTATGTTTGAGTATGGCTTTATGACTATACTTAAATCTGCTCCTGCATATGCTAAACTTTTTCAACAAGCTAAAAATGGTAGATTACCTGATGGTATTATGAGAGAGTTAGTAGAAGCTTTAGGAATGGGAAATGAAGTAGCTTTAGGTAGATGGAACAATGTTACACGTTTTGATACTGAAGATGTAGGTGCTACTATTTCTCCTGAACGAGGTAGTTTTAATAAGAAAGGTCAAAATCTAAGGAAAGCTGCAGCAGTAGGAGAAAAGTTATCTTATGGAGCACAGAAAAATGTAGCTTATTGGTCTGGTTTAACAGGTGTTACACAAACATTACGTAGATTATCTATGATGCACTTTACTAATGAGTTTGCTTTAGCTGCAAGAAAAGGTAAACTACCCTTCTCTGCTATTAAAAGACAACAGCTTGGTATTACTGATGA
>Ga0114998_10003895_pt1 | contig 10990 bp, 6 predicted proteins | sample ArcticOcean_MG_C_5_FD_87044 | JGI IMG/M metagenome (GOLD analysis project Ga0114998, IMG submission 87044) | Marine microbial communities from western Arctic Ocean - ArcticOcean_MG_CB4_138 | ecosystem: Environmental > Aquatic > Marine > Oceanic | place: Arctic Ocean: Canada Basin | collected...
AGTTCTCTGATGCGTTAATAATAATATCGATAACGATGACGATGATGACGCTAAATTTGAGTTGCTCGTTTTTAATAATAAGCGAGAGAGCATTAACTAATATGTAATATGTATTATTATTATTATTATTATTATCGTTATTATACTACTATGCTATTGTTATTGACTTATTGTTCAGCAACGCATCAGCCTGTCAGCAGCAGCAGCAAAATCTTCATTATTAATTCAGAATAATAATAAGAGTTCGTGCTCGTTATTCTTCGTTTTTTAGTACCACACTGCACGCATTAAAATGAGAGTAAGAGAGAGTAAGAGAGAGAGAGAGCGATGATGTAGAAATGAGTAATACGAACAGTACTCATGGTGTGACACAAATAAAACGTGATGAAGATGATTTAGACGATGAAAAAGATGATTTAGATGATGAAGAGGAATCTGTTCCATGCTCGCCAACGCGTCTGAGTGCGTCAGAGCAATCATCGCCTGCTGCGAGAAGTAGTTCGAATAACAGTTCGAATAAGAAACCTCCTTTGACTGCGCATAATAATTATACCATCAGCAATAAAAATTATGATACTATCATCAGTAGCAGACGATTGAGTATGGACAGTTCGCAGAGTTGCAGTGGGTCGGTTCGAAATCAACAGAACTTTTCACGTCATCATCAAGAACAGGAACAGGAACAAGAACACACTAAAGATGCTGGGACGAGTTCGCCGTTTAAGCAACAACTATCGAGACAGTTAAGGGCGAGTTCGTGCGATTCCTTAGGTATGATGTTCAACGTAGAGCAAATGAGACAGCAGTTGAATACTACTACTACTACTACTACTACTACTACTCATACAGACGATGATATTAATAATACTGTTATGACTAATATCGATAGCAAACACGATGGTCAACAGCAGAAAGCCGAGCTTGTTACGAATCATAGTACTACTCCCTTTGACGCAACTGAAACATCATTAATAACGAACAATAACAAAAGTAATATTCCGTTTGAAAAAGCGACAGTATTAACAAAGTTACAGAAATGGGGTGATTACGAATCGTGTGGCGAAAGTGTTGGATTAACGAAGTTCGTACCAATGAAGACGCCTTTGTCCTTGGAGTTCTTAGAACGAACGGAGAAATACGCACATATACTAACCGTGGAGAAGATGTTATACGAACAACGAGAGACGAAACAAAGAGTTATTGGTTTCATGATCGATTTAAGTAACCATGAGTGTTTATATGAAGAGGATATACCTAAGGAAGTGACTAGAGTGCACGTAAGGAACGTCGCGAAATCGATACCGAGCTTAGAGTGCTGCGAGAAAGTCATTCAAGAAGCGCAAAAGTTTTGGAAGATTCATCCAGATGAATATATCGCCATTCATTGCGCGTATGGGTTCAACAGAACTGGTTTCATCGTATGTTGTTATTTAATCGAAAAGGAGAACATGACAGCAGAAGAGGCTTTAGAAGCGTTCGCTTTAGCTCGACCGCCTGGAGTGAAACATGAAACGTTTCAATTAGCATTGAAAGCTCGATACGCCGAAAAAGAGAACAAACCTACGCGAACAAAATACGACGACGAAGACAAAGAAACAGCCTATGTCGAAGAAATTAACAACGTCGAGAAAGTCGAAGGAGTGAAGAATACTAAAGTCGTCGCCGCGATTTGTCAAATAGGTAAATCACTATCGTCGTTATCGTCGTCGTCATCGAACATGCAAACAAAGGAGAAAAAGAAACATTCATTGTTTGGTCTACGATTACCTACGAGTTTGTTTTCGAAAAGGAAATCTCATAAAGAAGGAGGATCGGATATGAATACATAACACTGTGGCAGTAGAATTGTATAGAAATATACATACTAATATATAGGTACGTAGATAAAATAGAATTTGTATATAGCAACAAGCGATGTCAAAAGCACATCATTAATGAACTAAGTCTTAACATCTAAATCCACCCCGCTACAAGGCCAAAGCGAAAGTTGTCTGAAAAATTCGTAGGCTAAATCGAACGAATGATGCGTAGTCGTTCCAGTGACTGAATCAAAATAATGATATTTATTTTCAGGACCTCCCGTAATCGAAGACGTTTTCGAATACGGCGAAAATCCATAGAGCGACACTTTTTCGCAAGAATGCAAGGCAAAAGTTGTTGCAAAAACTCCCGACATAGGCTTTGGTTTAAAACGCTTTGAATGAAATCCAGCAAATACAGATCCAAGTTCTACAGATCTTTTAATCGCCTCCCAGAGCTTAAATGCGTGCGCGATAATCTCGGGAGAAACAACAATCGCAGAACTTCCCACAGCTACGTGCTCGTTTCCAACGCCAGATAGGCGAGCAGTCTCTAAACGCTTCAGTAAAGGAGCGTAGTAATGATAGCGCGCGAACGGATTGAAAATTTCAAACAAAACGAGCGTTGTGTTTCGTAACGCAGCGCGAGAACTCTCTGGAATAGAGCCACCGAGTCGAGTGCGACCGGCGATGAACGGTTTGACGTGTTGCAAGTTTACGAAATCAAAATCAGTTCTAGAACCAACGTCGTCTTCATAGCCATCTGTTGGAGCGTAGTTGATTCGAAAAACAGCTTCATTGTCGTCAATCTCTTTACCTTGTTTTGAGCTGAGCAAAACTCCGGAGTTGCCGACGACCGCACACGTTTTAAACTTATAATTTTCGTCATTAAGTGGTAATGAACCTATCAAATCAAGTTTGAGTTTTAATCGCTGTCTTTCACCATATTTAACTTGAAGCAGATCACCATCGGCGCCTCCTCTTTGAGTGACCCCGTCGACGAACGTTTCTTGTTGTAACTCAATCGCTCGTGGCAATCTTCGTTCGTTGATTTGACACCCTTTCATTCCAGCAGGACAATACTTGTCGGAAGTATAATAATCCTCCGGAAATAACATCGCCCTATGTAGTGTTAATGGAATACTCGGCGGTCGTTGCGAGGTAATTGTCAAAAGCTTTCGTCGCCTTCTTTCCGCAACACCGGTGTCATCAACTGCTTCTTCGTCCGTGTCTGTACTTTCTTCCGTATCGTTGTCGTTATTCTCGGCAGCAACGACATCATTATTATCTCGTGCGTCCGCATTTGCATCTTCTTCTTCATCATTCTTTTTATTGGCTGCGTTTTCTAAAGTTTCAGCAGTCTTTTCCAACATCGCCGTGTCGACTACTACTTCTCTCCCTTCCTTATCTCTATTCTTTTTACTTACCAAACCAAGTTCTTCTATATCGGTGCTATCAAGATTTAAAGCAGCTGCAATTGTATTTAAAACGTCACTCGATTGCTTCTCTGCGCTTTCTGCGATCACTGACTTATCTTCTTGCTTATCTTTTTCTTCTTCTCCCTCCTCCTCTTCTTCTTCTTCCTCGTCGTCCTCTTCTTCTTCGTCGTCAGATTTCGACGATTTACCTCTCGCAATAGCCGCGCGCAACTGTGCAATAGCTTCGTTTGTATCTGTTGACATTTCTGCAGGTCGGCTGTGTTCTTTATGAGGTTTCAATTTGTGTACTCTCGGTGCCTGAATAGTTCGTTCTGAAGATTCTTGTGATTGTGATTGTGATGATTGTGATGTTTGTGATGTTTGTGATGATTGTGATGATGACGACCGTGCGCTTCTCTCTATGAAGTGCACTTGAGAGCCTTCCGATTTTAAAGGCATGCGCGCCCATAATCCTTGAGTAAGTCGTATAGTATCAAGTGAAGACCACGTTTTTTGGAGGTATTTCAAGTCTCTTTGCATCAAGCGGCCACTTTCTCTCAAATTTGCGCTGACTGGGGCTGACGAACATTCTAAACCGTTGCGCGAACGTTTCGGCAAAACGTGCTCTCGCACCATTATCGCAGGCATCCATCGTTCAAAATTATTCGGTTCGATTTCCAGAGGATCAGAATCAGACGCTGAATACGTACTTGATTCGAGTCTGGCTTGTAACCAAGCCGGGATATCTCTATTTTTCGAGTGTTTCTTCAAAGAAGCCTCTTGTTTTTCTCTCGCTCGACTGACTAAAAAGCCCTTCTCTGTTTCCATGCTCTCTAACAACTCTTCTGCACTATCTTTAACACTGGAAATCCCACCAAGTATACTATCGAAATGTGCTTTTGTATCTTCGTCTAAGGAAGCATCTATGTCGCTCACCTTGTTATGCCTAAATCCGCCAAAAAATTTCCGTTTCCTATTTTCCTTCTCCTCGCGCTGTTTTTGCCTCGTCAAAGCCTCTGCTTTTGCAACATCTTCATCGGACATGAACACGGCGTTTGCTTTATCTTTATATTCATTTTGTTGTTTCCGTAAACGTTCTAAATATGCTTTACCGCCTTGTTGAGCATGTTTCGCCATTTTCATCGCGTCGTGCCAGGACGCTTGCGTCATCTCGGCTTCTTTAAATAGCTCTGAAGCGTCTGAACCGGACTCTAATTTCTCTCTCGCCTTTTTGTTAATCTCTTCCAACTTTGCCAGTTTCGATGCTAAAGATTCTCCTTTGTTATTATTATTATTATTACTACTACTACTACTCTTTTTCTTGTTAGTAGTACCTAGCGCGCTGTTCGTCGTAGAAGTCGTAGTAGACAAAACTGATTCGTTGATGTTCTCAGTAAACGGAATTCGCCCGAAATTTCTTTGCGCCGCATTCGCTCTCGATCTTCGAACCATACCCTGCGCTAAATCATTATTATTATCATTACTATCATTACTATCTCTTTGTTGTTGTTCGCGCTCGACTTTCCTACTCACTTCGTTCAAACGTCCTTCGACGAAACCTCTCAAGGATAATTTAACTACTTTAGTGCCAGATTTCCTCAGAATAGATATATCATCTTTCTGCTCTGTAGATCTGTTCATCTCCGGTCTCATTTGATTTTGATTAGTGTCTTGATTAGTATTACTACTACTGCTACTGCTGCTGCTTCGATGACGATGAGTTCTCAGAACGTGCCCGGCAGGATGTTCTTTCAGGAAAGGAACTACCGCTAACGCTACTAATAATAAGAAGAAGAGCGAATTCCTTAACTTTTTATTGTTATTATTATTACTATTACTCATATTGATCGGTTTACTTAACAGATCCTGCTTCATTGAATCTTTCTCGTCTCCCCACGTCCCATTTTATGATCCCTCACGCGCACGTATACGAAGTATTATTATTCTTCTTATTATTATTCCTAATCATCTTTCATCATCATCATCAGGAGAAAATAATGTATAAGCTATAAGGGCTGTTTAGGGTTTAGGGTTTACCTAATAAAAAAATAATATTAGAAATGTTTGTCTTTCTACTACATACGGTATTTGAAACTAACTAATCGCGAAGGAGAGGACTTTATTGTTAATAATATAATAATTAATAGATATAATCGCAATATAAATGCCTTTAGAGTCCATACCCCCGTTCGCCATAATCGTCGGTGCAATCACTGCAATAGGAGGAATACAATACGCCGCGCACGTTCTGCCGATGGGGAAACCGAAAGCGGTCGGTCTAGACAAGTTCGATAACCTCTTGATCAGGAGAGATGATAGGATTAAGAAAGGTAAAGGGGTACAGAAATGATCATCTTTAGTGCTTTCATCAGCAGAAGATGAGTGAGTAGATATGTAGAGAGATTGAGAGAAGGATAGCTTTTGTATAATAACGATAATAATGACAATAATAATAATAATAATAATAATAATGATTGAGATGATTTTGATCATCACGCGACCGCTCTCGTGCATCATCATCAGTAAAGATACTGCATTAGTAGAGTCGTACTATTTCCCATCATCGACTTAATAAATATCTTTAAAAACTATCGATAACAAAGTAATAATCATGTCGGCGCCATGCACTCGTCATCATCATCATCATCCTTCTTCTTCTCTGCGCTTTTATTCTCACTCTGATACTAAACCAATGCATAGAAAACTGCGCAACACAAGATATACGAGAACAAAGGCGCAACGGCAACGGCAGACCGATGACGAAGAAGACGAGGCAACAATAAAATTCATGTGCGAAGAGTACGGGAAACCATGGATCGAGAACGAAGAATCAGCTATGAAGTGCTTGATATATTTAAGAGAGAAAGAGAAGAGACAGTTTTCGTTATCAAAGGCAAAGAAAGTCATCGCGCAGTTGAAGGAGAACCACTACAGACCATTAGTAACGGCAGAGTCGAAGGAAAGAAATCCGTTTAAGATGCCAAAGACGTTCCCTGGATTTTTAGGTATCTTAGAGAGGTCGTCCGATAAGATTTCTTAGCAGATAGCTCGTATGATTCCATTTTTATATAATCTCTTCCCTATTAGTACTGCGAATGCTATATATGCTTTACTGATATTCTACTGTTCTATTCTACTCTCTCTCTCTCTCTTAATCTCTCTCTCTCTCTACAACCGCTACTACCTCTTCTTCATTCGCGGCAGCGATTTCTTGTTGATTTTGTTCGGTAACGAACAATTTCCGAGCGTCGATGCCGCATTTGAGCATTTCTTTAAATTGCTCATCGGCACCATCCGTGTTGAGCACGGCTAAACAAGAGACATAGCGTGGACCGACGACGTTGCCTAACCTCGATCGAGTTAAACAAAATAGCACTGGCGTATCGAGCTCTTTCGCTCTTTTGCAAATGTGCGAAATTTGGTCATCGAGACCGCCCTCGATATCACCCGTCGATTCGACGTTTGGTGCACATATTATCGCTTTTGCTTTACCATTATCGACATATTTAACAACTTCGCGTAAGCCGAACGTGAACCGTTTTTTACCCTTTGCTTTGATAGGGTCCGTTTTATACGCGCGTTCTTGAAAACGTCTCAGTTCAGATAATAGCTTAGTCGCGCTTTGGTTCAAAGCGGTCGTAATAACTTGATTAGCGTATTTAGGCATTTTATGCGCACTATTTACGAACGTTCTCTCTTTTGCATCTTCGTGCGCTTTGTTCTGATTGCGCAAAATTTCTTCTTCAGTGGTTTCGCCTCTATCAATCTTCTCCTTTTGCGCAACTTTTCTTGCGTGCTTTTTTCCATCGACATGCGCTTCCCAAGCCTCTATATTATTACACTCGACTTTACAAATATCGCACGTTCTTGAAAACGGGACAGTGCTTTTGATTTTGTCGTTGCTCTTTTTATTATTGTTGTTCATTAATATGAATGGTGGAGAATTTGTATTTTGTTGTAATGCAGTCGCCGTGTTTGCAGTAGAAATTAAAGCCAATTCTTTCTCTTTCATCGCTTCGACAAAGCTCTTACGCAACCATAAGTTTGGCACTTGTATAAAGGTCTTCTTTGATGAGGATGAAATAATCACTGGCTTGTCTATCATTATTTCTTCTTCTTCTTCTTCTTCTTGTTTGATTTTTTGTTGATTATCTTGTTGATTATCTTCTTTATTATTATTATTATTATTATTATTATTTTCTCCTTCTTCTTCTTCTACTTCTTCAGAAGATGAGGAATTTCCATCGTCGTCTTCGTCGCACCATAAATTCACCTTGATAAGTACATCATCATTAGTAGAAGGGCTATCTAATACCTCTAGATTAACGTATACTTTACCAACTTCGATGGAAACTTCAATCGATTGTTGCTCTTTATTTCGACTTTCGCGTGAGAACAGAACAATTCTCTTCACTTTAGTTAATCGTTTCTTTTTCGTTCCATCCATGCGTTCTTTCCCTCTTCTCACGAGCGTCGCCGAAGCCATTGCGGGGTTTGGATTTGCCATTAATTCACCTCCTCTTCTCGGGCGTCCTTCATTTTTCTTTGCCAACTCTAGTTTATTAGCCTTCTTTGCTTTTCCTTCTTTGAAATATAGACCTAAACCGCCTAGCATTGAACTCATTGCGCTACCGGCGTTGATCGTTCCTCCCTTGCTCGTAATCTCCGAAAGATCAATCGTCGTACGTTTCTTTTCTTCTTTCTCTTTCTCAATCTTCTCCTGTTCCGTCAAATCGCCTCTCTGAATGCGTTCGATATCTAAAACTTTCACTCTATCTGGATCGTTCAATCCATAATGCGAGTTATATAAATGCGACGCTAAGTGTGGATATTCCGCGAACCGTCTTCCGCATACTTTACAAGGAATCTTCCCAAACTTATCGACGGCTGATTTCTTCGCCTCTGATTTTAAGCCTTCGGCGGTAATTTTCGGTAAATACGATCTATCTATCGAATTGCTATTACTATTATTATTATTATTATCATATTTCCCACCATAGTTCTCTGCCGTCTTTGGCCATTGCACTTGATCGCTATTATTGTTCATAAAAGTTGTCGACGTCGTCGTCGTCGTCGTCGTCGTCGTTGGTTGATTTTTACCTAATATAAACGGTTCCGAGCGCGACGATAGCGATATCTGCGCAGTCGTAGTATTACTATTCAAATTCCATGCCGGTTTACTCGGTGCTGGTGCAAACAATACTTTATTAGTAGTATTACTTATCGTCGTCGTCGTCGCCGTCATTTTTGCTAATCTATTATTATTATCATTTTTATTCACAAGTTGTTGTTGTCGTTGTTTCGTTTGTTTCGTTTGTTTATGTTTCTGAGCGAACAGTAAAGCGTCTTCGACTTCTTTCGAGATCTTTCTTTGTGACTGTGCGTGTTTCGAAACATTAATAGTAGCAGTAGAAGTTGATGGCGTAGTCGTAAATCCATTAGTATTGTTATTATCAGTATTCATCGTCGTCTGATTTCTTGTACTGACCACCGTATTCATGGTCTTCCTCGTCGTCGTCCAAACATTTCCTTGCGTCGACGATGGTGGAACATTCGTCGTCGTCGTCGTCGTCGTCGCAGTATTCGCAGCAGTAGTAATAGTGTTAGTACGTTCTCGTTCTCGTCGTTCGTTCATAATAATCTTCTGCGATATCCACGTCGACTGCTCTGGCGCGAACAAAGATGATGATGATGATGATGACGACGATGATGTAGTAGTAGCAGTAGCAGTAGCAGTAGTAGTAGTAGGAGTATCTTTGTTATTTTTATCCCACATCGCTCTTACCTCGTCGACTGATGAACTGTTACGCTATTACTCTGTTATCAGTAGTATCAGTAGTATCAGTAATAGCAAAAAAGTACTTTGTTCAGTTGTTCGTTATCAGGGCATGAGAGAGAGCATCAGTGAGCATCAGCAGCAGTGATGAGAGAGTATTAAGAAGGCGGGAGCACGGCAGCATAGGCATCGATGCAGGGTCTCAAAACTCAAAAGGAACACATGCGTGCGTGCCTGCAGCAGCACTGATCATACTGGTACTGAAACATTACACACTACTTATTACGTATTATTATTATTATTATTATTATACATATATACATACATCATAGGTATTGTATAGATTGAAACGAGATCATGATCGAGTCCATGAATAGTACTAATTTATTAACAATAGTTTTAGTATCGTTCATCTCGTTCTCGTTCATGGAAAGTTCTTTAACGAGAAATTATTCATCAGTCGATCGATTATGGTCAATAACACCTTCGGTGTATGCGTTTATTAGTTTACAACACGGAGCGTTCAATCAAAGATCGATCGTGATGTTCGCGTTGATCTCAATTTGGGGCATTAGATTAACCCATAACTTCCATCGTAAGGGCGGATATAGACGAGGAGAGGAGGATTATCGTTGGAACAATTTGAGAGAGATGAGAATGTTGAGACATCCGATCGTTTGGGCTTTTTTTAATTTAACGTTCATTTCGATTTATCAACACACTTTGCTGTTCATGATTACGTTACCGTGCGTGTACGTAGCTGAGATGAATAGTAGTAATAACGCAGAACTGATGGTTGCGTTAAACGGATTCGATTTCTTCGCCAGCGCGAGTTTCCTGTTCTTCCTATTTATTGAAACGAAAGCCGATAACGAACAGTTTGCGTTTCAGGAAGCGAAGAAAATGTATAGAGAAGGGAAAACGAGCAATGATAATACTATTAATGATAAGAAGTTTAAGAACGATTTAAAGAACGGATTTCTAAGTCAAGGATTATTCGCTCGATCGAGACATCCGAATTTCTTTAGCGAACAAATGATATGGTGGTCTTTGTGCGTATTCGCTTACGCTCAATCGAACGAAACATCTCCTCTTTTCTTAAAAAGTTGCAAAGATCTCAAATCAACGACTACGTCGAAATATTTTATCAGAATCATTTCGTGTTCTGTTCGTAAACGGTTCAACGTACCGATTTGCTTATGCTCGATTCATTACGTATTCTTAGGGGCGATTTTATTATCATTATTGTTTCAAGGCTCGACGAATTTCACTGAATCGATCACGTCAAAAAAGTATGCAATGTATAAAGTGTACCAGAAAAAAGTGAACAGGTTAATACCGTCTTTGTTCTCCAATAGCGTAGCAGTAGTTTCAGAAGACGACGCCGCTCGGACTATTCAACAACGATGGAAGGAGAAGGAGAAGAAGAAGAAGAAAAAGAAGAACGACGAAGAAGAAGACAGTAGCCTTGTTGATGATCACATTAGCACTAAGAAGAGGACTGAGAAGAAGATTAAGAAGAGAAGTCTGCTCTCGGAAATCTTTCGTCGCAATTCGAAGAAAGATTATTAACCGTATTCGTTCGCATCAGTAGTCTTGTCCTTTATTTTTTAGACATCATGTACAGCAGCAGCGTCAGCAGCAGTAAAACAGTGTAAACGTCATACAGGTATATAACTACTATTATAAGCTCTCTCTCTCTCTCTCTCCACTATCACGCACTAAAACACACGGGGCAGAGAGAGAAAAATACCAAGAACTTCTTTACGCGCTTTAATCGCTTACTACTTAGTGGTATTTGATATTTTGTGCGCTTGTGTGTCTTGAGGAGATTTAATAAAAATAAGAAATTTATTCCTTTCTGTACTCATACAAAGTATTACGTCGATACGATCAAAAACAACAAAGTAAACCAGAAGAGTCTAAAAAGACTGAGACAGTTAAGATGATCAATAAAAATATAGCGATGAAATCATCACGTTTAGTATCATCAATAC
>Ga0114998_10003904_pt1 | contig 10980 bp, 5 predicted proteins | sample ArcticOcean_MG_C_5_FD_87044 | JGI IMG/M metagenome (GOLD analysis project Ga0114998, IMG submission 87044) | Marine microbial communities from western Arctic Ocean - ArcticOcean_MG_CB4_138 | ecosystem: Environmental > Aquatic > Marine > Oceanic | place: Arctic Ocean: Canada Basin | collected...
AGAAGAGAGAAGAGAAGAGAAGAGAGAGATCACGAGCATTCTTCTCCTTCCTCTTCTTCTTCTTCTTCTTCTTCTTTTCGTTTGTTTCGTTACTCGCGCGGATGCATAAAAGGTAACAAAAGTAACACAACACTCTAAACATGTGAACACCTGATTCGTGCACAGAGAGCGAAAACGTCACAACGCGTTAAGATCAGAGAAGAGACGAGAGAAGAGAGAGATCACGAGCGGTCTTCTCCTTCCTCTTCTTCTTCTTCTTCTTCTTCTTCTTCGTTTGTTTGTTTCGTATCTATTAATCGCGCGTATGCATAAAAGGTAACAAAAGTAACACAACACCCTAAACATGTGAACACCTAATTCGAGCACAGAGAGCGAAAACTTCATAACAACGAATTAAGAAAAGAGAAGAAGAAGAAGAAGAAGAAGAAGAAGAAGAAGAGAGAGCGAAAACAATGACGCGCGAGCACAAACAGACGAATACTAGCGATCGCTCTAAAGAGCAATCACCCGTTTTCGCTCGCGAGCTCTTATACTCTACTTTGTCCTCGATTAAGCACGCGATGAAAAAGAATGGAAACGAACGACGGATTGATTTAAATCCGGCCGCCACGACGACGATGAAGATGGGAAATGAGATCAATAGAACGCGCGTGTATTCGAAGTACGAGAGAGCGAGCGAGCTCGTTTTGTTGGGGGAGTACGAGTCAGCGATTGAGAGCGATCAGGTGCGCGAGTGTTTGATGAGGAGGATTAACGCGAGCGATGATGGATATGATGATGATGATGAGTTCGGGGTGTTTGTCGCCGGCGTCGCGGCGTTGATGATGCACGTGAGAGTGAATGTCACTGGGCCACCAGTACGGCACGTAGATGTTAGTGATGATGTTAGTGATGATTTTTTGAGTGAGTTTTTGAGGAAGGTTAGAGGTGCGAAGAACGATGAAGGAGATCGTTTTGAGAGCGGCGAAGAGAGCGGACGGAATAAGGGTAAGATGTTAATCGATACGTTAGCCGTTGATGGAGAAGACGTGAGTGGGGTCGTGCAACATCCGAAGTATTTGTGTTTAGCTGTGTGGTGTTTTATGCTCAGCGATGATTGTTGTTCGGATGACGTGAAGTTTATGGACGACTGCGACGTCGGGTCTAGTTCGGTCACGAAGTGCGCGAAGATTTTGGAAACTTATAACCTAGAAAAGAAACAGAATGAGAAAGAACGATATTATGGTGCCGATTTTTACATAGTCAGAGATTGGTTCGCTGCGAGAACTGCTTTAGCGCATCAACGAGTGCTGTTTGGAAGAACTTTGTCTTTACGAAGATTGTGTTTGGGGTACTTTGCGAGAGCTATCGAAGCTTTATCTCGAAGAAGAAAAACTTTAGAAAACAGAACAACAACAAGAACAACGACAACAACGAGGGAAGACGAAGAAGATGATGAAGATAGATTAGTAACAGATGCGCGGTATCTTTCCGGTGCTTGCTTAGTAGAAGCGTCGCTCATGGAGCACGAGTTCGGTGCGGACGAATCGGCGAGGTTTCTTTTGAAGCGCGCGAAAGATGAATTAGGGGTTACGATTGAGAAAACAGGTTTATTGGGATATCGAACGATTCATCAACAAGATGCAAAAGCGCAACTCGTTTTACGCGTCGCGTGTGAAGAAAGAGCGAGTGCAGAATCCGATGACGATGCTGCCACTGATGATGATGTTGAAGAAGAAGATGATGACATCATTAAGGTCGATAACGAGTTAGTAGAATCGACGAATACGCAATCTGCTGCAATGTCTCGTTTACGCATTGAACTTGAAGGCCTTTCTGCAGATGGGAACCAAATTCTGACAAACCCGAAATTTGAACACGCAACGGATTCAAATGATCCCTCTATAAGTGCGCCTTTGTCGACTATCGTGCAAGTTATTCTTTTAGCCGAGTGCGTCGCGGTGCGTAAAAAGCAAGCCGATGATGGTTTACGAAACTGGGAAATGTCGCCATATTTAGAGCGCGTTTTGATGCAGCAAAAATCACGGCCAATCGTTCGTGCATGTGCTACTGTGCTCGTTACGAGACATGAAAAAACGCGCACGAGAACGAGAGAACGCGCGTTGTTATCGTTGGAAGATATTACGAGATCAGTCTCTGAAATTCCATCAGATGTCTCAAAGCAAATGAAGAAGAACAAAAACAAACAGCAGCAGCAAAATAGTGTCTTGTCTAAAATGGCCAAACAACGCTTACGTTTTGCGTTCTCCGTGTGGTTTCCGCCAATTCATGCGTTGAAGAGAGAGCTTGGAGAACAACTCATCTCCGTTGGCATGGTTGGCGCGGCGTTGAAACTCTTCGAAGAAATCGAACATTGGGATGCATACGTCTCTTGCCTCGAGTTACTTGGAAAAAAGCAACAAGCCGCAGATGTAGTGAAAAAACGATTAGGCGACGATCCCTCGAATGCAAAACTTTGGTGCGCACTCGGCGATGCCACTGGCGATGAGACGTGTTATCACAAGGCGTGGGAAGTTTCCGAGGAGCGAAATGCTCGTTCACAAAGATCTTTGGCGAGATTATGTGCCTCTCGAGGTGATTATGCTACAGCAGATATACACTGGACGCGAGCGCTTACGTTGAATCCTTTATTTCCAGACGCGTGGTTTAATTGCGGGTATTGCAGAATGAAATGTGGCGAAGGTCGCGAAGACGACGCGTTGGCGGCTTTTGTTCGATGTGCGCAGATTGATCCAGAGAATGGCCAAGCATGGAACAACGTCGCTGCTTTATCAATGCACAAGCGTCGATTTCAAGCCGCTCGTGCAGCTTTGCAAGAAGCAGTTAAGCATTACCGTTCATCGTGGCATACATGGGAAAATTTAGCAATTGCTTCGGCTAAAACTGGTCGATTTGTTGCGTCTGCGAGGGCGTTAATGAAAGTTATCGAATTAACTGACGGTGCTCGAGTTCATATACCAACAATATCGACTCTTTTGGATATGTGTGAAGAAGGACGAAAACTTGGTCCGGAGAAGTGCGAGTGGATGCGCGATGCTGAAAAATGGGAACGAGAGGAAAATGCAAAGCAAGACGCGACTTTGTTGAGCTTGAACGATGATGACGATGATGATGACGACGATTGGAACGACGCCGCTTGTGGCGATGCCGCAGCAGATATTGCTTCTTTCTTTTCTGATATTTCAATAAACGACGACAATGATGATGGTGAAAAAAGTATTTACACTAATAAGTTTACTGTGAGAGATGAGGAAATAGACGAACAATCGGGCGCGCCTCGAATAGTGCTCAAAATTGAAGAAATTCTGGAACTCATTTTAGCTAAAGCTGCATCTGGAAATTCATCCTCCTCCTCCTCTGCTGGTAATAACGGTACGGCGCCGAGAGCTATGCATGATACCGCGGCAATTTGGCATTTAGTTTCTAGACACGCCGAAAACTGTGGCGATTTCGTATCTTCGATCGATGCAAAATTAAAGGTTTTAAGAGCGTTAGATGCTTCGGGATGGCGCAAAGATTCCCTCGCGTACGACGCATACGTCTCAGCGGCAATTAATTGGGCAAAATCAATGCGCATGCAGCAAATGCGAGAAAAAATTCCTGTTAATAGTGCTGCAACGACGAAGAAAGCTTTCGCCTCGGCTCGATTATTGCTCAGAGGCGCGGTAAAAATAGGAGAAAACGAAGGCTTTGACGAACGAGTGACATTCTTGACATTAAAACAAACGCTTTTTGAGATTGAAGAGAGTGAAAAAAATCTCATCTAGGTATATAATAAATATAATTTGTATGAACATAAGAAGTGGTATATCTGTATGTAGTATATTGTTTATTTTCAAATGTCTATATATAGTAATGTTTTGTTCTTTTGTTTCTTTCTTTCACTCTGATCGTAAGTTATTGCATTATAGCGTCTTGCTGATTTTCGAACAAGAAATTCGCGGCCATCTCTTCGTTTTTATCGCACGCCAAATACGCTTCGACGCATTGCTGCATGGTGAACCCCAAAGCAGTCAACCGCTCGCACGCATCGTGTTCTTCTTGTGTCAACGCAACTTGCTCGGCGTCTTCGTCTGCTCCCATGTCGTCGTAGTCTGAAGGTTCGTTCAATAATTGCAAAAATTCTTCTTGATTACTGTTGATTAAATGATATAACTGTGGGTTTTGTCTTTGCAATTCGCCGAGCATTGGTTGTAAAATCGATGGTTGCCCTTGAACCATCGCACGAATCGCTTGAAACTGAGGGTTTTCTCTGAGGAAACCTAAAGTGCTCTCTCCTTCTACTCCTTGATTGGCGCCGTTGGCGGCTGGGATGCCTTGCGAAAACAAATTCAACGGCGCGGAACCGTCGGCGTCAGCAGTGGCAGTAGTAGACGGTACTGGATCAGACGTTCTAGCGGCCGGTCTCGGCGCTGCCGCGGCGGCCGCGGCGGCAGCTTGGCCGCCGTCCGGAACCATCATATTCTCCGGAATCCCGTTCAACAAATACTCAACCGCTCGATCTGGATTATTAAACGCCGCTCTCAACGCCTGAACGCACTGATCTCTCGGAAACCCCATCGATTGCAACTCCTCGATCGCCTTCTCTAACTCCTGCCCAACGAGTAAGCCAGACCCGCCTCCGCCTCCGCCGCCGCCTCGTTCGTCGCTACTCGCCTCCGCGACCGCCGCCGCCGTCGCCGCGGCCGGAACCACCCTTTCCTTACCCCTCTCATCACTCGCAACCGCGGCAGAAGACGCGACTAACTCAGCCGCTTTCTTCGTCTTCTTCGACATCACGACCACGAACCCGTCCTCGGTGATCTCCGCCTCTTTCACCGTCTGCTCGTCCAAAAGGACTTTCCCTTTATACACAAACACAAGGAATTCGCTTTCACCGAGCGCCTGGTTCGTTTTCACGGCCTGTTCCTTACACTGCTTGATCGTCTGTGTTTCCTCGCATTGAATCTCGAGCTTCTGCGCCGTACTTTTCGTAACGAATTCGGAGAGAGAGAGATTGAGAGAGGTTAGTTTTATGCACTTTAAAAGAATCCGAACTTTACTACTACACGAGTTAGTTTTGGAACATTTAGTTTCTTAAACTGGACGGAGACCGAAAATGGGCTAAAACCTTCGTTCGAAAAGAAACGTGTTCGTTAAACATGAACGACCTCGCTCTCTCGAATCTCGATCGGATCATAAACGAGAGAGAGCAAATAGAGAGAGAGAGAGGGAGAGTTTGTTCGCGCGTACTCACAGTGTTTTAAGATGGATGATCATCTTTCAAAGTGTGTGTGTGTGTTTCTAATTACTTTCAGTGGTCTATTTTTATGCAGTGGGGAAACTTTAGAAGCCGCAAAAGGAACAAAAAAAAGAAAAGACAGAAATGGGTAAAAACAGAAAAAGTGCCTCGTTTCAAAAGGTTTACTGTCTAAAGAAGAGCACAGAAAGTGATATTTAGGGTAGGAGATATTCAACTATAACTGAATAAGGACTGTAACGATAGGGGTCTGAGTGTGAAGTTCTATAGTGCAGCAATGGGCGTTCTATGGCTTTATTATCACACTTAGTAAGGTTCGTTAGCCTGTATAAGTATTATAGTTGTGTTGTGACTTATGTAACAAGTGTAAACCGAACACATTTGTGTGATTGAGCGAAAAAAAATGTGCGTTCGATCAAAAGTCTGATCCGATCCCTGGCTCGCGGAATACGGATCGTTCGTTTGCGAAGATCGCGGCGCGTAGTGCGAGATTTTCGTATCGTAGGTCTGTTGTGCGCCATAGAAATCGGTCCAACCAAACCGCGGGTATACTTTTTTGTTATACGGTCTATTCTTCTATTTTGGAGGCAAAAAAGTTTGTTCTTTGACTGGGTCTGATCCGATCCCTGGCTCGCGAAATACGAGATCGTTCGCGTCTCGTGCGATCGTTCGTTGCGAAGATCGCGGCGCGTAGTGGGAGATTTTCGTATCGTAGGTCTGTTGTGCGCCATAGAAATCGGTCCAACCGAAACCGGGTTTACTTTTTTGTTTTTACGAACGAGCAAAATCGAAATCGAGCATCACCAAAAGCCGTTTCTCTCTTTTCAGAAAAATTCTCTTTTGTTGCTCCAAAACGCAATAAAAACAGACGCAATCATACATAACTCCCGCTTTTGCGCACTATCGATCGACAGCGGGGCAACAGCTGTTACTGCTGCTGACTACTGCTAGGAATGCCTGAAGATATTGATAATAAAATGGACGTTGGCGACGAAGACGTGAACCTGTTGCAACCCAAAATCACAAACGAAGAAGATTTAGAAGAAGAAGAAGATGTAGAGGAAGAGGAAAGGCAACGAACGTACGACGAAGAGTGCTCGTACATAGAAAGAACGACGCCGGAGACGTTTGTGATAAAGAAAGGGTTCGTGAAGAACATGGTAGTCGAGGGCATATTCTACGTGAACGATTTCTTAGCCGAACTGACGTTCGATGAATTGAGACAACACTCCGAGAGAGGGCGCTCGGGCGGTTTCTTACCGGCCGTGAAACAAATCGCGAACGTAGCGAGTTTACCGGGTATCGTCGGTAGGTCTATTGCGTTGCCGGATGTGCACAGTGGGTACGGGTTCGCGATTGGGAACGTGGCGGCGTTTGATATGGCGAACGAGGAGAGCGTCGTTAGTCCCGGCGGCGTTGGATTTGATATAAACTGTGGAGTTCGATTAGTGAGGACGAATTTGATGGAATCGGACGTGCAGCCGTTGAAAGAGGACGTCGCGCAGGCTTTGTTTGATCACATTCCAGTCGGTGTTGGAGGGAAAGGGATTATACCAGTCGATGCGAAGACGTTAGATTTAGCGCTAGAGATGGGTATCGATTGGTGCGTGAGGGAAGGGTATGCGTGGATAGAGGATAAGGAACGGTGCGAAGAAAACGGTAGAATGTTAAACGCGGATCCGTCGAAGGTTTCGCAGAGGGCGAAGAAACGAGGGTTACCACAAATGGGCACGTTAGGCGCCGGGAATCATTATGCAGAAATACAAGTCGTGGACGAGGTCTACGATGAGTTCGCGGCGAAGAAAATGGGCATCGATACAGTCGGTCAAGTCGTGATTATGATTCACTCTGGAAGCAGAGGCTTAGGACATCAAGTGGCGACGGATTCTTTAGTGGAAATGGAACGCGCTATGGCGAGAGATGGATTAGAATTAAACGATAGACAACTCGCTTGTGCGAGGATAAGTTCAAAGGAAGGACAAGATTATTTAGCCGCGATGGCATGTGCGGCGAATTACGCCTGGGTGAACAGACAATCGATGACGTTTTTATGTAGACAAGCGTTTGCGAAAACGTTCGGTAAATCGGCCGAGGAGTTGGACATGCACGTCGTCTACGACGTCTCGCATAATATCGCTAAGATAGAAGAGCACATGGTCGATAACGAGTTAAAGACGTTATTAGTGCACAGAAAAGGGTCAACTCGCGCGTTCCCTCCGCACCACCCTTTAATCCCGGTCGATTACCAATACACTGGGCAACCCGTACTCGTCGGCGGTACGATGGGCACGTGCTCGTACGTCTTAACTGGAACCGAAAAAGGCATGCACGAAACGTTCGGATCGACGTGCCACGGCGCCGGCAGAGCACGAAGTCGCCATAACTCGCGCCAAAAATTATCATACGAGCAAGTTTTAGAAAACTTGAAAACTAAAGGCATCAGCATCAGAGTCGCTTCGCCTAAATTAGTCATGGAAGAGGCGCCCGAGTCGTACAAAGACGTCACCGAAGTCGTCAATACTTGTCACGATGCCGGTATCAGTAAAAAGTGTGTTAAATTGAGGCCTATTGCGGTCATTAAAGGTTAGCACGAGACTTTATCTAGATTTCTTGAATACATAGCAGTAGTACTAGTATCGATATTGTACGTACTCACTTTCTCTCACTCTCTCGCGTATAATTTACATATAGTTGCATTTTCAGTCCCTACTGATGATCACTTCACACTTTTCAACAGAAACAGTTGCGAAAGAAATAATGGTGCTCAACGCAACACATTTATTACACGAACAACTCATAGCATTCGCTGTTGACAGTACTTGCCAATCGATAACTAAACCCCATCGCGCGCGTGATCATCGCATTCCTCGCTTTGTCATTCGTAACCATCAAAGGCAACAGCTTAGTTCAAAACGAGCAGTTCACGAGCGGATTGGAAAAACGGAAGAGGAAACGAACGAGCTCGTTTTTAGCAAAAGAACGACTTTGTTATTCGCCTGCGCGTTCTTCGCAATCGATAGCCAGCAGATGTTGCAAGCTGAAGCGAGTTACGCGAGCACTGCGAACGGGACGATCGTCGAGGCTTTGAAGCAGAAGAAAAACGCGGATGAAGTCGAGTTCTCGCAGGTCTTGAAGGTCAGGCTCAGCGAGACGTTGGACGAGTTTCGAAAGGCGAAGACTTTGAGCGATATCGGGTCGTACGCGAATGCGAGGAAGATATTGAGAGATGGCCCAGCCTCGTCTTTAAGGAAAGATTTAGTGAAAGTAGCCGATTACGTGAAATTAAGGAGGCCGACGTTTGCGGAATTCGAAGCGGCGGAGGTAGTGGCGTACTTAGAGGCGTGGGATAACGCGATGCGAGCGATGGAGGTAAAGGAAGCGGATCGGCGCGGCGATCAGAGAAATGTAACCGCGAACGACGTACAATTCGACGCGAAATCCGCAATCAACGCTTTAGAAGAAATCGTGTATTTAGTCTCAGCCGACGCGACGTACGTCGACGCCCATAAACCGGGTGGAAAATCCTTCTACGCCGAGACCGACGAATGATCAAACTCGCGATTATTATTATCATCACAGAAGTAGTACTAGCAAACTACGCGCTGCTACTCACAGGCAATACGCACGCGTGTACATATTATTCAGTTCAAGTGAACAGAAGGAGTACGATTTTACCGCGATTTCATATCGAGCGACGCGCGAGAAAACACATCCTCATAACTTTAAGTTTCCTACTATACTTTGAAGTAAAAGAGCTTCACCGAATGCATTCAGAAACCGCGTTCGTTTCTCATCATAATCAACAAATCAACAAAACTGCATCTGCGACGAAGCGCAAAGCCGCTCAGGCCATTTCCTTCGCGTTTCTTTTGTTACTCACGCTCTTCGTTTTGACCTTTTCGTTCCCTGAACACTTACTGAGCTCGGAACTCTTTAAAAGCGCAGTAGGGAAAACGAGGAAGACTAAGGAACTATTACTCGATCTAGCGCATAACGAAGCGGATCAAACCACGTTCTCGGACGTGTTAGTCGATCAGGAGAACGAGAAGGAGGTTTGGTTTGCAGCGCATTCGGAGGCTGCCTCGCACGATGATGATGATGATCACGATCATGCTTTAAGTGAAAACGGTACTGAAGATGGTGGTGTTGAAGGTGCCAGTAAAGCGTCTTCTTCTTCGTCGACGCAGGCGCAGTCGGCATCGCAATCGCAGGAAGAGAAAGGTTTGACACGAAATCAGTCGAAACATCCAGAGTTAACGGAGAGAGTGAGAGAGAAATTAGAGAAGTACGCGCTAGCTGCATCGGCGGCGCTCGTGTTGAAGCAAGAAATTGGTACGGCGCGGAAGTGTAGGGCCGAGGAGTGCGCGAAGATCGGGAAAGGCGGCGTTCCGCGAATAGCGACGAGTAAAGGCGCGTTTGCGAGTTTAGGGCCGTTGTGTGTTCAGAGCGCGTTGTTAGACGCGAAAGCGACCGAGTTTGGGTTAAGTTGGGATAGGAAGACTACTAAGGATGATTGGTTCGTGCATCAGAAGACTATGAGCGAGGATTCAAAGTTTAAGGAAGAGTTGTTACCAGAATCGGCGAAGGTTGTTATGAAAGTTATAGCGCAACAACAACAACAACAACAATCGTCGTCATCGTCGTCGTCGTCGACGACGAAAGAGTGGAAGACGTGCGCGTTAGTCGGAAACTCGGCTATTTTGAGTTCAGGGCCAGAAGCTGGGAAATTCATTGATGCGCACGATATAGTCTTTCGCCTGAACCAAGCGCCGACGAAGAAGTACGAAGAAAGAGTAGGGAAGAAAACAACCGTAAGGATTTTAAACAAATCCTGGGTTTTAGGCTACGGCGGTACTTTACGATTAGAACACGGTAACGTTAAAGAATCCGATTTACCGAACGAAGATGGCGTCATTTTTCTCGCCAGCCGCGGGAATTTCCAAGCAATCACGAAATTAATGAACAAATTCGGCGGTCAAGCGACTGAAGAGAAACTCAAAGTCCTCAGAATGAACTTCAAGCTCTACGACGTCATCGCCGCGCAACTAAAACGATTTCGCTCGTGCCTCGCGGAGAAAAAACAAACGTTCACTGGCGGAAACACCCCATCCTCCGGTCTCATGGCCTCCCTTCTCCTCGCCGGTCGTTGCGACGAAGTAAACCTCTACGGTTTCGGCCCCGGCGTGATCAGAGGAAAGTACCAATATTACACCTTAGCCGGAAGCGAACGAGCGCACGGCGAGTCCGTGCACGCGTTCGGTTTAGAATTTGCGTTTCTCAAAGCCATGGATAAAATTGGTATCCTGAAGCTTTGCAGGCCGCCGATGGACGACCCGAGATGTACTCGTAGCGCCGTTGCATGATTTGCGTTCATAGTATTATTTATATTTAGTAAACGCACGTTTTAGAAGAGAGAGAGAGAGAGAGTATAGCAGAGAGATGTAAAAATGAGAGACATACTTCATTGACAAAGACACCTACCGGGCGATACATCGTATCGTTTTAGAGAGAGATATAAAAATGAGAAACATTCCTTGTTGTTAGAAGACTGCACAGAAAGCACTCTCTGTTGTGCGATAGACAACACCGCTCTGCGAAGAAAACGATGCCTTCCTACCTATCACAACACGAACACGAACAACCGCATTCTGTCATCAAAGGAATTTCGAAATTCCTGAAATATCTCTCAATAATCTCCGTTTTATTGGCGTTCATGTTCGTCCAATTCGCACAGAATAAAT
>Ga0114998_10003906_pt1 | contig 10979 bp, 19 predicted proteins | sample ArcticOcean_MG_C_5_FD_87044 | JGI IMG/M metagenome (GOLD analysis project Ga0114998, IMG submission 87044) | Marine microbial communities from western Arctic Ocean - ArcticOcean_MG_CB4_138 | ecosystem: Environmental > Aquatic > Marine > Oceanic | place: Arctic Ocean: Canada Basin | collected...
AAGAGGCTAGTGGATTTCCAACTGGGCCTGTCGGGGAAAACCCAAGTAATGTTGGTGGTACTGTAGATGTCAATCCCACTGAGGTCGGTAATCCTGCTGTACTTAAACGACTAAACGCAATCGTTGGTCAAATAGGCAACGGTGAATATCTAGTAGCAGAACACGCTATTGAAAAATTAAGAGCAACTCTAACTAAAATTGGACTGAGTATGCCACCTACACCTACAATGGAAGGCACTAGTGGTTCTTTTGATCTACCATTGTCACAATTCGGTGGACGTTTTGGTAAAGATGAAAATACTCCGTATAATGAGTTTTTAGATGATGATGGTATTTCACATATCATAGAAGGTGGTTTGACAATGAAGATTCGATATGAGATGATGCCGAATAATAATTCATGTAAAGTTTACGCCAATATAGAATAATGTATGAAAAAATAACACCTGATAATGTGTTAATGTATGCAATACGACATTATGATAATCCACATTGCGAGGGCGAAAAAGAGTTTGAAGACGATCTGAAAAGATTCAAGTATATCAAGAGACTTTTACGAAAGTACCATGATACTGGAATACTTAAAGAAAGATTGTTATTAAACCACATAATTGTTTTACATAATGTATTTGGTGCAGATGCTTGTGCCACCCTTTTGTTATTTAAGATACAAGAAGAATACTGGCCTACCCTTAAATCATTTTTATTATACCTAAATATACTTGCAGATGATGAAATAAAACATATAGATAGAGATGAAAATGTCTATAAGGTATTAAAGGAACTATAATGGGTAGAGCGATTGACTTATTTGTCACATATAGATTTTTAAAGTTACTTACGACTCCCTTTGATAAAGTGGATGCCTATAAATTTGGTATTATTGATAATCAAGGTAATCGTATTAAAAAACCAAATTCTACTAAACCAGCAGTAGAATTGGCGACATCAGAGTTAGCAAACTCATACACCATTCTCCACAAATTAGTTTTTAATATCAAGAAGATATTTGCAAAGGTGCCAGGCCTTAGAACAAAAGTTGGTACTTATGCTGCAGCTTTATTTTTGTTGAAAGATACATTTAAAGAATCAGTAGACGACCCAGATATGTTTGAAAAAGAATTTATGAAATACCTCAAAGAAGAAGGTATAGAGTTGGATAATGAGATTTCAGAAGAAGTATTAGGATATGGTGAGGTACTACCCAAGGGAGAGTATGTACTAAAACAAGATATACTAAATAAAGAAGAAGAAGAGTTATCTGCAAAGAAGGGTGATAAGGTTATAGCCTATAAAGATGAATCACCTGTAGATACAATATTGGGCATTGAGATTTTTCCTGTAGTTCATGTACAATCCCAAGAAGAGATATATGTAAGTTTGGAGGACATTAAAGATGACAGTTAAATGGACAGAGGTAAGTGCCTATAGTGGACAGCCTGTTGATGAAGATGCACCAACTAATTTCGCTGGGGCTGGTAGTGGTGTTGATATGAATCCTACTGGAATGAGAAAAAGAAAAAAACGAGCTCTTATTGATGCAAGAACCAAAGGTTACAGAGAACATAAAGCAAAGTTAGAAACTGCAAGACTAAAAAGATTAGAATCTAGAAAGTCTAAAATGGTAGAAAAAGTAAAAGAATCTATTGCAGATTTTAATCGTGAGTCTTTACTCGCAGAAGACAATGTTGCTGTTTTAAAGAACATTGTTAAATCTAAATCTGCAAAACCATTAAAGTTTTCAGATGGGTCTATGAAGGTAGATTTGACAACTGCATCTATTATGATGCAAGTATTAGGTAAAGTGAATAAAGACAACCAAGCAAAACTTACCAGAATGATTAACGGCAAAAAGGGTCAATTTATGGCTGCTGCATCTGCTGTTATGAAAATGGTAAATAAGTAGTCATCAGATGAAAACTTTTTTGACATACGTTGATGAATCGTATGCTGATACACTCAACCCACAGTTTAATCGAGGTGGTAGTAGCACTGGGCCAGGCATGGGACAGTATGTTCCTGTTGCTGACCTTAGTGCAAAAAAGAATCCTAGAATACCTAGAAAGAAAGGTCAACCAGCTGGTTCAAAAAAACACTCTGATTTATATACAGACGAAAACCCAAAAGGAACAATACGAGGATTAAAGTTTGCAACAGTTTCTGATGCACAAGATAGTGTCAAAAAAATAGAAGGTTCTGGTAAGACACACGCACATAAGATACAAGCTGCAATCGCTATGGAACAAAGAGCGAAAGAGATGGGTAAGACCGCAGAGGCTGGGGTTTATCGTACATATATAGAAAAAATGAAAAAGATTACAAAACAGAAAAATGAAGAGATAATCAGAGAAGAAATTAAAAAGTCTGATTTAGATCAGATTGAAAAATATGCAGATAGAATATTTGCATCTTTAAACATAGACGTAGAATTTACAAGACATTTCTTAGATAGAGTAAACGACAAAAGAAATGTAAAACCAATAACATCAGCTGAACTTACTCGTTTGTTCAAACAATCATACAAAAAATATGGCAAGAAAATTGCACAACTCGGCCCTGATGCCGAGGCAGTTATAAGTGATATGAAGACAGATATCAATATGCCATTTGTATTAAACTTGAAAGGACAAGAATTAGAACTTGTCGCAAAAACAGTAATGAGAAAAAAAGATTTTAAAACATCTGGGCCAAAACTCAGATTTGAGAATTTTAATGGCTAGATCAAAGAACTTAGAAATGCCTAGAAAGGGCTTGATAAGACAGGATATTGTCTCATATGAGGTGAACGATACCACAGGACATATCCACATAAATACTATTTCTCGTACATATCAGGGAGAGGGTGATTATATAGATTCAACTTCTAGTGTACCACTTCCTAACGAGATAGTTAAATAACTACAATTCGTAGTAATATAGGAGAAAACTATGAAAAAATTAATGATAGCTGCAGTTCTTGCAGCAACTTGTGCAACAACAGCAAATGCCGATATGTTCGGTCTTTCGCCATATGTTGGACTAGAGCGTGAATATGATGCAAAAGTCAACAACTTGTATGCTGGAGTTTCCAAAGAATTACCTTGGGGAATATTGGCATCTGGACAGGTTAATATGCACGACACAACTGGTGGTGCAGATTTAAGTCTAGAGGGTGCTGACATAAACCTTTCAAAAGCACTTAACGATAGTATGAAAATATATGCGAATACTGATTTAAGTAGCAAATGGAAACGTACAGAAACAACAATTGGTATTAAAATATCATTTTAATTGATATTTCAAATAACATAGAAGGAGAAAAATTATGGAAATACTAACAAGAGTAAAAACATGGGCTGCAGGACTTGCAGACGTAGGTGTATCTATTGCTGCACTTGCTATCGTTGCAGAAGTCCTTGGTCTTGGTTCAATGCCATTCATGGGTAACATGAGTGTTATCTCAAATGTAAGTAGCATAATGACAAATCTTGGTGGACAAGGTTTAATCGGTTTAGTCGCCGTTTGGATTCTTTATGAAATTTGGCAAAAAAGATAAAGTTTATTATAGGAGATTACTATGAATTGGTTAAAAAGTAGACTAAAAGAACGCACAAGTTGGGATGGTTTAAGTGTCATTGTACTTGGTGCTATTATACTAGTGGCAAGCCCATTTGCAAAGATTGCAGCATATGCTGCAATTATTTACGGCATTTGGACTTTGCTAAAAAGTGAAAGTAATGATTAAATGATGAAGATATACGCATTACTAATAGTAGTGGGTTTAGTTGGTGGGGTAGTCTATGCTGGGAAGTATTATTATGATACAACCCAAGCACAGATTACCACGCTGACTGAGAATAATACAAAATTAGAAGGTGCAGTTGAAACCGCAGAAGCTGCAACTGAAAGTCTTAAACAAGACTATGCAAAAATTGCAAAAGAATTAAATAAAGTTAATAATGAATTTGCTCGTATTAGAAAGCAAAATAATGTTTTAGCAGACAAACTAAAAGATATGGATTTAGCATTACTAGCAGTTAACAAAACTCCAAGTATTGAACGTGCAATAAATACAGGTACGGTTAATGCTGGAAGATGTTTTGAAATCCTTAGTGGTTCAGAGTTGACTGAAAAAGAATTGGGAGCAAAAAATGGTAAAGAGTTTAACAAGGAATGTCCTTGGTTGTGGCCTGGCAATACTATTACTGAGTAGTTGTAGTAGTTTTCAGACAGTTGATCCAGTTGTTATTTCTACAAAACCTTTAGACCGTCCAGAATTAATACTTCCCCCTACAGATCAATTAACTATGCGAGATGTAGAGTGGGTCATAATTACAGAAGAAAATTATGAATATCACGTTAATACAACTAAAGCTGAAGGTAGACCAGTTGCTTTCTTTGCACTAACAGGTGATGGATATGCAAATTTGGGATTAAACTTTAGTGACATTCGTGCATATGTACAACAACAAAAAACAATCATCGCTGCTTATGAGGCATATTACAAAGATAGTGAAGAAGTTATAAATAGTGCAAATGATCAACTAAAAGAATTAGACGGAAAGAAATTGGGGATATCTGAATGAGAAATTTTCTAGAATCTTGTGATGTGTTAGATTGGGATAGTCAAACGTGGAGATCATATTTCTTTGCAGAACTAAGTGCTCTTGCATATCACGATGGTACTAGAGTTAAAAAAGAAGTTAAAAAGATAGGTTTTAAAAAATATAAGTTCTTAGAAAATGATGGAGCTCAATGTCATATTATTGAAAATCCTACAAATTTCATTATTGCATTTAGAGGAACAGAACCATCAGAGTTCTCTGATGTAAAGGCAGACTTACTTGCAGTTAAAAGAAAGTCTAGAACAGAAGGTCAGGTTCATATGGGGTTCTTACTTGAAATAAGAAAATTATGGCCTGATATTAAAGCACTTCTCCCAAAAACTAAAAAGAAACAGATATGGATTACAGGTCATTCATTAGGTGCTGCAATGGCAACACTTTGTGCATCAAGACTAGAAGATAGAACACCAAAACTTTATACATATGGTTCACCCAGAGTTGGTGGAAAACTTTTTGTTATGGGTTGTATGATAGATCATTACCGATTTGTCAATAACAATGATGTTGTAACAAAAGTACCATTCTGGATAATGGGTTTTCGACATCACGGTGATTTGACATATATAAACTATTATGGTAATGTAAGAAAATTAACTTATTGGCAAAAAGTCAAAGATCACATGAGAGGTCGTAGGGCAGCTATCAAAAAATTGCAATTCTTTGACGGTATGAGAGATCATAGTATTACAGATTATGCAGATAGTCTAAAAAAACAACTACCTGTAGTTCAAACTGATTATATAGATTAGGAGTTAGATATGTCATACCTATGGATTTATACAAGTATTGCTGGTTCATTTTTGGGTGCAGCTTGTTTGTTTTATATTAAAGACACACGCATTGGATTGTGGGGGTACTCACAGTTTGATAAAATGGTAGATAAACTAAGAGACAGATTTGGTTGGACATGGTTAAATCAAGACCCAAATGCTTGGAAAAAGGTCAACCCAAAAATAGCAAAAAAGATATCCGAAATGGATAAAAGATTAAATCATTTAGAAAAACACTTTCATAATGATGGAAAATAAAAAGACTTGATACATAATCATATTTAAAGGTTGATTTTACCTAAATCTTTATGACGTATAAATATATTAATAGGTGTGAGACTAGTTAGTATATTATGAATCGTTCTGAGGATTTAAAATGGATTTCTTAACACTAATTACAGAAGTGGGTTTTCCCATTGCAGCCGCACTTGCTGCTGGACTTTTTGTGTTTATTACTCTCAGATTTATTCTTGATGGAGTTCTTGATGATATTAAACAACAAAGAATATTTGTTCAAGCACTTGATAATCGTATTAAAACAATGAATAATGAAATAATCAGAATTGATGTGATGATTTCAGAAGCAGTAGGTCTTACACCAGACTTAGATCGTATAGCTCGTGCTGATGGTCAAAAAGATGCGAGGAAAGACTAGATGGAAGAAATAGCAAGTGCAGTAGGTGAATATGGATTTCCTATCATAGCAGCTTTGGGTATGGGCTACTTTGTATATTATATCTGGACATGGGTTACAAAAGAAGTTGATCCTGTTATTGGTGATTCACATATGACTTTGATTAACCTAATAGATAGAATACGAATGTTAGATAATGATTTAATAAGATTAAAAACAAAGATGGAATTGACTAAGGACATGAAGGAAAAGAAAAAATGAGATTTTACTTAACAATGGTATTAGTGGCATTACTTGGTGGTTGTAGTCTTATACTGTGGACAATATCTGCTGAAGCTAATGATTTAAACTTTGGATTCAAAAATCCAGCATTTCATTCTGGTAATGGATACTCTAGTCATGTTCTTTCTATGGAACAATTACGTTTTACTCGAAAGAAAGAACGGAAGGAGAAACTAGAAAGTGCAGCTGCACAAGCAATTAGAGATGCTAAAAATAATACTGTTAAAAAGTTTCTTGTAAATGTTGAGAGTCGTATATACGCACAACTTTCAAAACAGTTAGTTGATAATATGTTTGGAGAAGGTAGTGCAACAAGTGGTACTTCAACAATTGAAGGAAATGTTATATACTGGGAAAAGATAGATGGAGTAATTAGTATTAGAATTACAGAAACAGACGGTACTGTAACAACTATGTCAGTACCAGTTGGGGACTTTGCTTTTTAATGGAAAAATTAATAATTGTCATATTATCTTGTTGGTTAACAAGTTGTGGTGTTACATCAGAACAAATAAATGAAGATGCTCGTTCAATTGATAAGTTGATTGAACCACCAAATGTACAACGAGCTAGTGACAAAGTTATAAATTATCCAGAGCTTGATGGGCCTAAGATAACTGTAGCAGTATATGATTTTAAAGATATGACAGGACAGAGGAAGCCAGGTACAAATCTAGCACATCTTAGTTCAGCAGTGACACAGGGGGGTGAAGCATACCTCATAGAAACACTCAAAGATATTGGTAACAATACTTGGTTCACAGTATTGGAAAGACAAGGAATAGATTATCTAATAAAAGAACGACAAATCATACGACAAACAAGAGAAGCAAATTCAGATAAAGATAAATTACAACCATTATTATTTGCGGGCGTACTAATCCACGGTTCAATTATTGGTTACGATAGTAACCTAGTATCTGGTGGGGCTGGAGCCCGATTATTGGGAGTAGGATTAAATACTCAATACATTAGAGACACGGTGACAGTAGGACTGAGACTAATTTCAGTTTCTACAGGTGAAGTGTTATTAACCTCTACTACAACTAAAACTGTTCTTAGTGTGAAAACACAGGGAGATGTTTTTAGATGGATAGAAGCTGGTACAACTCCAGTAGAGGCAGAACTTGGTAAAGCAAACAATGAGCCTGTAAATATTGCAGTTAGATTAGCAATAGAACTGGCCGTGTGTGACATTGTACAGAGGGGCAAAGATAAAGAACTCTGGTCATACAAAAAGGAAGAAGGTAAAATAAAATGAGAAATTTTAAAGCAATCATTTTTATATTATTTTTAGGAGCTGTTAGCACCCTACCTGTTTATTCAAACGACATTTATATAACACAAAGTGGAGCAGGCTTGAATTTAGACATAATACAGGATGGTCAAAACAACGTAGCTGGTAATAGTACTACTGCTGTTAGTTTAATTGGTGCATCAATGAACTATTCATTGACACAAACAGGTAATACTAACATATTGACATCTGATTTAGAAGGTGCGTCTGCAAGTATTGATATGGACATAATAGGTGATGGCAACGATGTAGTTCTTAACTGTGATGCAACTGGTAACTATAGTTGTGATAATTTTAATGTTGATCTTGATATTAACGACTCTGGTGCAGCAACTGGGGATAGCTCTAACATTGATATTGATGTTGGTACAACAATGAACTCTGATGACTCAGATGTCACTCTCCAAATTCTTGGCGATAGTACGACTGCAAACATTGACATAGATGGTGCAAGTTCTCCAGTATCAATAACTTCAACTGGTAGTACAAATAACTTTCAGATTAATGTAGATGGTAACGGAGATAGTGCTGGTCATGCAGTAACAATTGTTCATACTGGTAGTGGTGCAACATATGATGTTGTGCAGAGTGGTGCTTATGATAGCATACTTAACTTGACAGTAAATACTTCTACAGGTGCAGCTGCTGACGTTGACATTAGTCAGACGCAGTAATGTATAAATTTATATTATTATTTGTTATTTTATCTTCTCAAGCATGGGGTAGTATAGGAACGATAACTGCAGCTAAGTCGCCAGGCACTTTAGAAAGAGCCGATGGTGAAAAACTGAGTTCGGAACTAAACACCTCACTTGAGATGGAGGATACAATTGAAACTTTTCAAGGTGGCCACCGTTTAACATTTATTGATGATACAATTGTTGATATGACTTCACAGTCAGTATTGGTAATTGATGATTATGTATATGACCCAGCAAATAATGTAGGGTCATTGAATCTCAAAGCAAAATTGGGAACTATGAGGTATGCGTCTGGTAAACTTGCTAGTAACTTTAGACAAAATGTAAAAATTAGCACTCCAACTTCAAACATTGGAGTAAGGGGTACAGACTTTACGATGACAGTTGATGAACTCGGTGGAAGTACAATTATTCTTTTACCTTCGTGTGATGCAGCTGGAATGTGTTATACTGGTGAAATAACAGTTGAAACTGATGCTGGTTTTGTTATTCTTAATCAAGCATTTCAAGCAACAAGGACAAGTGATTGGGGCAAAAAACCATCAGCTGTAGTTAAGATTGATATAGACCCAAGTTTAATTAATAATTTGCTAATAGTTCGTAAAAAACAATTAGTAGAAGATGGTGATGTAATTGCAGAAAGAGCAATGAAAACATTGTTAGATATTGACTTACTAGAATTTAAAGAACTAGATGAGGATTTGTTAGCAATTGAAGAAGAGTTTGACGAACTTGCTATAAACTGGTTAGACTTTGATTTGTTACCAGATATTTTAGAACAAGTTAATGCAGAATTAATAGCATTGTTAAGTAGAGATGCTTTAGCTGGTAGAACAAAAGGTAAAAAATCAGGTAAAGACGATAGGGGTATTGTTCTTATAGTTGGTGAAAACGATTGGACATGGTTTAGAACAGATGGTACTAATACTATACAATTAGTACTAAATAATGAAAGTAACTATACATTAAATGTATATCAAAATCAAATAGAAATATATGATTATGAATTAGGTTCATCTGGGGGGAATAGAATAAATGTTTATCAAAGCGGTCAGTAGTATTTTTCTACTTCTATCATCTCCAGTTTTTGCAAACGATATCACTATAACTCAAAGTGGAGCAGGCTTAGATTTAGATGTTACACAAGATGGTCAAGACAATAATGTCACGTTAAGTATGGACGGAACGAATACTTCCTTTGATATAAAACAAATAGGTGATAATCACAAAATGTCATGGGTTTCCTACTGGGGTAGTGGTGCTGGTTGGGGTGGTGATATAGATGGGAATAATAACTCGTTTGATATAACACAATATAACAATCAATCAAATACTTCTGCTGGGGGAACTATAGGATTTCATATACAAGGTAATGACAATGCTCTGATGCTTGCTCAAGGATGTGCATTTTCTTCTGCATCATCTACTACTTGTTCTAGTGGTAGTTATGAAGCCGCAAATCATGTAATGAATGTTGATGTACACGGAAATGATAATTCATTAAAACTTGGTCAGAGATCAAGTAACTCAGATAAACACGACATGACTGTTTATGTTTATGGTGATAATAATAGTGTATTTGGAAAACAAAAGGGTTCTGGCGAAAAAGATTTATATTTACGATTAAATGGTAATGGACACTCTGTAAGTTCAACACAGGTCGGTAATGGTGCTCACAATGCATCTGTGACGCTTACAGCAGGGGCTGGAACGTATTCCTTGTCTCTAACACAAGATAGTAATACAGCACAAAATTATTCATTAACAGGTACTTGTCAAGATTCAAATGGTTGTGGCGTAACGGTTACACAAAACTAGGACTTCATTATGGGAAAAATATTAACACATTGGAGTGTTGCACTTCTTACAGTTTTTGCAATAACTTATCTTGCATGGAACAATCCAACTCTAGTACAGGTTGCAAAACTAAAAGCTTTCGATTATCAATTACAAAACGAAGAAGTTGTTGTTGACGACAATCTTATCTATGTTACTTTAGGTGAAAAATCTATAGAGGAAAATGGACAATGGCCTTGGCCAAGAGATAAGATTGCGAATCTCATTTGGGAACTAAGACAAGAAGGTGCTGGTATTATTATTCTTCCTATATTGTTTAGTGAAGAAGATAGGTTTGGTAAAGACCAAGATTTGTGGGACGCACTTAATATGAATGGTGTTGTTATCGCACAAACAGGAAGTTCTCAAAAAACTACTACTGGTGTGTTCAGACCAGTGAATATGGTAGGTGGTAACAAAGATGCTTCAAACAATTTATTTACATACAATGGTATGTTACCCCCAATATTTAATTCAGACGGAGTTGGTGTAATCAATACTGCACCAGAGATAGATGGTGTTGTCAGAAGAGTTCCATTGTTAATCAATGTACAGAACGAGCTATATCCAAATATCGCAGTAGAAGCTCTTAGAGTTATGGTTGGTGTTCCCAACTACTATATGAAAACGACACCATATGGTATTGACAGTATTCGTGTAAAAGGATTTCCTATAAAACGTGGTATCATAAAAACCGATGATAGAGCAAGACTTTTCCTTAGATGGAATACTGAAATTCAAACACTTGATTATAAATCTGATGCATTATATTCAGTAGAAGGTAAAACTGTAATTATAGGAATAACAGCAGAAGGACTAGCAAATCCTCTTGCAACTCCTATAGGAGAAAAGTAT
>Ga0114998_10003908_pt1 | contig 10976 bp, 1 predicted proteins | sample ArcticOcean_MG_C_5_FD_87044 | JGI IMG/M metagenome (GOLD analysis project Ga0114998, IMG submission 87044) | Marine microbial communities from western Arctic Ocean - ArcticOcean_MG_CB4_138 | ecosystem: Environmental > Aquatic > Marine > Oceanic | place: Arctic Ocean: Canada Basin | collected...
GGCACCGAGCGTTTGCTAAAGCTGAGCTTTATTGTTGGAAATTGCGGCCACTAGACTTAGTTTGTGTTCCCACTACTGGTCCAGAAAGCATGTGCAACGGTTTTTGGCTGACAGCTATATTCCTCCACATCCACCATCCACTGTCAGCCATTTGTTGCTAGTTCATCTCGAAGCGAGGTTGAACTTGACTGGCCTTGTATGCCCACTTGTCCATCATATCTGAACTCATGATGAGATAGCACTTGTAGGCATCGGAGGTCCATCGTCCAAAGCGCTGGATATCTTCATCGGGAACACCAGCTGCCAAGTATTGGCTCGCACCACCCCGTCTGAGGGAATGAGAACCAGTGAAACTGCTGTGTACTCCAAACCGTTCCAGCAGGGTCTTAAGCCTGAGACTCATTTGTTTCCGGGAGTACACAACCCCATTGGAAAGCTTGAAAATGGGGTCTTCTGGCTTTGGGGGAGAACCAGTCCGAGCAAGGATTACCAAGTACAGATCACGGAGCAATTTGGGGGCATTGTGAGCTATGCCTTCGAGTAGTGGGACAGTTCGAGTGCACCTGAGGAGAGAGTTCTTCGACGACATCAAAGACAAAGTGCCATGGGTCATCTTGCTTACATCAGCTCCCGAGAGGTTCTCATGGTCGCATTTTGGGAAAAAATCCTTCCAGTGCAGAGCAGCAGGGTCCATCACATTGTTGTCCTGCAGAAGGTACTCCTTCGATCTGAGCATGAAGTCGCCACCTGTACCAGCAGCAGCGTTGGCAACCAGCTCGTCGAATGCTCTGTTGTGCTTTACTCGCATATCCTTGGTTTGGAATTCACTCTCGAGGACCAAGAGATCGATACCCTGCATGGGTACAGGAAGTTTACCTTGAGCAGGTGTGTCTTGGGACTGTACATCTCGCAGAAAGTCGCAGGCGGCTTTGGCATATACGAAAGGTTCGAGTTTCCCATTTTCAGTGTGAAATCGATTGATTGCAGACTTCTTCTGTGCAGCGGTGGATCCTTTATTCTTTTTCTCGAAAACTTCATAAGCGATCCACCTCTTAAGCTGATCATTAGCACTGACTGTCGTAGGATCGTCAATGAGTGGCTCCATATCCATCTGCTCACAGAACGAGATGTAATCTTGAATAACGGGTGCTTTCCTTTTCGCGGCCTCAGGGCGAACAGGAGTATGGATGCGTTGCTCGATGCGAGTCTTCATAGCATTATCGACCACAGGCGACTTGTGGGCTCGGCTGGTCTTGTGCATGCCAGCCGGGTACCGAATGAAGGGATTGACTCCTCCCCTCTGATAAGCACCCCCGCTACTCCGAGTCATCCTTCGAGTCACGTTTTCAGAGCGAACCGAAACTTGAGTAGCCTTAACTTGTCGAAGCGTGTGAAGTTTCTTATTCTTGTCTTCCGATTTACCCTTGGCGTTTTTGCTTCCAGCAACTTTAGGCGGCTCGTCAGCACCAATGTATTTCAACCGAGGGTGATTGAATATGGACACAAAGGTGTTGGTGTGGAACATCATCATTGGACCAACGCTGTTCATCATGTTGACTGTGATCTCTCCTGGCCACGGTCCTCGGCTGACCACGAACCCGGCCAGACGATCTTCGCAGTCTGACAGCGCGAATCGCTCGCAAAGAACTCCCTTGATGTCGATGGGTTTGGTTCCATCATTCCACGTGATGTGATGGTGTTCGAACACAGTAGTGGCAAAGATTTTCACGTCCTTTCGCAGAGAAACTTCGCAACTTGATGTCGCCCACTCATCAGTAGCATGGCGGCTCCAGAGCGAGATGTCACGAAGATGATCCCACAAGGCTGGACCCACCATGGGGTAAGGTATGGTAGCTTCCAAAGTAGCCGTCACCCCAGGAGGAAAGTCTGATGTTGCCCCAGCGAACGAAGAATCCTCTACACTCCATGCATAATCGAACGGGTTTGGGACAGCTTCCTCTGGGCTGGAAAGATCTGATTTGCCTTTAGCATTCAGTGACATAGCGGTTTTCCCTGTGGATGGACTTTTGGGGCTTGAAGCTCCTGCATCTGATGACGTGCCAGTTACCGTGACTGGGGCTTTGGCTGTCCCAGCAGAGACTTCCTCTAGAGCTTGGAGAAGGTCCTCACTGTCTTCAGGTTCCATGTCGCTCTCATTACTGGTGTCATCCACCCCAGGGAAGACTGACTCGGGTGCTCCCGATCCACTGATGATGGTGTCTTCTGAAGGCGATCCTAACTGTGTGATCTCGCTTGGATTGGTGGATGCGATACTGTGAGTGTCCTCTTCACTGAGCTTGTCGAGTTTGCTGGAGGAACCAGATTTTCCTTTGGCTTTCCTTGAACCAACTGATTCGTTGGTGTATCCAGAGCCTTTACACGGATAAATGCCTTGGGTGCACCAGAGAAACACTTCACGAGGGCTTACTGGAAAAAGAAAACCTTTTTTGTTCGACTCCTCCATGCTCAGGGGAGCAAGATACAACTTGGAGATCTCAACAGCGAGCGCATCAGCGACACTTTGAACGACGGCGTGCGACACTACTTGGCGTCCAAACTCTGACAAAGGTAGCAACCACTCTTCCTCCAAACCCCGAAGTGCATATAACCGAGCTGCTTCTGAGTTGCTCTCGTGTACGAATGCGGGCCTTCCATTGAACTCACGAAGAACCCATTTTCCACCACCACCAGTGTAGGTAACAGCGAAGCCATTGCGAGGGTCCCATGCTTTGGTGGGAAATGATCCCTCCCCATGACCTGGGGGGGGACGATCGATACCACCGACATAAGCGACCTGGGTACGTCGGTCCTTATGGAACTTGAAGTGAAAGTCCATCGCATCCTCCTCTGGCATGACATAGGCTCCGTGTGAATCATTTGGTTTGTCCATGAGGCCACTGCAATTTGGAGGAGGTGTGCCTCTGGGCAGAATGATCCGTGCGTCTTCAGAAAAGTACCTTGTGTTGAGAAGGATAACGATGCCTCGCTCATGGTGCATGGGTGCAACATAATCAGTAAGAGGGCTCTTTATCTGGTCTGCTCGCGTGAGTTTCCCACCAAGGCCATCTACAAACCCTGGAGCCCCAGCCATCAAAGTTTGATATGGAGATGCTGAGGTGCCCTTTGTCTTTGCATAGATCTCGGAGCCACACTCAAGGTAAGCAAATGCTACACCTTTGTTGTCGTACGGTTCTGACATGATGGGTCCAGCGTTCTCAAAGTCTTGCCCAGATCCAGCTGACTTCAGGTTACCTTGACGGTTTCTGTTTCCCAAGGAGTGCTCTTGACATGGGAAACCACCCCCAAGTCCTTCAAGCTTCATCTTTTCAATCTCCGAAGTGGTGATATCGCTGTTGTCCTTTACCAAAACAGCATGCTTGAAGTTCTTCTCAAGGTGAGGATGGTATCGAATGTTGTGCTCTGCAGCGATGTGCAGAGTACCCGAGCCACAGTCTTCGAAAGCTTTCGGTACTGATCCTTGTCCGGTGCAGAACTCGCCGATGCGAATGCGTTTGTCGATGGGTATGTCAAATGGCTTGTGGATGATCGGTGCCTCGCGGCGAGCCACTGTGTTGGGCAGAAGTGTGTTCTCTGAGTTCTCCTCCCATAGGGCCAGCCTGTGATGGTTCTGTTTCTCCATGATGACATTCATGGCCTCTTGAACATCACCATTGGGGGGCTGGCCACCTTCCTCCAGCACTTTTTTCGAGCTGATGCGTCCAGAGGATATAGCCTTCTCAATGGAATGACGAGTGCGAACTCGGACAGTGTCGTTGACAGGGTTTAGTTTCTGACGAGCCTCAGAGGGTCCAGACTTCTCTGGGAAGTCATCTAAGTCTCTTGGAAGCCTAGGGATAGGTTGACCCTCCAGAGCAGCTCGAATGCAGAATCGAGCTGTATCCAGTGGAATCTTAAGTTTGTCTTGGTGGCCATTGTCCTGGACCCATTGTAGCCAAACAAGCAACTGATTCCACACTACTGAGGCTCGTTCCTCCAAGCTGAGTGAGCTATCACGGTTCACCCAATGAGATATATCCGTGAGCTCAGGTGGCACTTGTAAGTACTCCACCTTACGGCCATGTGTCTGTTCCCATTCAGCAATGAGTCGATCCCACTCTTTGAGCAGATCTGTTCGAGATCCAGCATCCGTGCGAATGTTGTCCTTAGACCGAACATAATCAGCATCGATGTCAATTCCAGAGATGAAGCTAACTCCCCGAATGTAGGATAAAGCATCCATACTTTTGGCATTGTTAGTGCCGAAGCCACACAGGCCAGATTTGACCTGAAGATTATCCTGTCGATTGGTGGCCCAGGTGAGATCTTGGTGTAAAAACATCGTCAGGGGTATGCACTGGGTAGGAGGAAGGTACTCTCCATTCGATACTACCACGCCACCATCTTCTCTGTCAAAGTCATTGAAAGCGGCTTGCTCTTCCGAGGTGAACTCGTGTCGGTAAGCTATACCAAGCTGGTAATCGAAGAAGGCGTACCCAGTACCAGAGCAATCAGATTCAAAGAACTGTCGCTGATAAGATTTTTCTTTTCCAGGGAAACACGATCTGTACGGAGCAGATAGGCATTGCTCGAACGTTCGATACATGTATTCTCCAGGAGTGTCACCACAAATAGCGAGTCGCCAAGCCATCTCCAACGAGATGTGGAGCATAGCATGGCCCTGTTCCTCTGTTTCGCCGGTGAGAGCAGGCGAAGGTTGAAAGTCCTTTGGAACTTGCTCTCCATATCGCGTGGCAGCGTCCGATAGCATGGCATCAAACCGAGGTAGTACCATCTCCCCAAGCTGAGGTGCTTTGGCGAACACGGAGTAACAACTCCCACGAGTGTGTTGTACTTCCTCAAAAGTGAACTTCCTGGTGCGGTCATCCAAGTACGGAAGGATAAGGTCTTCTAGACGACACAACCGAGACAGAGCTACACTTATTGTGCGTTTCTGAGAGTTGAACAGTGAGCCGAAGGCATGCTGCCAGTTGGTCATCCCACCAGCTTCAGCCTCCTTCTCGTCATTGTTTGCAGCATCACCAGCACAAATCTTCATGTTTTTCTTAAACATCTCCATCCATCGAGTTGGCCGATCTCCTCGCTGGGCCAGGATATGCAAGGTATCATCTGTGCATCGCCCAATGGTGGTGGTGAAGTCCCCGTCTTGCTCAGGGTTTGGCCACGGAGTAGCCTGCATCATGTCGCCTGGAGCCGACCCTTTGACTTCCCATTCTCCTGGTGCTACCTTCGATCCAAATGTATTTGTTCCGTTAATGTTCAGAAGTGAGTCGAATTGGCAGGCCATGAGTTTAATGGCTTCGGGGTGTTTGGCTGATGATCCGAAAGCATCTGTGAAATCCAGTTTGTCGACTCCGAGGAAGTAACCAGGATTGTAATTCTCCTCTTGGATGGCTTTAGAAGCTAAACTTTCATCGTCTGTGCCCATCTGTCTGGCAGCATGATCTGACCACAGGCCAGTGTTCAGAGCCCCTCTAGAACCTCGATCAGTGTGATCATGTATAGGTCTTTGCTTTGGCTGGCCAGTAGCAGCGTCAATCCGAGGGCGTTTGCGGTCATCCAGTTTGGGAACTGCAGTGAGAGGGGCGATGATTCCTCCCCGGCGGACGAAATCGTTAAGCACATTAGGATGTTCTTCGGAGTCCAGTGAGAATGTGAGGCTTCTCCACTGTATTCCACGATCCAGAAAGCTGGTCAAGATTTGTAGAGCAGCTGTTTCCACACCAGGGAGGTTCTCTCCAATGTATCCTTCCTTGGGCCCCAGGTAGGTGCTTGGATGTCCAAGGCTCATCTCTTCCACCAGAGCGTCTCGGTGACTCTTCGACAGAGCTAGCATACTTTCTTCAGGTATGTCTTCCACAGCGGGACCATCCCCAGTCCGACCCCCGAATGCGATTTGGCGTAGCATGGCAAGCATCCGACCCTCGGGCAAAGCATCCTCAAGATGTGGGATGGTGGGTTCTTTGGATTCGATGTCGTACCAAGCATGAAGCACCAGGGATGCAGCTACCAGAGCGTCTTTGATGGCAGCAGGATCAGCCTTGTCAACCTTGGCATACCTACTTCTCATGACATTCATGTAAAGCTTTGCGAATTCCCAAGTGTGGCCAGATAGAGAGTGACGACGTGCAGTTTCGTCAGCCGTGACATTGGTAGGTACTTGAGGGTAAAACTCATGCGAGGGCATACGATCTGTGGTGGTGATGAGAGGGTCAACAGGTACCAATTTCCCATTGAGGATAGCCTTAATGCACTTCTGCACTATTAGCTTGTACTGAGCAGCGTTGGGTGGGCCTGGCGGAGCTAGGTGATTGTTCCTGCACGTTTTGCTGCAGGCCTCTCCGGCCAATCCGTTCCACGATGTACATGCACATCCATTGACACACAGAGCCCCAGGGGGGTTGATATGACGACGACGGCAAATGAGGGAGCAGAAATCCCCAGCTTTCCCATTGAAACTAGGTTGCCTCTCGCATTCGATGCATAAGGGTCCATCGCTGAGCACTCTGGAGCTAGACCGAACGGGAAGTGTGTTGTACTCGCGGAGACGAGCGAGGTACTCTGTTTTCTGCAACTGGTCTGACTTCATGTGGACGGCATCTACCCCTGGATCTGGATCAGCATCATCCTCCAGTTCTGGGTCGTCTTCTAGCTTATCCTCAGGGTCCTCATCCTCTTCAGACTCAGATGCACTGAGCAAACTTGGACACTCATCGTCTGAGTCGTCTTCAACCGAGTCCGAGTTTGACTCAGACTCTTGTGACCCTCGATCAGGCCCAAGTTGCTCTTGCGAGTGAAAGAAATTGCCCACCAACAGGTCTGCCATCTCCCTGGACCATGATTCATCACCAGGATGCTCGTCGGCAGAGTGCTCGTGGCCAGCTTGTTTGGATCCTGCTGAAGGGTTATTGTCTTCCTCATCCTCACTGATCCAGAAGGGGTTGTGCTCCTGGGGAACTGTACCTTGCAGGATACGGTCTCGGTCGAGAAGATGACGTTTCCGAGCAGCTTTGAGGTCGTCCATAGTGTAACTGTGACTGGCAGCAGCAGGTTCTTCGCACGAAAAATCCAGGGAGCTGCGAGACAAGACTCTGATCTCTGTTTTACCTTCTCCGAACTCGTACACCTTGCTGAGCATGTCAGTAATAGCGTTCCAGGATTTGATCTTCTTAGGCATCTCAAACCCAATAGCATGACGATCCGAGCTCTGATCACAGTTGTTGGTGATGAGAAGACCTACCATATCACCAGACTCAGCAGCCCCACCCCAACTCCAGTCTTTGAGGAACTTTCCACCGATCCCTTGGCTTCTCAGCCAACTCTCGCGGGCTTTTACCATGGTGTGACCAGCTGGCCAGAGCCTGAAGCTGAAGCACTTGGTGGAGTCTGGGTCCGTTAGTCTACCTTCGGTGACCAACATCACATTGGATCGTTTCAAGCATCGGCAATCCACAATGTCCCAGAGAGCCTCATCATATCCATCAGACTCGGGGTCAGAGCATCCGATGTAGATCTCTGCAGCTCTAGAGCCTGGTGGGATGTTTGAGATGTCAATGTCGAGGAGAGCTTGGTTGATTTGCCTCACAATCTCCAGAGCGAGATTAGCTCCAGGCTGTTCTACGTGCCTCTTGTTGGGTCGCATCTGTGTGGCAATGGCTTTCGGAATGCAGCGGTTGCGAAGGACTCCATCAGTAAGTTTGATAACATCTCCAGCATCCCAACCTGAACCATCTAAAACGGTAGGTGCCAGAGATAAAGTGATTCTGTCCACCTTGCTGACCTCAGCTCCAGACTTGGCAGTGAAGTGAATAGGAGTGTCGTTGGCAGCGATGGGGATCACCAGCATGTGAATGGCTCCAGAGATAAGATCATGCAGGGGTCTTTTGGTGGCATTGACATAGCATAGCTTCTCCAGAACCTTGTCGATGTTCAAAACGATGAATCTCTCCAATTCGACAGCTGTCATTCCGGATCTGGCGTGTTCTTGAGGCATCCAGGACTTCATGCAGCGAGGTGTGATTTTCCACGATTTCAGTCCTCCCCGGACGAGCGCTACCCTGAGTACCTCTGGAGGCAGCGGAATGCTCATATCTGAATGAGTCCGAGAGCATGCCAGGTCACCAACATCACATGATACAGAAGTAAGATGGTCAAGGCAGTAGTCATGCCCAAGTGGATCACATGGCATCAGAGATCGAAGGCATTTAGTTGGGGGTATGCGATCCCCTTGGATTTCCCCAGCTCGAAACACGATCGGAGCGTCAAGCATGGCAGCTGGGAGATGGTCAAAACCGTTCCTTCCCCTGGCTTTTTTGACTCCAGGCTTGGGGCCTTCCTTGCCAGCGGTTGGCTTCGTGTCTGACGGAGAGTCGGAGGATACTTCCTTACCCTTCGCACCCTTCTTAGGTTTCTCCCGACTGAGGCCAGTTCCAGATACATTGAACTTTCCAGTGTAAGCAGCGGTAGTGTTGGCTTCCAAGAATTTCTGCTCAATAGGTAAAGCAACTCGTTGGATGATCTTAGGCAGGGATTGGTTGTAGAACAGTCTGATGAATTTCCCTTTTTCGAAGAAGAACAATCTGTTCACTCCGAAATCCTCCACTTGTTCACGAATGCGATGACTGAAAGTATGGAATGTGAGACAGGCTGTATGCTCCAGCATTCCAGGCTGGCAGCATCGCACACCATGGGTAAGCTTCTCCAGATCCTTGACAGTTTGGTCGGCATCGACGTCCCTCCATTTGCCGAACTCTGTGGTGAAACTCGCCATGTTGCGAATAGCTCGAAGGCAAAGGGATTCCTCTGCTCCATACATGGCTAACGAGTCTCCATTGTTCGTGGGCCATGGAGGAGCCAGAGGAGTTTTCTTGGAAACCCATTCGCCAAGCTTGTCCAGAGGTGGAGCCAGCTCCTGCTCTACCATGGCAGGACTCCTGACTTGGAAGTCGCGAGGGACCAGACCATCCCGACCATCTGGAAATTCCGAAAAAGTCAACGTCGGTCCATAAAGGACCATTCTCCAAGTGAGTCCATACGGTCTCCCTTCCTGGAAGAAACTTGATACGATCTGTCGCATCTTCCGACGGCCCTCAACAACGTTGTAAGCCGATCCGACCATGGGAGAATCGGGGCCCCCACTCAGCCTGATGTATTGAAAGACCAGGTCTTCAAATTCACGTTCAGCAGCTGCAGGTGCTGGAGTGTGGGACTTCTTATCGCTTTCACCAGCAGGTTGAGTGTAGGAGATTTTGCAGCATGTGCAAGCGAAACGGGTTTCACCATCGCAAAAGAGAGCTGTCCTGCAGTTGTTGCAACTTGTAGGCACGAAGAGGTTCGGGTGCAGAGTGGTCCCGCAGTGGCGACAAGCTTCATCGCTAGGTCTTTCTCCATGCACCAATAGCTGTTCGACTTTTGTCTGCCCCAGATCACCTTCTTCTTCGTCTGGATGATCTGCAAAGTGCTTTGCAAACACCTCTGCAGAGCAAGGCAAGCAGAAACCCAGAACGTTTTGCTCGGGACGAGGTGCGGCATAGGCTTCGGCCAGTTCGTCCAGCTTCTCGGCTTCGCTCTTCCTTGCATCAATTGCTTGGCCTGTGATCAAGTTGACATTTCCAGGAGAAATGTATGCTTCTAGCTTGCGTTCATGGCCTTTTGTGAAAGTCTCCAAGGCGGTAGACAGATACTTGCGAAGCTTGAGGCACTCATTCAGCCTCTCTTGTTCTGTCAAAAGGGCAGAGGTCCCATCGATGAATTTGCTAGGAGACTTGCCAGATGAACTTTTGTTGGCAGGATCGTCCTTTTTCTCTTCTGGGACTTCTTCTTCAGCTTGCATAACCGTGGCATCTCGTCCAGACATAGTAAGGGCTCGAGGGAGCGAGAACAGGAGGTCTGGGTTGCCGAGATCAACCTTGGTAGCATCTGGGCTGGTGCAAAGCACAACGGTATATTGTCGGTGAGAAGTAGAAGCGTTGACAGCCGCTGGGGAAGCCAGAGAAGATGAACTGGAGGTTGGTCCCAAGACCTCGATGGCTTTGGCGAATCCCTCGGACCAGCTTCCCACTTCCTCCATGTCTCCAACCTGACTGAAGGTGAGAGCACTTCTCCTGAGGGATGATAGGATGAGAACCTCGAACTCGAAAGCATCAGGACGTGACTCTGGCGTCAAGCCAGTAATGACCCGGTACTCCAAAACAAGGCCCTTGGGTTTGCCCTTGAAGGCCTTGTACTTATCCCCAGACTTGATGCAGAGAAGGATGGTACCAAACCAGCTTTTGACATCTTCTGGAACATCGGCTTCTGTGGGATCCACACCATTGTCTCCAGTTCCAGGGCCATTGTTAGACAAGGGAAACTGATCACGGCATCGGCCAGCTCCCTTGGTCATAGGAATACCATCTGGATGCGATTGTGTGGGCTTCTCCAAATCGTCTTCGTCAGCTTCACTGTCATCCAGGAACTCCTGAGGGGTGTCCTCGAGGGCAGCATCTCTGGCCTCCACGTGTTTCTTTGTGACAGCCTTCTTGAGATCCTTCAACAACTTGTCATTGATGCGAGTCTCAGGAAGGGGGATGTCCAAGGCGATGGCTTCAACAGTCGTGTCGTCTTCATTCAGAAACTCGACAGGGGTTCGAGCAGATGATCCCCACGAGGTATGCCAGGCGATGAGACCATCGAGAACTGCCGAGGCGTGTGCGACTTTCTGAGCTTCGGTGAGGCCAGTAGTGGCAGGGGCGGGAATGCCACGAGCCAACGCAGCACCCTTCAGCTTTGTCCATGTCAATGTACGAAACCTTTGGGGGTCGAACGAGTCGCCCATTGTGAACTCGAAAGAGGTGTGGAGACGATCTATGATGAACACAGACGCAGACTCCGAACTTCCGAACGCTGGTCAAACACTTCTTTGCAAACTCAGCTCTCTTCTATCCGCAGGCCTTACCACGCCGCTTCACTCAGTCCAC
>Ga0114998_10003910_pt1 | contig 10969 bp, 10 predicted proteins | sample ArcticOcean_MG_C_5_FD_87044 | JGI IMG/M metagenome (GOLD analysis project Ga0114998, IMG submission 87044) | Marine microbial communities from western Arctic Ocean - ArcticOcean_MG_CB4_138 | ecosystem: Environmental > Aquatic > Marine > Oceanic | place: Arctic Ocean: Canada Basin | collected...
CGAGCTCTGGGTCTTTTATTATCATCGATTGGTGTCTCTCGCTCATGATTAGTGTTATGTATGTATATCTTTCTTATATAATATGGTGCTATGTATAGATGTACTAATTACTGTACAGTAATTAATTAATTAATTAATTAATTAAACAAGCAATAAAAGAGTGATCTCTCTCTTAATCTCTCTTAATAATCTCGGTCTTAAAATTGTTAAAAACGAACCGAGCTCCTTCGAAGTGCGAAAGTTGTCGAAGAAGGAACCGAGCTCGATGCGTAATAAAATTACTACGCAGTGCGTTTGCTAATGAATTTCAAAAGAGTCTCTGCTGCGTGATTACCAAGGAGTGTGCCGGGATGATGGTGGAACAAAGAGTCCAAAAGTGCAGGTGTGTGTGTTCTTTTATTTTCTCTCAGCTTCATGGTTTAGGGTTTTGATCACTACGCGGAGCTCTCCCATCTTTAATTCTTCTTCTTTTGCGCTCAAAATTCACTGCTGCTTAGATCGTGCAGTATTCTTTGTTCTCAGAAAGTTTCGTCTTTATCGGATCACTATTGACGAAGATATTGAGCGCATTAAAAGACGTTGAATTTCGCTATTTTTTTTGTTTTTAAACCCTAAACCCTAAGCATGAAAACCCTAAACTCTCCCTCTAAAACTCTCTCTTCTCCTGAACTGTACATATTACAGATCCTAACCGCGACTGATAAAAAGACGATGAACGAAAGCGAAACGGACGAGAATAGGGAGTATCGAGCGATTTCAGGAGTTCATCGAACAGACTGGGCTTTAAGTAGTAGCAGTAGGAGTCCTACTACTACTGCTCAAACTTTAGCCAACGCTGATGAAGCCGATGATGATTTGGATGAAGTGACGAGAATAGAAAACTTAATAAAAGAGACTTCGTATTTAACGGCAGTCCTGAACGCCCCTAGTGGTACTACTACTACTACTACTACTACTACTACTAATAGTGATGGTATAGATAGTAACGGTAATAATAATAGTGATGATAGTGGTGATATTTTCGATAGTGTCAATTACGCAGTGAATCAAATATACTCCCTGTTCAGTTATAGCGTGCAAGGCTCTAACGAGACCGTTCCAGTACGAGTGGACGAGGAGGATGATTATTACGTGATTTCCAACGCCGCCGCCGAAGACTGGGCGAACAAGAACGAAAATGGAATCACGATCGATGAGAGGAAATTAGAGCAAATGTTATTGAAGAAACATGGGGTGAAGATGAAACGTTTACCGGAAGTGAACCCTGGTGATTTTGAGAAGTATTTAAGGACGATTAGGAGTACGTACGCTAGGTTCGTTGCGACGAGAGCGGTCGCGAAAGGAGGAGGAGCTTTATATGCAGATGATGCAGATGATGCAGATGATGATGATGGTACTACTACTACTACTAATAAAACTATTAGTAAGAAGAAGAAGAAGAAGAAGAAGAAGAACAGCAATGATTTTTACGATGATGACGAGGAACAAATGCATAGACAGAACCAGTTGTTAAGTTCGGTACCGGCGATTTTCTTTCGCGAGGATTTTAATCTACAATCTAGAGAGGTTTTTGAGGAGATTTTACCATCTTTAGTAAGCGGCGACGATCATAGTTTTAGTAATAATAGTGGTGATAGTAAGGACGAAGATACAAATATCGCGAATAGCGCCGTGTTGGCGCAAGAACAACTTGGACAATATTTAGATCTCGTAGAAAGTGTTATCATGAAACGCGTGGGAGACCGCGCCGAGGCGTTCTTAGACGCTATGATGAAAATGAAAAAACTGTACGAAATTGTCGAGGAGACAAAGAAGAGTGTAATTGATTTGAGGACAAATAATCGTAGGAGTTTCAGACGAGCTTCGCACGCGACGGCAAAAGTAAAAGAAGCCTCGAGAAGAAGAGATAACGTTTTAAGATTGGCCGAGACATTGAAAGAGATTGAAAACATAAGACAAACAAAAATGGACGTAGACGTGCTATTAGAATCGGGTGAATACTCAGAATGTTTAGAAGCTATCAATGAATGCGAAAGAAGTCTTCAAAAAGCTATCGCAACTGTATCGAGGAACGATGATAAAAAAGGCAATAATAATAATAGTATTAATAGCGACAACAAATTCAGCAATACGACGACGACGACGACAACAACAACAGCAACAATAGCAACAACAACGAAAAATAATACAAACGTCTTTTCTTGTTTCAGTCATCTTCCAAAGGATTTAGAGCTCGCGAAAAGAAAGTGCACGGGGGCAATTACTGCAGAGCTCTGTTTCCGAGCGCGCGTTGAATCAAACGTAGTAGACGATGTACTAAGTATGATTATGAAAGGCAAATCTAACCATGAAAACAACAACGATAGTAGTAGTAGTAGAAACTACGATAAAGATGAATACGACAGCGTGTGTGAATCGATTTTGCCCGCTCTCCGCGGGTTGTTAAGATCGAGCAGCGCGATGCCAACAGTCGATGCTATTCAGGCAATTTTTCGAGAAATCTTGCGAGACTTGAAAAGAGACGTCGAGAGAGTATGCGAAAAAGTCGTCGTCGTTAGTAGTAGTAGTAGTAGTAGTAATAGAAGCGGCAGCAATATCGGCGACTCTGCGTCGAAATCAAAAGATGGTGAAAATAACAATAACGACGGCAATATGGACAATATTTATTTGGATCTTCAGAAATGTTCTTCGGAAAAATATATCCAAACGCTCGATGCCGTGAGTGAAACAATGTCGCGTTTGCATTTCACGCGTAGTGAAATCATTCGAGATATTTTGATGTTTGTTTTTTCTCTCGAGTTTGAAGCTGGCGGTAGTGATTTGAATAACGTAGAGATTATTAGTCCACATCGTCTTGGACAACAACAACAGTCGCCAAAGTTCTCCATAGATGTCATCAAGAGAGAAGCTCGCAAAGATGCCAATGAGCGCTTCTCGAACGAAAGTTTATCAAATGTTCTCCTCTGCATTCGCGAGGCTTCCAATTCGATCGTTGATGGTGGTTCAATGATTTTTGCGAGATTTCTTAGCTGCCGCAAGCACGTCAACGCAAAACTCGACGCGGGTTCGTTCACGAAAATAACGAAAGCTTCGTATGCTTTCATTCAAATGGCAGAAAATTCAAACAAAAATAACGGAAAACGATGCGTAGCGTTGCGTTCTCAAGTGCATTCTCAAGCGCGTTTGTTCTTAAACGTAAAACATGCCGCAGAGTTGGATAAATTGAAGACGTTGTTAGAGCAAGAGAGTTGGTCGCAAGCGACTGTGCCAGCACACTTTCAAGAACTCCTAGATCGTCTATTACTACCTTCAGGAGACTCCACAGCAGTAGCAGCAGCACTTATGACATCAAAGAAATCATCACGAGACGACGATGATGAAAATAAACCTTTGCCGACAAAAATAGTCGCTAAGAATACCAACACAGAACATGTCGCGACGACGACTGCTTTGATGCTCATTCAAATACTGAATGAATATAGTGACATTGTCGAAAGTATACCTGATTTATCAGCAGATGTCGCACGGCGCATCGCGGAATTACTTGGAGCGTTCAACGACGGTACGTGCGTGTTAGTACTTGGGGCGCAAGCTATGCAGGGAGCAAACTTAAGATCTATTACGGCAAAACACCTATCGGTTGCGCAACAATCTCTCAGGTTGTTTCAATCAATCGCTCCGGTTTTGAAAGCAAGACTCTCAGAAATCACGCCCGCACGTTCTATAAGTGGTGATAATCTCTTCGAAAACAACATTGCATCGAGTAATAATAGCAACGACGATGCGAGACGAAAGTTATCGTTTGCGAATTTGGATAAAGTTGGACGAGATTTCGAGACGCATTGCGAGCGAATTCATTTGAAGCTCATTGATATTATTCGTGACCGCCTGCGACATCATCGCGGAAATTTACCTCAGCTTGCAAAGGCTTGGGAGAACGAGTCAATCGAAGATTTTGATTCAAGTAAAAACAACGAACCTTCAAAGTTTGCCAGTGGCTTAATTAAAGAGCTCGGCACGCTGACCAAAGTCGTTCGCGGCATGTTTGAGGAGAATGACCAAAACAACGTCCTCGGTGTCGTCGCTTTGGAATTCGATGCAAAGTTAGCATCTTCGCTCAAAACGGTTTGGGAAGAAAGAAGAGACTTCGGTGGTACAGTTGAACGTCACGTTAAAACCGATTGCGATGCTTTGCGCGAATGTTTATGTGGCTTGGCTGGTAAATATGATTCAGATTTAATAGCGAAAGAATTGCGAGAATTGCTAGAAATTGTTTCCGAAAGCCTCGAGAAGAATAAAGCGAACGAGGCGAAGTCCATCGCAGCAGCGAAAAAGGATGATTTAATCAAAACGGCTGTAGACAAGAAAGACGACGATGATAAAGGCGACGAAAGGTAATGAAAAAGAACTTTCGAAGAATGATGATGATAATAAGGCGCCTTCCGCCTTCCGACGTACGTAGAGCGTAGATAAATAGTAATAATATCTAAAAAATCACAGCTGATCCACGAGCTTCTTCAGCTCGTTCTTAATCGCTTTCTGTTTCCTACGATTCCCCCAACTATCCTCCCTCTGCCCGAGCTCTCTTAAATCTCGTTCCAACAAATCTCTCTTCGACGGCTCCGACGCGACCATCGTTACGTTCTTCGCATCGGCCTTCACTGCGATGAATTGTTTCGAGACATTCGCGGCAAACGAGGCGACGGCGATGACCCCAACGGCCCCTAAACCAAACACTAACGCTCCACCAGTCGATGCTTTTATTAATCCTCCGATTGCATCGAATGCCGTTAGTTCTGGCATCTCTTCTTGCGCAGTATTCTGATTATTCGTAGACGTATTTCTAGTCGACGACGCGTTTTTCCAACTTCCAATTCTTGAGCGCATTAGTGGACCGCGAAAATGAATAGTATTAAGATTGTTAGTACTGTCACGAGCTATTGAGAACGATGATCGCTTTGAGGATGACTCTGCGGCTTTAATCAAAGCCCGTCTCAACATTCTTCTTCTTCGGTTCTATAATTACTATACTACTATTATATATTTATGCTTTGATTAATTTGATTAGTTAATATGAAGAATGAACTTGTTTTATTGGCCTGCTGCAGTTTACACCGCGGTGGAGAGAAGTGCACGGTCGACGGGTGTGACACGGGTGCTCGAGAGAAAACAGGCATGTGCAGTAAACAAGGCGGTGGATTGAGATGCAAGGTCGACGAGTGGAACAAAGGTGCTCGAGACAAATGATAACTGCTTGTAAACTGCACAAGCCTGTTTTGTCTCGAGCACCTGTGTCACACCCGTCGACCGTGCACTTCTCTACACCGCCGTGTGCAATGCACAAGCCTGTTTTGTCTCGAGCACCTGTGTCACACCCGTCAACCAGGCACGTCTCTTTACCGCCGTGTAACCTGCACAAGCTATTCAGTCAATTGGATGATGATGAGAGCTAAGAAGGTGTTTTACGTATTACGCGACGCACGAATCGACGGCTGATCGTAGGACATCGATAGCGGCTTTAATATCCTTCGCACCAAACACTGAACTACCGGCGACGATAACATTCGCCCCAGCTTCAGCGGCTAAAGCGATCGTATCCGCGCTCAAACCGCCGTCGACTTGTATATCGATCGAAGGATAGCGCTCTCGTAACAGCTTCACTTTCGGCATCATCGTCGGGTTAAACTTTTGACCACCAAACCCTGGTTCAACTGTCATCACGAGAACCATATCGACACACTTATCATCGATTAATTGAAAAACTTCGTCCGCTCGAGTGTTCGGTTTCAAGGCGATGCCGACTTTCATTTCGCGCGTTTTAATCAGCTCGCATAACAAAACGGCCTCCTCTTTCGTTTCCAAGGCTTCGATATGAAACGTGAACATGTCGCAGCCGGCTTTTTTCATCGAGTCGACGTACTCTTTAGGATTTGTGACCATCAAATGGCAATCGAAATATGCTTCGGGGAGATGTTTTTGTAACGATTCGATCACCGGTGCACCGAAGGATAAGTTAGGGACGAAGTGTCCGTCCATTATATCTAAATGTAGCCAATCCGCTCCTAAGGATAGGACTTTCTCCGATTCAGATTGCATGTTTGCGAAATCGCATGCTAAGAGAGATGGGGATATGATCGCTTTTGGTTTTGACATTATTATTATTATTATATCTGTGTGTGTGTGTTTATGATTTATTAACGTCTATTAAAGTAGTGTGAAGTGTGAAGTGTGTATGTGTGTATTTGTGAAAATGTACCTACTAGTACTTACCTACCTATGGTATATGTACCGCACTTTATACTATGTATGTACTACTATTGAACTAATTTACTACTCATGCTACGCCTATCATTATCTATTAAATCACGTTCACTTGTCGTGTGATAAAATCCGGATCCCTTCGAAACTTTGTTTGGAATTTCTCGTACCATCTATCGAACACGTCCTTCGGAACAACTAAATGCGTCTCGGTACCGGTCGTGAACGATTTTAAGAAGTTCCATAGATCTAAAGCGACTCTTTGCGCGAACATTTCTTTATTCCCACTGATTTTATTATCTTTTTGTAAGCATTCTTCAATCGGTTCCAAAGAAACTCCAATTTCCGCTAATTCAAACGAGTTGCCGTTTTCGTCTACGGGCCACGTTAACGAGAACGTATTCGAGGGTTCGTTCACTGTCACGCATCCGCGATATTCCCAAACACCTTGCGTTCCACCTTTTACGTATAAAGCTAAAGCCGTCGCGTTATCAAGCACTGTTATTTTTTCATGAAGTATAGAAGCAAAAAGAGAAGAAAGGAGAAGAAGAAAACATGTCAGCCGCAAGAAGGCAAAAATCACCTAATTCGAAACATTTAGAAACTTCTTCTTTTTCCTTTTTTACGCTCTGTGAGAGAGCGAGAGAGCGAGAGAGTAATCGCGAGCGCGATGACGACGTACCGTTTGCTCCATTGACACATAAACAACACTCTTTAATGTTCCCATATTCTCGACCGACGAATTGAGAGAGAGCGAGCGTCCAATGCGTTTGATCCACGCGCGTAAATGAATGCGATAGAATAGGGAAAGAATGTTTTACGAAAACCAAACAGAACGGCTCCGGGTGAACGGTTGCAGGAATGTATCTCTCTATTGAACCGGCCTCAAGCATTTGGATTTCTTATGCGAATGTGTGTGTGTGTGTGTGTGCGCGCGCGTTTGGTGTTATTGTAATTGCTCTACTATTCGATTCGTTTTGATTTGATTTTATGAAGAAGTCGTTGTGTTTTTCTAAACAATGACGAATAACAAACTAAAATCAAAAGATATTTCTTATTTCAATCGACACACGCACACGCATACTCCGATTAGAAGATTTCATCTCACACGTTGAAAATTAATTTCCATAGCGCATTTCTTATCATGATTTTGCTGTCATTCTTTATCTCGCGGCAATAGTATACATGAAGAACAATGTTCCGGATTTACACGCAGTTCTCTCTCTTTACGAATCGAATCGCTCGCGCTATTGTTACGATATTTTCTCAAAGTATAACTCCGATAAGTCTAACTTCATATCCCCGCAAACAGGTTCATCACTACCATCATCGTCCATCTTAGAGATAACTAAAGACCGATCTCCTTGCGTCGCTCTATCGGTCATTAACCGCATTTGCCCTCTTATCATTTCTATTTTCCCATTTTGTAATACGAACACGCCTTTCTTCAGTAATACGTCGCCTATTCGTTAAAATTAAACGTCAATGCATATGAAATGTTTTTAATATACATATTATGCATATATATGTATATACATATTACGCAAGATTACTTCAATAGAAAATATATTGAGTCACTCGAATCAAAATTCTCTCGCGGTCTCGCATTCGCTCTCAAATTTATTGATATCGTTGCGTCGAACCTATTCATGCACACATCGTACGACTAGAGAGCGCATACGAAATAAACCAATGAACAAAGAAAGCAATCGAGGAGATCAAAGAACAGAGATCACACGCACGCACACACGCACACGCACGCACGGACGTAAATAAACAGAACGAGTCGCACCTTCTTTCTTATCAATACACTTAAACTTTATCTTCGCCGTCTCGTCTGCGACTAAGAACTCTCTTTGATGAAAGGTTCCCGTGGAGGAGGAGGTTTTTGATTGGTCGTTTTGTTCACTTTCGCATTCGTTTATTACTCGAAACAGGCAATCGCCGGTCCACTCTGGTCTTAATTCTGCTATCTTCGTCGTCGTCGTCGTCGTCGTCGTCGTTGTTGTTGTTGTTGTTAATGGTGTTGGCATCTTATTCTTATTCCCTCTCTTAATCTCATGTAATAAGTGTAAAGAGAGCAAAACACAAAAGATATCAAAATTGTATAATCCCTAAATTTTTGACGCGAGACGCAAGTAATATAAATAACAATAAACTATTTTCAAATGCTTCCGATGAGTAGACAAACGATCGTGAGAATGAGCGCATCATCGAGGGTTGCATCTTCAACTCGTTCTTTCGGTTCTTCTTTTAGAGCGCATAGACTCATGATCGATACTACTACTAATGAAAATAATAAAAACAGTAAACGAACGATGACGATGGCGTTTAGTGTTTTTCGAAGTAATCGCGAGAACGAAATATGCTCTGAACGAAGAACGAAGTATAGCGATCAGAAGAAGAAGAAACGTGCGATCGTCCGTGATGCTTCATTTTCTACTGCTGCGACTGATAGATATGAGTTGAAGTTGTTATTCGATGGTGATTGTCCTTTATGTGTGAAAGAGGTGAAGTTCTTAGACACGAGGAACGAGAAAGGATTAATAATGTTCGTCGATTTAGCCGATCCAATGTACTCTCCTGAGACGAACGGGAATATTTCATTCGAGGAGGGCATGAAGAGCATACATGGGATTGATAACAAAGGGAACGTGTTCACTGGAGTGAGAGTATTTGAGAAGGCGTATTCGTTAGTCGGTTTAGGATTCGTGTATAGCTTTACAAAGGTTCCAGTTTTGTTGACGATTGCGGATAAAGTATACGACGTTTGGGCTAAATATCGTTTGGAAATCACTGGGCGGCCGAGTTTGAAGGATGTCTTAAAAGCGAGAAGGATGCTCGTTGAGGAGAAGACTTGCGAAGAAGCGACTGGAGGAGACTGTAAAATCTAATAATTTTGTTGTACTACGTAATTTGTATTATATTCTTTGTATACCAGTACGTTTTTTATCACACCACTACTGTACAGTATACGTTATTATGACTATAATTAATTACGACATAGTTGCAGCAGCTGAAGCTTCTTTCGCAGCCGCTTTCGCGAGCTTTTCGGCTTCTTTCTTCTCTTGAGCGGCTTTGATTTTAGCCGCTTTCTTCAAAGCAGATTTCGAACCTTCAGTTGGCGCGTCCTTTTTCAAGCGTTCTTTGCGTATTCGCAACCAATCATCGCTTTTTGGAGCACCGATTGCGCACCCAGCTTCTTCATCGTTTTTGTCTTGCAAAACAGTAGTATCATCTTCATCCTCTTCATCTAATTTCATTTTTTCCTCCAACGCTTTACTTAAATCGGTTTCTACGACTGCCCACGAACCGTCTTTTTCTTCGTATTTTTGAAATAAGTCTAAAAACACGCGCGGTTTAATGCTAAAGTACATATCCAAGACTTCATCAGTAACATTCGCTCGTCTTATTTGGTGTTCTTCGACAATGGGCGTTAGACAATCGGCTAAAATTTGCTTAATTTCGCCAGTGAGCATTTCCCCAGAACTATATTTTTCTCCAATCTCTTTCAATTTCTCGTCATCGTCGAGGAAGAAATTCAACCACTTCCATGGCACGTCGACGTCTAAATTCGCACCCTTTTCCCTTTGCTCTTCAATAGTTGCACCGCCTCCAGAAAATGCGTGTTTGTTAATTTTATTCCTAATTTCCTTTGCCGAGTCCGTGACGTAAATCGCGCTCGTCGGATCCGAAGCAGACATCTTCCCGCTCTCTCCTTTCAAAGCTGGAAAAAACCTGCTCTCGACTAGTGCAGGTTTATACCCACCCAACCTATGCGCAACATCTCTCGTCATTCGAAAATACGGATCTTGATCAATCGCACATGGAATCAAACACTTCAAAGACTTTTTATTCATCCCAAACATGTGCGGGAAACAATCCGGAAACGAAGGCGCCGCTTGCACTGGCGGAAACCCTATTTGCCCTATGTTAGAATCTCCAGTGAACCCGAAAATCCCTTTTGCTTGATTAAACGTCACGCACTTCGCGATCTTCACCATGTTAACATAAAAAGGCGTACACATATAACTCACATCCGCAAAGATAAAAGTCGTCTTTGGATTAAACCCGCAAGCTATGATATCTTTCGCGTTCTCTCTCGCTAACCTCCTACAATCCTCCAACTGTAAATCCTTCCACAAAAACTTCTCATCATCGGTCAACTGTATGACCAATGGAACCTTAAACGCATCTTGTAACCATTTCGTGAATTGAAATGGGACCAAATGCCCAAGATGTAAACTCTCCGACGACGGTCCTCTCCCAGTATATAAATAAAACTTCTCCCCTTTTTCGTACGCCGTACAGATCTCATCGAGCTCGCGATGCGCGAAAAATAACCCTCTCCTAAGAAACGCGTGCGCTTTTGTCTCAGTTATTCGTTCTATTCTTTCGATCAATCGTTCGTCTATTTCTTGACATCCGAACTCTTCGGTCAGTTTTTGATAATCGATTTTCCCATCGGAGCCGAACTCGACTGCCCATGGCGTTACGACCTGTTCCTGTTCAATATCGCTTTTTTTGCTCATTCGTTCGACTTCTTCTGAATCACTGCTTATTCGTTTCAGGTGTTTCTCTTATAACAAGTAGAGAGAGAGATTTATATAATTACTCGCGCGCGCTTCTCCTGTGAAGTTCTATGATGCAGAAAATGTTGTAATAAATAAATTATTATTAATTTGTAATTCCGAAAAAAACGATAAATCAG
>Ga0114998_10003915_pt1 | contig 10960 bp, 8 predicted proteins | sample ArcticOcean_MG_C_5_FD_87044 | JGI IMG/M metagenome (GOLD analysis project Ga0114998, IMG submission 87044) | Marine microbial communities from western Arctic Ocean - ArcticOcean_MG_CB4_138 | ecosystem: Environmental > Aquatic > Marine > Oceanic | place: Arctic Ocean: Canada Basin | collected...
AGCATTATTCTATTCTGTTTATATTTATATTTATATCTTAATCGGCGTTTCGCGCGGTTTATAAAGTATACACCGCGAGAAACTTCTTATTACTACGAGTAATTACGTCCAAAGTCGTTCGTTTTAATAAACAGAGATCGATTTTTATGAATACTGTACCGAGTAACCGATACGGGAAACTATTATAATAATTGTCGAAATTCGTTTGAAGCGGAAAAAAAATGAGCAAAGCGAGGGAAATGAGGTGGCAAATTTTATTGAAGAAATCTCTATAAATATATATTACAAAACGTAGATGATTATGAATTTTCTGTTTCGATACGAAGTAACGAAACACTTCTAATACTCTCTCTCTCTCTCTCACACGCACACAGACTGACAGACGCGCTTTCTTTATCTTCGCGATTCATCGTATGCACAAAAGCACTCTTCATCATCTCCCGTTTTTCTCTCGTTCTCGTTTTCGTCTCTCGCTTTCATTCTCTTTTTGAATACAAAATTTTAACGACTGGCGCTATTCGCGTCGTGTCTTAAACCAAGAATCTTTTTTCTCGTTTCAACATCACAGCCTTCGGCGACTGATTCGTAATCGACTTGCATTTGAACCGAAGAAGAGATTGGCATGACCAATTGAGAGATTTGGTTCAAGAAGTTCAACTTGAAATTGACGTCCGGGCACCCAGTGCCGGTGACGAAAAAAGCCGTGTTCTTGTTCTTCCCTTTGTTAATGTGCGTAATGTAGTTTTGCACGACGGTTTGATCGGCGACGCCGATTTTCGCTGATAACTCTGAAAGTTTTGGAATGACGTGCTCTTCTAAAAATCCTCTCTCGGCGTCTTCGCCGCGATACGAAGCTTCGGCTTTTTGCCAAACGTTTAGTAATTTCTTCGCCTCCTTACTCGGTTTTGCCATGATCATCTTCGTGTTTACGGTCTTTTTCGCTTGCGATTTAAATCCATAATCGGACGAAACGACGACGTCGTGATCTAACAATTGATCGTGGATTGTTTGCATTGGGTTCCCAGTGAAGACGACGTCTGGTTCGAGGAACACTGCGGTATAATCCGCGTTTACGAGCGTATACAACGCGTGCACTCTTCTCCAGGATAACATGGACTTGAGTTCATCTGCATCTGCGTTCTTCGCACCTTTATGTAACAAATCATGTAAAGTAGTATCGACGAAGACATCGATTGGATACTCCTTCGCCTGTTCTTGAATATACGTTTTCGTTTGTTCATCAGCGACGACTATGGTCCAATACGGCAAAACGCCAGGGGCGACGTTCTTCAACGATAACATCATCAAATTCGCGAAAAACCAATATTGATGATTGCAAAACGTGATAATGCGGAACTTCGAGCCACCAGAAGCCGCGACTAACTTATTCACGTGTTTCACTAAACCTTTGATCTCGCCCTCTTCGTTCGTCAAATGTTTCTTCCCTAACGATTCGTAATGATCGTTGCCAAGTAAACCGGCTGCGACGTCTTTAAAGTTCCCAACAGTGTTCCCGCCACCATTCGCGATCGCTGGCGCTGAATACCCTTTATGTCCACCCAAAGTCGCAATCGTTCTCAGTTGTCCAGAACTAGTAAACGACGACGTCCCGAATAAGATCAAAGAACACATCAAGAATCCAAACAAGGAATGTTTCGTGCTAAACCAACTTTTATTATTATCATCACCATCACCGTTTTCACTGCTATTATTTTCAGACGTCATCGCCGCTCTCAACAGTGGCGCATCTTCTTTAAATAAGTCTCGCGCCATGATATATATTTAATATATATTTAATATATATATTATGTATTCAAATGATAATTTCCAAAATCGAGCCCGCGGTCTCTCTCCTTCAAAACTTTGAAACCCTAAATGTCTAAAAACCCTAAATCGGCAATCGTTTTTCCTCCTTTTCCACATAAAAGTTCATTTCTCACTTTCCTACGAATGGCGCCTGCTAATAAAAGTAGTACGAAGAAGAACAGTACCAGTACCGCCGCCGCTGCTAAAAGGAAAGCTACTACTACTACTACTACTAATTATAATAATAAGGAACCAGTGATTAATACGAACGTGAATAACGAGAAAGGGAAGAACCCGTAAGTGAAAATAGAGAAGCTCTCGTCTTTTATAGTTTTTATTTCATCATCAGCCGTCAAAAGCACACACGGTTTTGTTTGTTTATTTTATTTATTTATGATCAATTATTGTTATCGTTTGAATGACTGACAAGAAAACTCCGCACGTTTACTGCTGTTATATTATCACGGTTAATGTTGATAAATGAAGAATCGTGGACACGATCAAGGTTTACTTTTCCCCGAGAACATGTTACGAAGATGGAGATGATGAGGAGGAAGAACGTGGCAAAAAAGTGGACCAGGCGATTATATCGTACCCGTTGAGATTACCAAACAGACCGTATGAAACGAAACGATGTAAGACAGTGAAACATAAAGCGACCGCTGGATGGTTAGAGATGGTCGTACCAACGAGAGCGGTGGCTTCCAACGCAAACGCAATAGACGATGACGATGAGAATCAAGAGACCGTCGTCTTGCGTTCGGAACAAGTATGTTCCACGGAGAAAGGTCACGCGAGTCAGAAATCGATGTTAGTCGGGAAGTTAGTGCGAGAAAACGGTGAAGATGTCATGTATGTGACGCCTGCGAATGTGACGCATCAAATGCGACCATCGTTTACGCATTTGCAAATGCCTTTATCGACTTCGCAATTACATCAGCAACAACAATTATTAGAAAAAATGAGATTAGAAAAAGCAGAGAATCACGAAGAGGAGACTGAAACAGTCGAAGAAGAAACGAGAAGACTCTTAAGAGAACAACAAATGAAAGATCAAGAGAGCGAACGACTTACTAAGCAAAGAGGTGGGAGTAAGATCGTTCAAACGATGGAGGTTAAAATAAAAGCGAACGAAACCGAACGTCAGCAGGAGAGACGAAAAAATTCGTACCAGTTTCAGAAATCAGAACGAGATAAAGAAAGTTGGAGCGAATTGCAACCGGTGTTTCAATCGAACGAATATACGAAGCAAGTGGTGATAGGGATACTGTCAAAGAAATCGACCGATTATTGTGGAGAGAGGCAAGTTGGAGCGCGCGAATATTTAGACGCGTTATGTCCAACGCGAGGAAAAGCTCGTCGAGATCTTCCAGACTCTGACTCTGATTTAAACAACGACGAAGCTTATTACGATGGTGTCCAAAAAGTAATGAGAAATGATAGCAACGTTAACAATAAGAAGGAGCGAACAAAATCTGACTTTATTGACATTGTTAATAGCGAAAACGACGACGAAGATGATGACGATGTGAAAGATAAAATGGACGTAGATAATAATAATAATAATATTAGTGATGATGATGAAGAAGACTTGGAGGCTGAAATAAATTTAGAAACTGATATCTCTAAAGATTTTGACGATGTATTTGTCAACGGCTTCCAAATTCGCGATATTGCGAAACTGAAATCAGTCGACGAGCGTTTAGACGAACTCTTCAAGCGTTCGGGGGTAGCATTTTTGAAGTTTTCGTGCATCAAAAAATTAGCTCCGAGAAATACGAAACAAAAAGAGTTGTTGAACGCCGTAGCAGCTCGAGCGTCGCTCATCAATGGCTTATGGGTAGTAAATTCGGCGCTTCGTTCAGATGGAGATAGAAATTACGAGCGCGTAAGAGATTCTGTTTTAAGTAGCTTCTCGCGAGGAAAGAAAATTCCCGTAAACGACGGTCACAACGCCACCGAAGAACGATTGCGAGAGAAAGCGTTGAAAGAACTCGGCGCTGCGACGAGAGGGCCTGCGCATCAACAACAGTTGTTTGAGTTCTATCCAGCACGCGACGATCAATTTACTCGTAAATACGATGAAGTTGTCACGCAACAAAAAAACAGGTGGGATCAAATCTTGGGATTCTTCGCGAGAGGAAAAGATTTTGATCCGTTTCAATACATTGAAAAAGGCTTGGATGTCCCAGACATCGACGAAGCGCAAAAGAAAACGGTGCAATACATATGTGAGACTACTCTTAAGCCGTGTTTCTCGAATGCAACGAAGAAATTGGGGAATCTACCGACTGTATCGGAGATTAGAGATGTGTTGAAGCGCCAAAAGTCGCGATTTTACGCACTTCGCGAACCAGAGCTTTTATCGCTCATTTCTCAGCAAAAATTAATCGCGATAGGAGGGCATATTGTTTCCTTCGAGCGCGCGTTGATTGGTAATAGTAAAGTAGATCATTCAAAAGATACTTTAAGAACGAGAAAAGCAATCGTGAGAGAGTTGATGCTTTCGACGAGCGGAAACATCAAGAAGGAAGCGGTGTTACTGTGTTGCGAAAAGATCACGACATGCGACGCTTCAAAAATTTTATCTGAAATGTGTTCATCTAGTGGAGGCGTATGGTCGTTGGATTTAAGTAAATGTTGATGATGAATGATATACGTTTCTGGAGTAGAAATAGTACCAGTAGGTGAAATACTTTGAACAATATAATAATAATAACATAAAATGAAAACATAAGTAACTTTGATTGTCTTTTGCTAAATAGTATATAATAATTTTTACGCGCGCGATTTATTCTGAACCGTAAACATCTCCAACACCTGTATAAGGAACAACTGCAATTTCACCAGCACCATACTTTGCGGCAAACTCCTCCGTCGTCAAGTGTTTATCGTCCGGATCGACTTGATAACCGTCGATGTATTTTTGCATCACCTTCACAAAGTGCTGCGAGTGCTCTTTCAACCCATCTGGTCTAATAAAATCCTTCACAAATCTGGTCGCTCGTTTGGAGATTTCTTTGATTTCATCCGGATTATTCATGGCCCAAATATATTGCTTCTTCAAATCGGACATATCTTCCATCACTGGCACGTAATGCACCCACGGCTGAACGTCGTCATAAAACCAATCTCTCATCGCAGTCTCGTGGTGAAACAAAACACCTGGCATGGCCATAAACTTAAACGTGGACAACCAAGACGTTCCACCACCTCCACCAATATCGAGAAGAAATTTAAACTTTTCAAAATCGCAATTGTCGTATAACTTTTCGCGGTCAAACATTGGCAACTTTGTCTCTAAGCAATTTGATTGCGGCGACCTTACGTTGTTCGCCGAGAACTTGCAGTCAAACTTGTCTGGCTCTAAGGCAGATAAGATGACGGCGCGTAATCTCGGTGGGCAATTCCAAGCTTCGCCTTGTAAATCCCCAGGAATGCCTTGTCTAAAGACTTCTCTTTTAATTTTGTCTACGTCTACGCCTGGCTCGCACAAACCGGCGTGTTGGGTAAATCTGTTCGCATCAACTGTGCCAATATCTGCATATTGTTCGAGGTAATGCCAGTCCGACCCTCTCCAAACGACTTTGTCGATCAAGCTATCGAAAACTTCATCAAAACTTTCACCATTTTCACCGTGCTCGACTATATCGAGGTGCTTCCCCGAAGCGCACATTGGCAAATCTTCGTTTTCCTTCTCTGTAGAAAACCACTCACACTGTTCGAACTTCACTGGATCGTACGCGTGTGCAATACACGGCGCAAATGGCAACGTCGGCGCTTGTTCCAATCCACTCACTTTCCATTTGTCTTTCGGCACAGTTCCAAACGAAAACATCTTCGACGGCAAGGTTGGACACCCGTTTAACTCACCGACGCACTTATCTTGCGGATAATCTTGCGTCACCCAAGCGAAATGAAACGGATCGTTCCCTTTCGTAAACCTATCTCCAAACTCTCTCGGCATGATTGCATCGAGAAACATCAAAGCTCCAGTCGATCTATCGTCAATGTTCTCCGGGTACCCGTTTTGCGTAATCGTCCAACTTTTCCACCCTTCTTCCTCTGACCACGTCGTCAAGTGCGTTGGCATTCGTTTTTGTTCCGGTAACAACATGTTCCTCGTCTCGATTATATCCGAAAACGTCGTTTGTCGGTGTCTGTGTTGCCCTAGCGATGAGTGCGCTAAGTCAGTGAACCCGAGTTTATTACTCGTCGTTATTGTATTTCTAGATCCTCCTCTTAACGAGGAAACTAATGCGAGTGAAACACAGGCGACTGAAACGGTCGCAATCGCAATCGACTTAATCACGTTCACAGTCGTTGCAGGCGTCGTCGTACTACTCGTCGTCTTCGACTGTTGTTCGTTACTAACGCGTGTTCTTGTCGTTAACAAAGTATCTTCTTCATTGAAGCGCTGTTGATTCATCGTCATGGCGCGGCCTTTTGGAGATTTAGTATTCTCGCACTCGTTTTAGATTCGAGTTTTGTTTTAATCGATATCAAACGCACACAAACTACACACGCGCTTGCGATAACTCTCTCTCTCTCTCGTTCTCCTGCGATTTGTCTCGCGTTCTCGCTCTCTAGTTCGCGTCTCACAAAAGCGTCTTCGTTCTTCCTTTTTCTGAAGAAATTTTTGTAAAGTGATGATGGCATTTTCGTCCGCTGGTCCAACACGCCATCAGGACGACCTCTGATATATATGTAAAGAGAGATTGAGATTGAGAGAGAGCGTTGATTATTGGTAGAAGAACACAGAACAATTAATATTGATTGGATAAAGCGAACGTGGATTATGTATAAATAATGTGACTGCCTACGCGTGACCGCGCGTTCTCGCTTTAAGCGCCCGTTCGCTCTCTCTCTCTCTCTCTCTCTCTCTCTATCTCTATCTCTATCTACGTAATCACCTGTTCTTCTCTCGCTTCGATGAATTACTGCTATTACTAGTACTACTGCTGCTCATTATTTTCTTTTGTTCTTTCACCGTAATCTTCTGCGCGTCGGGTAACGTCCTTAACTTAATCTTCCGCTCTCGCGAGTCTAAAAAGATTTCGTCCAACACGAAATCCTGCACGTTCCTGGCCCTCATTTTCGTCCTTTCCCTGTACTCTCGCACGACCTCGGGCTGCCTCTCCGCGGCTATCTTCAACTTAGCCTCTCTGAACAAAACGTGTTGTTCGCGCATGCGTTTATGTCCCTTTAAAGGTTTCAGAAAAGGGAACTTCTCCGGTTTCCTGGGTCTATCGAGCGACCAGTTCAGGCCTTGGTCGATCGCGCTCTTCCTGAGTTCGGCTATTTTTCGTAAGGAGAACTCCGGTTTTAGCCACTTGTTCTCGACGAATCTCGGCATGGCGGCGTCGGGGAGTTTCAGAAGGTGTTTCGTGAACTTTTTCGCGTTCTTCGCGGTCTCGTACATCTTTTCTTTCCCTGTTTTATTTAACCCTTATCGATCGATTATCGATTATTCGCTCTTTCGAGATGTAAACAGAAACGAAATGCGGAAACGTAATTTTTAATTCTTCTTTCTCTTGTAAGGTTTAGGGTTTCAGTTTGGGGTTTAGGGTGTCGCCCTTTGTAAAAAAAATCTTTTTCTCTCTCTGCATTTGCATGGAAAACTTAATAACGCGAAAGAAAAAATGAAAGCCGCGGTAGTGATCGATTGTGGGACAGGGTATACGAAAGCAGGTTTCGCGAATAACTCAGAACCTTCTTTTGTCATACCTACGTGCGTTTCTTACGATGACGTAGTTGGACGAGACAGTAGTAGTAGTACGACGACGACGACGACGACGACGAGTTCTCCTTTTTCTTCGCAAAAGCAGCAGCAAAGGCAGATGAACAATAATAGTAACGACCGTAACAGTACGAATCAAAACAATCATAGGAAAGAATTGAAAGATTTATCGTACGACATAGGCCAAGACGCAATAAATAACGTACAAACGAGGTCGTGCGCGTGGCCAATACAGAACGGGATCGTGAAAGATTTCACGAACTTTGAAAAGTTCGTGCAAAGAGTGATTACGAGGAACTTAAGGTGCGATCCGGAGGAACATTTGTTCTTATTGACTGAGCCACCTTTGAACCCTGCTGAGAATAGGGAGAGGGTAGGGGAGATTATGTTTGAGACGTTTAATGTGCCCGGAGTGCACGTCGGCGTGCAAGCGGTTTTAGCGCTCTCCGGCGTGCAAGCGTTGATCAGTAGTAGTAAGAGTAATAGTAATAGTATGAAAGGAGGAAATGATTATAATAGTGATCATAGTAATAATAACGATGGGTTAACTGGGACTGTTATTGATATAGGGGACGGGGTAACGCACGTGATTCCAGTATGCGATGGATACGTCGTTGGGAGCGCGATTAAATCCGTTCCGTTAGCGGGGAAGGATTTGACGAGATTCGTGCAAACTTTAATGCGCGAGAGAGGAGAGGACGTGCCCCCGGAAGAGTTTAGTCGCGTCGCGCAAAGAGTGAAAGAACGCTATTGTTACGTAAGTAAAGATATCGCAAAAGAGTTTGAATTACATGAACGGAATCCGAGCGAGTACGTGATTAAAATGAAAGGTATTCGCGCGAGAACGAATCTTCCGTGGCAAGCGGACGTCGGGTATGAACGATTTTTAGCGCCTGAAGTTTTTTTTAGACCAGATATGATTGCCGAAAAAGAAAACGGATTCTCTCAGTTTTCGTTACCCGAACTCGTCGATAACGCAATTCAAGAGTGTCCAATTGATAGCAGAAGGAAATTATACGGGAACATCGTTTTAAGCGGCGGGTCGACGATGTTTAAAGGATTTGGAAAACGAGTCAAAAGAGACGTGAAACGCGTCGTCGATCGAAGAGTCGCAGAGAGCGAAGCGAAAAGCGGTAATTTATTAAAGTCTAAAGCGGTTGATGTGGAAGTGTTTACACATCACATGCAAAGATATGCCGTTTGGTTTGGCGGCTCAGTAGTGGCTTCGATGCCGGACTTTTACAAGAGTTGTCACACGAGAGAAGAATATTTCGAGTACGGGCCGCAAGTGATGAGATCGAACGTGTTGGAAAAACAAGACATTTTTTAATCAATTTAATTGTATCTATACCAGTATACAGTTGGTTGTTGTTGTAATCTATATTTGTATATTAGCGTGTGTCTGTTCAATGTACAGTCTAGTATTACTATAAAAAGGGATTCGTCGACTTTGCGATTAATTTGTTCGTTCTTTCTCTTTCGGTCGTTTCCCTTTTTGTTCGTTCCTCGCGAAGCTTTTGCAATTTTGCTCGTTTAGTTTCCTCGTCTTCACTATCACTTTCACTTTCGTCGTCGCTGCCACTGTTGCTTCTGCTTCGCTTTCTGTGACTCTTTTTGGAGAACGAATCCTTCTTTTCCTTTTTCTTCTTCTTCTCCTTCTTGTTCTTCCTCCTTTTTTCTGCTTTCGTTGTCGTCGTTGTTACAAATTCTCCTTTTACTTTTCTATTATTATTATTATTAGGAGGAACATACCCATCGGTAAGCATAACCTTCGAAAGCGTCGGGCGATTTTCGAACGCTGTCTTTTTATCTCCCAAACGCAACCTCTCGGTCTCTTCTCTCTCTTTTCTGACTCTCGCGGGCAAAGATAAGCGCTTCTCGCCTGCGTCATCATCATCATCGCCTTCGTTATTATAAAAAGACTGATGCGACTTCGCGTACCACGGTTCATTAACTCGCGCTCCAGCAAGCCTATTCGCCTCGTCCTCGGAACCTTTTTTATCTCTCTGCTTCCTCTCTAACGACGCGAGCGCTCGTTCATGCTCTTCGAAGAAATTCACGTGCTCATGTTTATCATTCTCCCGCGCTTCTTTATTCGCCTGCGCGTCCTCTCCTACTCCTACTGAATCGTCGTCGTCTCCTCGAATGCGACTTTCGCGACCACCGCGCGCGTCCTCTTCATCACCGCTCTTCCTCAACTTCCTCAATTTCAATTCTTTCTCTAAAACCTCCAATTTCCGTTCTCGCTCGAACTTTTCGCGCTCGACCTGTTCCTCGTCCCTTCTCACGCGCGCGCGTTGTTTCCTCCCGTACGGGTTCCATGATTTCTGCGGTAAAATATTCAACCCCCCATGGCCGCCCATTTAATCGATTCAGAAAATGCTCAAGATCTCCAATCACTCGCTACGCTTTCGGCCTTTTTCTTCGCCGGATCATCCAAACTTTCTTTCGCTTTCAGGTCCGCACGAATCGCGGCTCTGCCGAGCTTAGAGGTCTCGAAGCGCTCGAGCCTCTTCGCGGCTGCTTCGCTCGCCCTTTCGCGAGCGAGTCCGTTTCTTTCTTCTTCTTCTCGCTCGGTTTCCAAGCGTAATCGTATTCGTTCTTCCCGTGATTCGTGAGGGAAGCAGTTCGGGAAACAGTGCGAAAGAGCTTGACCCATTTGTGAAGGAGTAAACAGTACGTTTTCTATCGCACCAAGCACTAAAAAAGCTACTATGTACGTACTGTTATGTTACTGTTAGGACGCTCTTAAAGTCGTTTCTGTACTACTGCGAGTCAGTTTTGCTGTACTCATCCTTGCAAACCCGGCGTCGTTTTCGTCTTCGCGAGACTTAATACGTGCGATGCGCGAATTTCTTTCAACGAACGATGATGTTCGAAACACATTAAAACGACGACGCAGACGACGAGATCGAGAGAAGAAGAAGAAGAAGAAGGAGGAGAGGAAGAGGGAGAGGAAGAGGGATTAATTATGGAACGACTTTCTTTGGCCAAAAAAATTGTACTCGCACAGAAGTATGCTTTTAGAGAACCTCTGCCCGTACACTGATTGGTACAGTCTCGAAAATCGTTCATCTAACGCGTTGCTCTTTCGTGCGACTTTATCGCCGTATTGAACGGCTCTGGGCCAAACGAGACCGAACGAGCTCGAGCGGCCTGCGACGTAAAAGAAAGACGAGACGAGACGAGACGAGAGATAATAAAGAAAAATATCCACTTTATGTGCGTACTACTTTAGTAAATAGTAGAATCTGTTCTTGAAACCCTAAATCTGTTACTCTCCCCAAAACAAAGCAGAGAAGAGTTTCATAGACTGCGCAAGTAGAACGTTGTGAACATAAAATAATAAGAAAATGATCAGAAGAAGGAGAGCGAAAGATAGCGAAGGACGCGAATTTGCGATGTGCGAATTCA